>OLOB01002643.1_pt1 | contig 10270 bp, 10 predicted proteins | sample 1671911 | NCBI WGS metagenome assembly OLOB01 (sample SAMEA3136625, study PRJEB25190) | human gut metagenome | biome: human gut; feature: human-associated habitat; material: faeces | place: Austria | collected 2013
CATTGTTTTCGAAATAACTATACCATTCACTTGCCTGCGAATCCGAGTGTACAGGTATAGTTATTTACGAAACGATGTACTAGTCCACATTGATATAATTACAGAACAGATATAACTGAATCATACAGAGATATTCAGGGGCTGTCGTCAGAAAATTCCGCAGTGGCTTTGAGCCATCGGGAAGAGGCGGCAGCTCTTTTTTTGAAGGAGGAGAAGATGATCACAAGTGTTTCCAATCCACAGATGAAAAGGATCAAAGAGCTTTTGAATAAGAGTAAGCAGAGAAAAAAGGAAAAGTGTTTTGTGGCAGAGGGCATCCGGATGGTTGCAGAAACTCCGGCGGACAGACTGGAGAGGGTTTATGTATCTGAGAGCTTTTACAGGCATCCGCCGGAACTTCGGGGACTGGATCTTTCGAAGGCACTGATCGTGGATGATCAGGTATTCCGACAGGTTTCCGATACACAGACACCTCAGGGAATTATGGCGGTTGTCAGACAGCAGGAGAACAGTCTGGACGCTATTATGAAGCAGCCGGATGCATTGCTGCTGTTCCTTGAGAATATCCAGGATCCGGGTAATCTCGGCACCATGATGCGGACAGCGGAAGGAGCCGGCGTAACGGGGATCATTATGAGCCGTGAAACGACAGATATTTATAATCCGAAGACCATCAGGGCTACAATGGGTTCTCTGTACAGAATGCCGTTTGTCTATGTGGATGATTTCTGTGAGACTATCCGTATGGCAAAAGCACAGGGCATTCGGTTGTATGCGGCCCATTTAAAGGGAAAGCATACCTATGACGGAGAAGACTACAGACAGCCTTCAGGATTTCTCATCGGCAATGAAGGCAATGGCCTGACGCAGGAAGCGGCTGACAGTGCCACGGATTACATCAGAATTCCTATGGGAGGACAGCTTGAATCGCTGAATGCAGCGGTTGCAGCGGCGGTGCTGATGTATGAGGCGAATCGCCAGAGAAGAGAACAATTGTAAATTGTTATCATTTCGTAAGAAAAAATTCAGAAAATTCAGATTTATTAACATATCAAATGTCAATTGTTTTAAATAATGAGGAATGATATAGACATCAACCGTAAAAAATGATATGATGAAGACAACTACAGATATCTGACGCAGATGCGGAATAGAATGAGGCAAGGAGGGATTTGCGTGGAACAAATGGAGATTATCTGGCTGGCATTGATGGCAGTTCTGCTGATCATAGAGATTATGACGCTGGGGTTGACGACAATCTGGTTTGCAGCAGGCGCTCTGTTTGCATTTCTGACAGCGTTGCTCGGATTGAATCAGGGAATCCAGATTGGCGTTTTTGTAGTTGTATCTGTTGTACTGCTGTTTTTCACAAGACCATGGGCTGTGAAGTATCTGAATACCAGAACGGTCAAGACGAATACGGAGGCCCTGGTTGGCAAATCAGCCAGAGTCATTGCGGATATCAATAACCTGAAGGGTGAAGGTCAGGTTGTGATCAATGGTCTGGAATGGACAGCAAGAAGCTCGGATGATACCATCATTTTCAGAACAGGTGACGTTGTCACTGTTGTTGGTATTGAAGGCGTGAAACTCATTGTCGAAGGACAGAAGAAAGGAGACTAATATGATTTTAGTGATTGTATTAATTATTATCCTGTTATTGATCTTAGCATCTTGCCTGAAGATCGTTCCCCAGGCCCATGCCTATGTTATTGAGCGTCTGGGTGCCTATCAGGGAACCTGGTCGGTTGGTTTTCATATCAAGATGCCGATCATTGACAAAGTTGCCAAGAAAGTTATCCTGAAGGAACAGGTTGTAGATTTTGCACCTCAGCCGGTTATTACGAAGGATAACGTTACCATGCGTATTGATACCGTTGTCTTCTATCAGATTACAGACCCGAAGCTGTATTGCTATGGTGTTCAGAATCCGATCATGGCCATTGAGAATCTGACAGCAACAACACTGCGTAATATTATCGGTGATCTGGAATTGGATGAGACGCTGACATCCCGTGAGATCATCAATGCCAAGATGCGCTCAACACTGGATGAAGCCACTGACCCATGGGGCATCAAGGTCAATCGTGTCGAACTGAAGAATATTATCCCGCCATCTGCGATCCAGGATGCCATGGAGAAACAGATGAAGGCTGAACGTGAACGTCGAGAATCCATTCTGATCGCAGAAGGTGAGAAACGTTCTGCAATCCTGAAGGCAGAAGGCCATAAGGAATCTGTGATCCTGCAGGCTGAGGCAGATAAGCAATCTGCGATCCTTCATGCGGAAGCTGTGAAGGAAGCGAAGATCCGTGAGGCAGAAGGTGAAGCGCAGGCTATTTTGAAGATTCAGCAGGCCAATGCTGATGGTATCAAGTTCATTCGCGAAGCCGGTGCAGATTCAGCTGTTCTCCAGTTAAAGAGTCTGGAAGCTTTTGCGAAGGCGGCTGACGGTAAGGCCACGAAGATCATTATTCCGTCAGATATTCAGGGCATTGCAGGTCTTGCCACTTCTATTGCGGAAGTTGTCAAAGAGGCAGATGCCAAATAACGCTTAGAAGATATGTAAATTTTCACCTAAGATTAGGCGAGCCGCTGTGCAGGTTGTACAGCGGCTTGTATTTTTTACAAACTTATAACGAGAATGTTTAAGAAATTTTTCAGAATTTAGATAGACAATCTTTAAAAAATGGGTGTATACTTCTGTTTGTATCAAGAAAGAAAATAATTTTTAGTCGACCATAATAATTATAATAAGTTGTGGAGGAGTTCCTATGAGAAGATTGAGACAATGGACCTTGAATCACCCATTGCAGTTTGTGAGTGTTTTTATGCTTGTTTATTTTACGTGGTTTTCCCTGTTGGAGAAGTATGCACAGCCGGTTTTGATGATACATTCGAAGTTGGATGATAAGATTCCATTTTGTGAATACTTTATCGTGCCGTATTTGCTGTGGTTTGTGTGGATCGCCGGTACATTTGTTTATTTTTACATAAAGTCAAGAGATGATTTTTATCATGCCTGTCGTTATATGTTCACCGGTATGATTGTCTGCCTGATTATTTATACACTGATTCCGAATGGATTGAATCTGAGACCGGAGATAACCAATAACAATATTTTCTCAAGACTGGTAGACATGATCTGGTCTGTGGATACGGCAACGAATGTCTGCCCGTCGATCCATGTGTTCAACAGTATTGCAATCAATACGGTTATCCAGCATTCCAATGCCTTTAAGCACAAGAAGCTGGTTCATGTGGGTTCCTACATACTGGCCCTTGCAATCTGTATGTCAACATTTTTCCTGAAACAGCATTCAGTTGTGGATGTATTCTGGGCATGTGTACTTGGATTGATTTTGTATCCGCTGTCATACAAGTCAGCTTTTGATGATTCAAGAGAAAGCGAATACGATGTTAAAGCTTCATAAACAGATTGAATGGAATGTGTCCATTTCCTTACAGAGGGGAGATGCGGCACATTCTTTTTATTGCAGCTCTTGATAATTTAATCAAAATGGGTTAATATCGTATCATATGGGTTCATATGGAATGAATATAAGCGGAGGTCGTGACATGAAGGAAAAGATATTAAAGTGTCTCAGAGAGGCAGAGGACTATGTGTCCGGCCAGGAGCTGTGTCAGATGTTCGACGTGTCAAGAACAGCCATCTGGAAAGTGATGAATCAACTGAAGGAAGAGGGCTATGTCATTGATGCTGTGAAGAATAAAGGGTACAGGCTGGTGCAGACACCGGACCTTGTGACAGCAGAAGAAGTAGAAAGTCTCCTTGAGACATCATGGGCGGCACGGCCGGTTGTCTATGAAGAAGAACAGGCATCGACCAATCAGACAGCTAAGATGCTGGCAGAACAGGGGGCTTCACATGGAACACTTGTGGTCGCTGAGCGTCAGGTATCCGGCAGAGGCCGAAGAGGCCGTCCTTGGCATTCGCCAAAGGGCAGCGGCATCTGGATGAGTATTCTTTTGAGACCGCAGATTCATCCGATGTCAGCGTCTATGCTGACACTGGTAGCAGCGATGGCTGTTTATGATGCTATCAGCAGCCGTGTGGAAGGATGTGCCATTAAATGGCCGAATGATATCGTGATCGACGGCCGCAAGGTGTGCGGAATCCTGACAGAGATGAGTTCAGAACTGGACAATATCCATTATGTTGTGATCGGCATCGGGATTAATGTGAATACAGATGATTTTCCAGAGGATATTGCGTCGGTTGCTACATCCATGCATGTGATCACAGGTGCCTATTACAAACGGGCGGAGATTATTGCAGATACTTGGAAAGCGTTTGAGAAGTATTATGATCTCTTTGTGCAGACAGAGAATTTGGCATTGATGGTGGATGCTTATAATCAGCGCCTTGTGAATATGGACCGCAGAGTGATGATTGAGGAACGCGGCCATCGGTATGAAGGAACTGCCCGAGGTATTGATGCGGAAGGTGCGCTTCTTGTTGAGAGAGATGATGGAACGACAACATCGGTGATATCGGGGGAAGTCTCGGTCAGAGGTGTTCTTGGGTATGTATAGTTATAGAATGAGAAGGACTTGCCCTAAGCAGAAACGGGCAGGTATATGAAGGAGGAAGAATATGTTTCAGGATAAAATGGTATTATGTGCTTCAAGTGCATACGAGAAGAAGTTTTATCTGAATGAGAATTTTGAAGGGCTGCCGCAGCATGTTAAGGATGAGCTGAAGATTATGTGCGTGTTGTTCACGGAAGATGTAGGCGGTGTGCTGTCCCTTGAATTTGATGAAAACGGCAATCTTGAACTCAATACATCTGCCGATGAAGGCGATCTTCTTTATGATGAGATCGGCAGTGTGTTGAAGATTAAGCAGATGCAGCAGGAGAAACAGGAATTATTTGAGTCACTGGAGACTTATTATAAAGTTTTCTTTTTAGGGGAGGATATTGAAGATGATAATGGCGATTGATGTCAGCAACACAAATATCACATTGGGTACCTTCAAGGGAGAGAAGCTTCTGAAGATTTATCGTGTGACCACAAAGGTTCCGAGAACATCCGATGAGTATGGTGTGCTTTTGCGTGATCTGGTTCGTTTATCCAATGCCAGTCACCATGATATAGAAGGCGTTATTATCGCTTCTGTCGTGCCGAATGTCATGTATTCGCTGACCAATGCCTGTATCAAATATTTTCATGTGCATCCGGTTATTGTGGGACCGGGAGTGAAGACAGGAGTGAAAGTCGGTGCAGAGAACCCGAAGGAAGCAGGTTCTGATCTGATCGTCAATGCAGCGGCTGTCAAGGAATTATACGGTGTGCCGGCCATTGTCATTGATTACGGAACAGCGACTTCCTATCAGCTGGTTTTAGAGGACGGCAAGCTGGATTCCGTTGTTATTGCACCGGGTATTCAGACAAGTGTTCAGGCGCTGACCAGTGATGCAGCCAGAATTCCGGAAGTGGAGATTAGAAAGCCGAAGACAATTCTGACGAAGGATACAACAGAGTGCATTCAGGCCGGAATCGTGTACGGTACCATTGGGGAGACTGAATACATTGTCCGCAAGATGAAAGAGGAATCTGGTCTTGAGAATATCAAAGTGGTGGCAACAGGCGGTTTCGGCAAGGTGATTGCCGACGAAACAGATGTCATTGATATTTATGATAATATGCTGACCCTTCAGGGGCTGCGCATTATTTATTATAAAAATGTGGCTGCCGGAAGAAAGAGCAGGAAAATTCAGAACTAAGTCAATGATAGACATTGAAGCAGGAATAAAAAGGAAACATTGTGCATATGATGATGAAACCATTACAAATTGGAAATCTTTGCATTGATCGTCCCGTTATACTGGCACCGATGGCAGGCGTTACTGACCTGCCATTTCGTGTGCTTTGCCGCGAACAGGGATGCGGCATGGTCTGTACGGAGATGGTCAGTGCAAAAGCCATTACTTATAAGAACAAAAACACATTTCTTCTGATGGAAACCGTGCCACAGGAACGCCCGGTGTCTCTGCAGCTGTTTGGTTCAGACTCGGATATCATGGCGGAAGCGGCAAGAATGATTGCAGACAGAGATTTTGATGTGCTGGATGTCAATATGGGATGTCCTGTGCCGAAAGTTGTCAATAACGGTGAAGGGTCCGCACTGATGAAGCAGCCGGAGCTGGCAGGCCGGATCGTCAGAAGTCTGGTGGAAGCCATTGACAAGCCGGTGACGGTCAAGATCAGAAAAGGTTTTGATGATGATCATATAAATGCGGTGGAAATCGCGAAGATTGCAGAGGAAGCTGGGGCATCAGCGGTTGCAGTTCATGGAAGAACAAGAGAACAGTATTATTCCGGCGAGGCGGATTGGGATATTATCCGTCAGGTGAAAGAGGCAGTGCATATTCCGGTTATTGGAAATGGAGATGTGACGTCTGCCGAAAAGGCAGCGGAAATGCGGAAGATCACAGGCTGTGACGGCGTGATGATAGGACGTGGTGTTCAGGGAAATCCATGGATTTTCCGAGAGCTGGCTGAGTATGACAGAACCGGAACAATTCCACCAAGACCGACACAAGAAGAAATTCGGAATATGATGCTTCGGCATGCAAGAATGCAGTTGGAATTCAAAGGAGAGTACCTTGGAATCCGGGAAATGCGTAAGCATGTGGCATGGTATACAGCAGGAATGCCCCACAGTGCAGGGCTTCGTAGGGAATCCAATAATATTGAGAGTTATGCAGATTTGGAGAAGCTGCTGGAGAGATTATAATTATGTTCAGTGGATCCGATTCTGCAAAAAATCATTTCAAATGTAGTGTTGACCAGATGAGTGGAAAACCGCTGTATGGTGATAAAAAGATAATAATCAGACGTATGAGAGTCAGGAGGTTTGGGCTGGGAAGGCTGGAACTTGCTGACTTTTTCTATAGTTGAAAGGGAAAGATTATGGATAAATTACTGAGATATAACGGTGTGCAGGAAGCACTAAAATTTCTGCGCGAAGATGATGAAAGAACTTTGCAGGAGCACCTGGAAATGTGCCAGATTCCTGCGCCTTCCTATGAAGAAGGGGAGAAAGCGGAATATGTCCGAAAGAAGATGGTGGATGCCGGTCTTTCAGAGGTGCACGTTGATGAGGTGGGAAATGTGCTGGGAACCTGGAAAGGGACTGGGAATGGACCGCGAATTATGGTTGCGGGACATACAGACACTGTTTTCCCAAGGGAGACAGACCTTACTTTGAAGAAAGAAGGCGAACGCTACAGCTGTCCGGGAATCGGAGACGATACCAGGGCGGTAGCGGAGCTTCTCAGTCTTGCAAGAGCAATGAATGCTACAGGCATTCGCGGCGAGGGAGATATTGTGTTCTGTGCAAATGTGTGCGAAGAGGGACTTGGTGATCTGAGGGGAATTAAGCATGTATTTAAGGATATGGCAGACACAGAAGGGCGCTACGACGGTTTCGTTTCCATTGATGATAAAAAAACCTCTGGAATCATTTACCAGGCAGTAGGCAGCGAGCGCTATCTGGTAACTTTCCACGGAACCGGCGGACACAGCTTCACCGGCTTCGGAATTCCCAACCCGATTCACGCAATGGGAAGGGCGATTGCGAAAATCAGCGATTTCCAGACACCAAAGAATCCGAAAACTACTTTCAGTGTAGGCGTAGTAAACGGCGGCACGTCTGTAAATGTAATCGCGGCAGAGTGTTCTATGCTGGTGGATCTGCGCTCTGTGGATGCAGGGGAACTTGAGAAATTATCCGCAAAACTCCACCAGGCAATAGAAGAAGCCGTGAATGAGGAAAACGCCCGCTGGGGATATGGAACTTTAAGTTCTGAGAGTACAGGAATCCTTGACGACAATAATATGACAGCGAAAAGCAGTGTGGGAGATACAGCTGGCGCAGTGCCAGTGAATGCTGATAATGGAGACAGGGAAACCTCAGCAGAAGATGACCGCATTACAGTCACCTTCGAACAAAAGGGCAGGCGCCCCGCTGGTACCCAGGACAAATCCTGCCAGATTGTCCAGGCTGCAAATGCTGCAAATCAGGCCATTGGCATGGAAACCCTGTACATCGGTGCCGCCAGCACAGACGCCAACATCCCCATCAGTCTTGGAATCCCTGCCATCACCGTGGGCTGGGGAGGAAAAGGCGGTGGAGAGCATACCATCCACGAATGGTACGAACCTGTAGATTCCTGGAAAGGACCACAAAGGGATTTGCTTTTGCTTCTGGCACTGTCTGGATATGAAGGTGTACAAGGATATCAGCTCCCTTGTATAGAAAGGTAAGAGCAGTCGCAGATGCTTGACATGTAAGCCTCAATACATATATAATTCGAGAGAAATCTAAAAGAATAAAGGAAGATAAAGAATCCACCGGAAAGAAAAGTTTTGGAAACAGGATGCCCTTTTTCCGGGGGACTTATATAATCTGACATTATTTTTGACGCTTTTTCCGAAGAATTACAAAAATCAGAATTGAGGCAAAAAGTACAAATAAAATAGAGCAGGAAAGCAGGTAATTCAAAGAAGCTCCCATAATTCCCCACTGGTTTACCATAGTTCTTGCAACAGCAATTGTAATAACCGCCGTGACGGAATAAACCGGAAGAATACATTTGCCCCATCGGATGGCGATGAGGATATTGTAGAGCATATAAACCTCTGCACCGATTCCGCCGCCAATCAGCAGCACAATAAACTGCAGCTTATAAGGAGACAGATCTACGCCGTAGATAATCTCCAAAAGTGTTCGGCCAATCAGATGTCCGCCGACTACGATTCCTGCACAGCACACCAGAATAACTGTAATGATACGAAGAACATACATAGTGAATTTTTTCAGGTCATTTTCCCACCATAATTGTGCGATAGTAGTGATGGTAGGCTTGAATACAAACTCACACATGAGGGTAATGACGAAGGACGGCATAAACAGAATACTGTAATAGGTCTGGTACTCGTCCGTCAGCACGTTTGCCATAGCGTATTTCGGTACATTGTAAAGAAGCAGGGAAAGGAAGGTACCGATAAATATAGGGGTGCATATTTTCAGTAACTTCGTTACGTGTCGGAATTTGTGCGAATCGCCTATACTGTGACTGGCTTCGCACTTGTTCGCAGTGTCCATGCCTTGACTGGCTTCACACTTATGTGCGTTGCCAGAACTCTGGTCAGTTTTACATTTATATGCATCGCCCATCGCCTGCTTAGCGTCGTGCTGGTAGGTAGTGTTGTCTGCAGTGGCGTCTGGCATTCCATATCTTCGTGCAAACCAGGAATTCACTGCCAGACAGAGAATCAGGGATGTGACAGCTGTGGCAGTGCAGGTAATATACAGGCTCTTTGTGACCATAAGAATGCCTGTAAAAAATACTGCCGAGTAAACGTTACGGATGGTCAGCGCCTTTCCCATCTGCTCCACGTGATAATTCTGCTGAAGATTTCCATGGAAAACATCCTCCACGGCATCGATCATTTTCATCATAATAATAAAAATACTGATGACAATATACTCGCCGCTGAAACTGAAAGAGCTGTATATAATTCCGAACAGCATCATCAATCCGCAGGTAATTACCCTGGAAAGCTTGTATTCGGAAAAGGAATACTTCTGGTTCAGATCCGTGGCCTGGTATGTACGGACACCGTAGCGACCTACCTGGAGCAGCAGCTGGGCAGTGGCATAGCTAAGTGAGAAAAAACCTGCCAGGTTGGCACCACAGATTCGGGTTACTACAAGGAGATACAGAAAGGAAGAACCGGAATAACAGGTACTTCCGATCATATTCCATAAAAAAGCTTTTTTTACATTTTTTTCTTTCTTCATTAAAAATTCCTTTTCATTTCTTTACAAAAACTTTCTTATACATTTTTCCCGCAATACTGTACAGTCCGGTTTTCTGCAAAATCGGGTTTACTTTACGGATAATTCTGGTAAGGGTGGAGCCCTTCATATATTTGCGAAGCAGAGCTTCCTTGGTCTTTAGATCAGCGGCTGCACTGTATTCAGTCCAGAAGGCTTCCTGATTCCCGGGAGCCTTGGTGGAATATTCCAGATGAGGCTGCCATCCGGCTGCTTTGGAAACAGGCTGGTAAACTGCGTTTTCACGGATAAGGACAAAAAGCTTCCGGCCTTTTTCCGTGTTCACAAGAACCTCATTTACACCACCGGTAACATCAAATTTGATGCCCGCGCTGTCCACATTCCAGAAATCTCCCAGGGTAAAATCTGCCGGCCTTTTATAGCTTGTGTAATGGCAAT
>OLOB01002650.1_pt1 | contig 10257 bp, 9 predicted proteins | sample 1671911 | NCBI WGS metagenome assembly OLOB01 (sample SAMEA3136625, study PRJEB25190) | human gut metagenome | biome: human gut; feature: human-associated habitat; material: faeces | place: Austria | collected 2013
GCCTAGCGTCTCCAGTAAATGGGGCGCACCCCCCACATTTTCGCAGCTCATTCATATTTATAGGTTTTGCGCGCCCACAGCGTGATTGATATCGCTTGATATAGCTTGACAATGATGGTCGCATCGCTATAAGTTAACCGCAGCTAACAATAAAGCGAGGACCTATGAATCAAACACCGTCATCAATCTCAAAAGTACGTGGTCAATTGCATCGACGCTTGTTTGGGCCGTGCCATACCGGACACACCGGTGGATTCGACATATTGCGAGCGATTGGCCCTGGCCTGCTCGTAACGGTAGGTTTTATTGATCCCGGAAACTGGGCGTCGAATATGGCTGCCGGCTCCCAATTTGGCTATAACCTCCTGTGGGTTGTGACCTTGTCGACAATCATGCTCATCGTTTTGCAGCACAATGCCGCACATCTGGGAATCGTGACAGGCGAGGCCTGGCCGAATCGGTAACGCGCCATATGCCACGCTTTCTTTCTAGGTTCGTGCTGCTCACGGCCCTTGTCGCATCGGTTGCAACGGTCATGGCCGAGATACTTGGCGGAGCCGTTGCCCTGCAGATGCTCTTGGGCTTGCCGCTGCGAGCGGGCGCGGTCGTTGTGGCCGCCGTATCGCTCGTCATGCTTCTTACCAATTCGTACATGCGTGTCGAGCGCTGGATTATCGGCTTTGTATTGCTGATTGGGTTGTCCTTTTTATTCGAGATTGCTCTTGTGCATGTGGATTGGGCGAGCGCTGCGGCAGGCTGGGTTGCACCCACGATTCCGGTGGGTTCGCCGGCCATTATCGTGTCGGTTTTGGGTGCCGTCGTGATGCCGCATAACCTCTTTTTGCATTCCGAGATTATTCAAAGCCAGTGCATCAATGAGCGCGGGGACGACGCGATTGCCAAGCGTTTGAGAAGCGAGTTTGCCGACACGCTCTTTTCCATGGTGGTGGGATGGGCCATCAACAGCGCTATGGTGCTGCTGGCGGCTTCGGTATTTTGGAACGCTGGCATGCCGGTGACCGATCTTGCGCAGGCGGCATGCACGCTCGAGCCCATGCTGGGTGCTGCTTCTTCAACGGTGTTTGCGCTCGCGTTGCTCTTTGCGGGCGTGTCTTCGTCCATCACTGCCGGTATGGCAGCGGGGACCATCTCTGCAGGTCTTGCAGGGGAGCCCTACGATGTGCGCGACCGGCACAGCTCGATTGGCGTTGTGTGCACGTTTTTGCTGGCGAGCGCTTCGATATTCTTCGTGCAAGACGCCTTCCAGGGGCTTGTGTGGAGCCAGGTGCTTTTGTCTTTGCAGCTGCCCATCACAGTTTTTGTTCAGATATGGCTTACGAGCTCCCCGCGCGTTATGGGAAAGTATGCAAACAGCGCCGCACTAAAGGCAACGCTGATGGTCATTGCGCTTATCGTCACGGTTCTCAACGCGGTGCTCCTATTGGGGGCGTGAAGGAGCTGGGGTGTGAAGAAGGCCAGGCGTGACGGCGGCCGCAGTGCCTGGGGTGGCGGAATCGGGCAAGGCGGCGTTAGCTGTTCTGCCGGTGCTGCCGCGCGCTGCGGGGTGAACGGTAGAAAAGGGGCGCCGAATGACAAAAGGTGACAAAATAAACCTGTCGATTTTTTGTCACCTTTTGATTTAAGAGAGAACCGCCTCGAGATAGGTGGTGGCGTCTTCGAGGAGCTGGGCGAGCTTGGCGGATTTTTCGATCGTAAGACGATACGACGGCACGGAGATGCCGATGCCGTAATGAATCTTGCCGTCAACATGTACGGGTGCGGCGATGCACTCGATCGAATCGGTCATTTCGCCTCGGTCGTGAGCGATGCCCTCCTGGCGCACGACCTGCAGATCTTCCCATAGGTCTTCAAAAGTGGCGTGCGTGCGCGGGGTGTAGAGATGAAAATCATCGCCCAGCAACGCATGCAGCTCGTCGTGTTCATGTTCGCATACGAGCGCTTTTCCAATGGCCGTGCAATGGATGGGGAGCGCTCGACCGATAGCGGAGAACAGGCGCACGGGCTGCGGCGAGTCGACCTTTGCGATATAGAGCACTTTGTCGCCCGAAAGGATTCCTGCCTGGCATGTTTCACCACAGGCATGAACGATGCGTTGAAGCTGCGACGACAAAACGCTTACGGCGTCCTTGCCGCGCACGTAGGCTTTGCCTGCAAGATATGTTTTGAACCCGATGCGATAGTGATTCGAGGTCTCGTCGAAGCAGATGTAGCCTTCCTCCGCCATGGTGTGGATTATGGGAAAGAGACTGCTCTTGGGCGCCTGGAGCGCGCGACAGATTTCTGCCATGGTAAGGCCATCGTCTGAGTGCGAAAGCACATCGAGGATATTGAGCACGCGTTGCGTTGAACGATGTGGGGCATCGGTATTCTTCGTGGGCATAGTCACCATTTCCTTATCGCTGTCAGCCATATGACGGATCAGAAGCAAGTTTAGTCGTTCGTATTTACGAATTGAGCGCGAAATGCGGAATACATGGGTGAACGGTCTTATTAATCAAGCTCGATATAAGACAAAACGGAGTGTTATAGCAGGCAAAGAAGTGCTGTCTGGGCTATATCAATAGCCACTTGACTTCAAAACGTTCGTATATAGGACCGCCGTTCGCGGAGAATAAAGCTCCTTTTACTTGAATTAAGGAAAAAAATGACGATATTCGTACTTGATAAGAGTTCGGAATTAGAACAGTAAGTTCTGATATACGAACACTCATCAATGCCGATGCGCATGGAGTATGTAACGGATGCACTACGATGTTAGACAGCCGTGGTCTAACGAGAGAAAGGCAGCCAATGAGGAATGGCGTTATTATCGACGATCGCGATAACGTGGTCGTAGCTATCTACCCGCTTCATGCCGGCGATGAGGTGACATACGCCCTGCCCGGAGGGGAGAGCGGCCATGTAGTAGCCAACCAAGATGTGCCCCTGTTTCATAAAGTGGCACGTCAGGATATCAAGGCAGGCCAGGCGGTTGTCAAATACGGCGAGTTCATTGGCCAGGCAACGTGCGATATCAAAGCAGGCGACCACGTGCATGTTCACAACTGCGCAAGCAGCGACGCGCTAAAAGACGCGGTCGATGTTGACGCCGATGTGCAGAACGAGGCGGCGCGTCCTTCGGCTCCCGTGGCGTGCACCCGCACCTTTATGGGCTATCGTCGCAGCGACGGTCGCGTGGGCATTCGTAACCACGTCTTGATTCTGCCAACAAGCATCTGCGCATCCGATACGACCGAGCGCATTGCTCGTGCGGTCGAGGGATGCGTTACGTTCCATAACCAAAACGGTTGCTCTCAGGTCGATGCAGATCAGCAGCTGACTGTGGATACCCTGGCAGGACTTGCTTCCAACCCAAATATTCATTCTGTGCTGGCAGTGTCGCTGGGCTGCGAAGGCTGCCAAAACGACCTGGTTGTCGACGCGATTCGCAAACGTACGAACAAGCGAATCGAGACGCTCATCATCCAGCAGGTGGGCGGATCGATTAAAGCTGTCGAGGAGGGCACGAGGCTCGCGCGCGAGCTGGTGCGCGAGGCCTCGTTGGAGGTGCGCACCGAGTGCGGTATCGACGAGCTGATCTTTGGTACCAATTGCGGCGGCTCGGACACCTCGAGCGGCCTTGGCTCCAATCCCTTGATTGGCGAGGTTTCCGATTGGATGGTTTCGCAGGGCGCCACGACGGTCTTGTGCGAGACCCCCGAGCTGTTTGGCGGCGAGCACATTTTGGCGCGTCGCGCCGCCACGAAGGAGATCGGTGACCAGCTGCTGAAGATCGTCTACGACTACGAGGCGTATGTTCAGAAATTCGGCGCCGAGATGCGCGAGGGCAATCCGAGCCCCGGCAACATGGCAGGCGGCCTCACCACGCTTGAGGAGAAGTCTCTCGGCTGCATTCATAAGGCAGGTCACAGCACTATCAACGCGGTGTATCCGTACGCCGCGCAGCTCGATGCGCACAAGGGCCTTGTTGTCATGGATACGCCGGGCAACGATCCTTCGTCCGTGGGCGGCATTATTGCAGGCGGCTGCCAGCTCGTGGTCTTCTCTACTGGCCTGGGTACGCCCACGGGTAATGCAATCGCTCCCGTGCTGCGCCTGACCGCCAACGGTCGCACGGCAAAAACGATGGCCGACAACATCGACTTCGATGCTCAGGCCACCATCTATGGTCCGCAGACCATGGAGGAGCTGCGCGATCAGCTGATCGATCAGATCATTCGCGTTTGCAACGGCGAACCCACGTGCGCCGAGGCACTTGGTTACACGGAGACGGCGCTGCCCCACCTGTGCAACTACATGTAGGACATGTCGCGGCATAGCCGCGTGGTCACATAGTCGGTTTTGGTTCTTACATGCCGATATAGGACGGCATGAGACAGATGCGCTGCAGGGTGCGGCGCAACAAGGAGGTTTTAGATATGGATTTGCATCTCGAGGGCAAGGTCGTTTTCGTCACTGGCGGTTTCAAGGGTATCGGTAAGGGCATCGCGCTGCAGCTCGCTCGCGAGGGTGCTATCCCCGTGGTCCTGAACCGCAAGGACGGTGTCGAGGACGAGTTCCGCGCCGAGATCTCCGAGATCACCAAGACGTTTGAGATGTACTACATCGACCTCAACGACACCGATGCCATCAAGCCCATCGTCGAGGAGGTCTACAAGAAGTATGGTCACATCGACGGCGTGGTGAACAACGCTGGCCGTAACGACAACCTGGAGCTTGAGACCACGAGCTGGCAGGACTTCGAGAAGTCCCTGCACGGTAACCTCACGCACTACTTCGAGCTCGTCCACGAGACCTGCCCGTACCTCAAGGAGTCCAAGGGCTCCATCGTGAACATCGCCTCCAAGGTCGCCCTCACCGGCCAGGGCAAGACGACGGCCTACGCCGCCGCCAAGGGCGCCATTCTCGGCCTCACCCGTGAGTGGGCCGCCGCCCTCGTCCACGACTCCGTGCGTGTCAACGCCATCGTCGTCGCCGAGGCTTGGACGCCGCTGTACGCCAACTGGATCAAGACCTTCGGTGACGAGGAGGCCCAGCAGAAGCGCCTGTCCCTCATCACTGACCGCATCCCGCTGGAGCATCGCATGACCTCCACCGAGGAGATCGCCGACACCACCTGCTTCTTGCTTTCCGATCGTTCCAGCCACACCACCGGCCAGTGGTGCAACGTCGACGGTGGCTACGTCAACCTCGACCGCGCTCTGGACTAACTACGTATAGCCACTAAAGAAGAAGGCTGGTTTATGACTGCTTCTAGCAAAAAGGGTTCGTCGAAGGGCTCGGCGGCCACGGTTGCCATTGTCCTTGTGACCTCACTTTTCTTTGTATGGGGCCTGACCATGAACTTGGTCAACGCCCTCAACAGCCCGATGGCCAACTACCTCGAGCTTTCTGGTACCGAGGCGAGTCTGCTACAGGTTGCCTACTATGGTGCCTATTTCGTGATGGCAATTCCCGCCTCGATCGTGGCAAAGAAGTTTGGCTACAAGGGCGGCGTCGTCATGGGCCTCGCGCTTTTCGTACTGGGTTCGCTCATCACGGTGCCCGCCACCAATGCCGCATCCTACGGCATCTTTCTTCTTGCCATGTTCGTGATTGCAGCTGGCGCCTCTACCCTGGAGACCAACTGCAACCCCTACATCACCAAGCTGGGTGACGAGAAGCACGAGTCCATGCGTCTGAACCTGGCCCAGTCCTTTAACGGCGTGGGCAATATCGTGGGTCCGCTTATCCTCTCGCAATTCCTGGGTTCCACCGTCGCTGCTGGCGACCCGGGTTTTGCCGCTGCCAAGCTGGCGTTTCTTTCTAGCATGCGCGGCATGTACATCGTTATCGCCGTCGTGCTTGCCGTTGTTCTTGCCGTGTTTGTTTTCGTCAAGCTCCCAACGCCTCCGGGCGATGAGGAGGAGGCGAGCGGCAATGCCGAGAAGGTCTCGATCGGCTCTATGCTCAAGCGTCCCTACTTTGCCTTGGGCGTCTTGGCCGAGTTCATCTTCATCGGCCTGCAGGTTGCCGGCATGTCGCTGTTCTCTGGCTTTGCCATGCAGCAGTGGCCGGGCATGACGGCTGGCACCGCCGCAGCATACCTCTCGATCTTGTCGCTGCTCTTTACCGTGGGACGCTTCGTGTCCACCCCGATCATGGCAAAGGTCGAGCCCGGCAAGCTTCTGGGTATCTACATGACCGCCTCAGCCATCCTGTTCTTCGTGGCGTTTTTGGGACTGGGCCCGGTGTCCGTTGTCGCGATGATCGTCTCGTACCTGTTTGTCTCCATTGGCTATCCCATGGTCTTTTCGCTCACGCTGACTGGCTTTAAGGGTTCCGCCGTCAAGACCGGTTCTTCTGCGCTCGTCATGTCCATTGTGGGTGCAGCCTTGATCCCGCTGCTCATGAGCGCTATCGCCGATGCCGCCGGCATCAACGTTGCTCTGCTTGTGGCGGTTCCGGGATTCCTGTACGTTGCATGGTACGGTCTTTTTGGCTGCAAGATCGGTTTGGAAAGGAAGTAGCCACTATGGCTCTTAAAGTAATCGATTCGCACTTCCACGTGTGGAACCTGGATACCCAAGACCTCCCCTGGCTTGAGGGTACCGACGGCACCATCACGCATACCTATACCCTCAAGGACCTTGAAGCAGAGTATGCGCGCCAGGCAGGCGTCGAGTTTGTGGGCGGCGTGTACGTCGAGGTCGATTGCGCCGACCATGAGGCCGAGGACAAGATCGCGTATGACATCAAGTCTGCCGATCCCAAGATGCTCGCTTGCATGCTTCGCAGCGATGTTTCGCCCTGGATGCGTGTCCCGGCCTTTGCCGCGGGCATTCGCGAGCCGCTTCATATCGACTCGGAGCCTAAGGGTCGCTGCCTCGAGCCCAGCTTTATCGATGGTTTGCATGCAATGGCTGCCAAGGGTTTGCCCTTCGAGTCCTGCAACCGCGTTAATGAGCTCGAAGACGCCTATGAGGCTTTTGCCCAGGCTCCCGAGGAGACCGTCATCCTCAACCACCTTGGCAATGTGGAGGAACTCTCCGATGAGTACAAGGCCGTTATGAAGAAGTTGGCGAGCCTGCCCAACCTCTACCTTAAGGTTTCGGGCTTCCCGACGGCAGATAAGAAGTTCGTCTCCGACCTTCTTAAGTTTACGCGTGAGACCTTTGATTCTGATAAGCTGCTTTATGCGTCTAACTGGCCGGTTGTGAAGCTTTACTCGACGTTTGACGAGCACTTCAGCGTTTTGCGCGATGAGTTTGGCGACGACGAGGACTTCTTCATGAACAACGCCGTGCGCGCCTACGGCCTCAAGCTCTAGTTGTTTTTCCTGCGCGTTGCGCAAGGCAGCGCGCAGGTTCCTTTGGATATCGAGAAAAGGGAAACGAGCATGCTCAAAGGTATCTCGCCAATTCTTCCTCCCGAGCTCCTTTCCATCATGTGCGAGATGGGGCATGGAGACACGCTCGTAATCGCCGATGGCAATTTTCCTGCGGCATCGATTGCCCAGGGGAGTCGTCTTGTGCGTTGCGACGGACATGGGGTGCCCGAGATTCTCGAGGCTATTTTGAAGCTCTATCCGCTTGATCAGTATGTCGAGAAACCTGTCACGTTGATGGATGTTGTGCCGGGCGATGACTGCGCGACTCCAATTTGGGATACGTATGCCGAGCTTATCTCGAAGGTCGACGAGCGCGGCCGCGACGCTATCGGCACCATGGATCGCTTCCCGTTTTACGACGAGGCCAAGAAGGCCTATGCCGTGATCGCGACTAGCGAGAGAGCTCAGTACGCAAACATCATCCTGCAAAAGGGCGTGGTGTTTGAAAACGAGCAGATCGATTAGAGACCGATCGAATAACCCATATATATGACGAAACCCGCGAGCCGCTTTCCCGCGAAGGCGGGTTTCGTGTTTACCCGTTAGATTACGTTAGGATTTGTGCGATAGCGCCTGTCCGGGAAAGTGAGATGCAAACATGTTTGAAGGCGTTTTTTGCCCGACGATCACTATTACGGATGATGAGGGAAAAATCGATTTCGACCTGTGGGGCAAGCATCTTGACCATCTTGCCGATGCGGGCATGAATGGCGTGCTGCTGTTTGGAAGCATCGGCGAGTTTTACAGCGTGAGCCTCGACCAGAAGAAGGAGGCTCTGAAGTTCGCTGTGGACCGTGTTGCCGGCCGCATGAAGGTCTTTGCCGGAGTGGGCGATACGACGTATTCCAACGTCCTCGATTTCACGCGCTATGCTGAGGAAGTGGGCGCCGACGCCGTGCTCGCGGTCTCCCCGTATTATTTTGGCCCGACCGACCTTACGGCGGAGGTTTACTTTGGCGGTATCGCCAAGGTGACGAAGCTGCCCGTGATTCTCTACAATTTCCCGGCGCGTACGGGTACCGATCTTAGCCCCGAGCTGGTGGCGCGTCTGGCGTCGCAGTACCCCAACATCTGCGGCATCAAGGACACCGTGGATACCATCAGCCATACGCGCAAGGTTATTCGTGCCGCTCGCGCCGTGAACCCCGAGTTCACCGTATTCTCCGGTTTTGACGAGTACTACCTGGTCAATCGCGTGTCGGGTGGCAATGGCGTCCTTAGCGGTCTTACCAATGTCGAGCCCGAGACGTTCGTGCGCATGCATCGTGCTTACCAGGAGGGCGACTATGCTACGGCCGTGGAGGCCGCCGAGCGCATTTCGCATCTCATGGCTGTCTATGACGTGTGCGATCTGTTTATCTCTTCGATTAAGGTTGCCGTTATGGTCAAGGGCCTGCCCGTATCGACCAAGGTGTTCGAGCCTGCCGTGCAGGCAACGCCGGAGCAGGTGGAGCGCATTCGCGAGCTGCTGGCTTAAGGCGCCAATCGGGTACGGGTGCAGACCGGTATTGCGTTGAGCGCGATACGGGACTTGGACGAGCGCCAAAGTGTATTCGATATCCTCTTTCTGGGGGCACGCATCGGCAAGATGCGTGCCCTTTTTTATGCTTGTACGTGCGTAACCTGTGGAGACGCGAGTTTGCCCGCGGGTTTTGGCATCAACATGCGTAAACTTGCACAGGCTGCCGGGAACGGCAAAGGCAGCGTGGCAAAAACGGGTCGGAAGGCCGCCACGCCGCAGGTAAGCGACCAGATATGGTTGCATGATTGAAAAGCGCATCTAGAGCGCGGGAGGAGACACATGTCCGAGAACGAGAACATGGAACTGGACGAGACGATGGATATGGTCGAGCAGGCTGAGGTTGAGGCCGAGGTTGCTACGACTGAGGATGCAGATGTTGAGGCCGCCCCGGCCGACGCTGAGGTTGCCGAGGACGCTGAGGACGACGAGGTCGTCGAGGCTGCCGAGGGCCAGACTGCTCCCGAGGATCTGGATGACAAGCTGTTTGATAAGGTGAACCGTGCTGCTCGCCTGCTGCGTAACCGTCGCGGCGCTCTTGCTCAGGAGGCCGAGGCCGAGGCCGATCGCCGTCGCGATCTGCAGCGTGCCCTTAAGCTCCTGGAGCTCAAGCCCAAGATGGAGCAGAAGGAGATGGCTGAGCTCATGGGTATGGGCCTTCGCGACCTCAACGCCATTCTTGCCGAGGCTGAGAAGCTCGACATCGTTGCTCGTATCGAGCCCGAAGAGCCCGATATGCGCAAGGTCGTTGTTATGGCGAGCGAGGATGCCGAGGAGCTGATCGCTGCTCAGGCCAAGAAGCGCAAGAAGCTCGTTCCGCAGATTTCTGCCGATAGCGTCGAGCAGCTGCTTGCTCTGCTTGATCAGGTTATCGATCCGCTGGTCGAGATGGGCCTGGACGACGATCGTGGTCCGCGTGGCGGCCGCGATGATCGTCGTGGTGGCGACCGCAGCCACGGCAGCCACGGCGCTCCCCGCATGGGCTTCAGCGGTGGCCGTGGTGGCGATCGCGGCGGCCGTGGTGGCCGCGGTGGCTTTGGCGACCGTGACCGCGGCGGCGACCGTGGTGGCCGTGGCGGCTTTGGTGACCGTGGCGGCGACCGTGCCGGTCGCGGCAGCTTTGGCGGCAACCGTGGTGGCTACGGCGATCGCGGTGGCAACCGTGGCGGCTTCGGCGGCAACCGTGGTAACGACCGTGGCGGTCGCGGTGGCGATCGTGGCGGCCGCAACGGCGGCGGCTTCCGCGGCAACCGCTTCTAGTTGGGTTACGCGGTTTACCAAACCGCGTAACGACTCGACGCTGCAAACCCGCCAGAGCGGCAATCTGCCTTTCAACTTCGGCGGCATG
>OLOB01002652.1_pt1 | contig 10235 bp, 7 predicted proteins | sample 1671911 | NCBI WGS metagenome assembly OLOB01 (sample SAMEA3136625, study PRJEB25190) | human gut metagenome | biome: human gut; feature: human-associated habitat; material: faeces | place: Austria | collected 2013
TATATCTATTTAATCTTTATTAAGTATAGCTTTTTTGATAATTTTACCTCAAAAACGTATATTATATGTATATCTAGTATCTATTTGTTATTAAAATTTTATCAATTTATGTCTATACGTTTTCACTTTTTAAGTATATAATATTATTGATGGGTAAGTCTTGTAAATTTTTAACTATTTTTGAATTTATGGAGGTATAAGATGTTAGTTTCTGCTAAAGAAATGTTAGTAAAAGCAAAAAAAGGAAAATATGCAGTAGGTCAATTTAATATAAACAACTTAGAATGGACAAAAGCTATATTATTAACTGCACAAGAAAATAATTCACCAGTTATATTAGGTGTATCTGAAGGTGCAGGAAAATATATGTGTGGATATAAAACTATAGTTGGAATGGTTGAAGGTATGTTAGAAGAATTAAACATAACTGTTCCAGTTGCTCTTCACTTAGACCACGGTTCTTTTGAAGGTGCAAAAGAAACTATAGCTGCTGGATTCTCTTCAGTAATGTTCGATGGTTCTCACTATGGAATAGAAGAAAATATAGAAAAAACTAAAGAAATAGTTGCCCTAGCTCACTCTAAAGGAATATCTGTTGAAGCAGAAGTTGGTTCTATAGGTGGAGAAGAAGACGGTGTTGTAGGTGCTGGTGAAATAGCTGACCCTCAAGAATGTAAAGCTATAGCTGAGTTAGGAATAGATTTCTTAGCTGCTGGTATAGGTAATATACATGGTCAATACCCTGAAAACTGGGCTGGTTTAAACTTTGAAGCATTAGGAAAAATAAACGATGCTACAGGAGATATGCCTTTAGTATTACATGGTGGTACTGGTATACCAGAAGATATGATAAAAGAAGCTATATCTTTAGGTGTTGCTAAAATAAATGTTAATACAGAATGTCAATTAGTATTTGCTGAAGCTACTCGTAAATATATAGAAGCTGGAAAAGTAGCAGATTATCATGATCATCATTATCCAAATGAGATGAGTGTAGATGCATTAATTCAGACTTTCTTAATGGATGACAATGATAAGTCAGTGGAAACTTTCTTAAAACGTTTTGATTCTGAATGGGAAAGATATAATAGAGATTTAATAAGAAAAGTAAAAGAGTATTATAAGGAGGGGCAAAATGAAGAAGAAAATGACAAATAAAGAAAAAACATTCTTATCAATTATTATACCCGTTGTAATCCTTTTCTTTGCTTTTAATACATTACCTATGATCAAAGGATTTATATATAGTTTGACAAATTATAAGGGATATGGTTCTTACGAGTTTGTAGGATTTAGAAATTATATAGATTTATTCTCAGATGCCAGAGTAGGAAAAAGTTATTTATTTACCTTTAAATATGCATTGGTAGGAACAGTTTTAGTAAATGTTCTTAGTCTTATTATGGCATTAGGATTAAATGCACAGATTCGTTTTAAAAGTGCTCTTAGAGGTATTTATTTTGTGCCTAATATTTTAGGTGGACTTGTAGTAGGATACATTTTTAGCTTCTTATTTACTTATATATTACCAGCTGTAGGAGATACTTTTAATATTTCATGGTTACAAAATAGTATTTTAGCAAGTGAAAAATATGCCTGGATTGCAGTACTTGTTGTAGGAGTATGGCAGGCTGTAGCAATGAATACAATAATTTATGTCTCTGGATTACAAACAGTACCTGAAGATGTATATGAAGCTTCTATGCTGGATGGAGCAAACAAGTGGCAAAAGTTTTGGAAGGTGACATTGCCTTTAATAATGCCTTTTGTAACAATAAATTTAGTGCTTAGTACAAAAAATATGCTTATGGTATTTGATCAAATTATGTCTTTAACTAAAGGTGGACCAGCACAGAGTACAGAATCTATCTCTTATTTGATTTATCAAAATGGTATGTCAGGTGGACAATTCGGCTTCCAAAGTGCCAATGCAGTGATATTCTTTTTAATTATTGTAGGCATATCACTATTCCAAATGACTGTATTAAATAAAAAGGAGGAGCAGCTATAATGAAAAAGATAGGAAAAACAAACTGGATGTTGACAGTAGTACTTGTTTTAGGAACTGTAACAGTATTCTTTCCTTTATATATGGCATTGATTATTGCCTTTAAACAGCCCAGTGAAATGACAAATGATGTGGCAGGTTCATTGACATTCCCTGAAAAACTTAGTTTTAGTAATTTTAGTCAGGCGATGGAAGTAACAGATTTTTGGCACTCCTTATCTAACAGTCTTCTGATTACTGTTGTAACTATTATACTAGCAATATTAATTCACAGTATTGCAGGATATGTTATAGGAAGAAGTATGAATAAGAAAAAGGGATATAAATTAACATATTTTTATATAGTAAGTGGTATGTTCGTTCCCTTTTCAATCTTAATGATGCCGTTAGTAAAACAAACAGCTCAAATGCACTTAGGAAATCGTGCAGGTGTTATTATTCTTTACTTAGTATTTTATATGCCAATGAATATATTACTTTATTCAGGGTACATGAAAAATATCCCAACTGCTCTTGAGGAAGCAGCAGAAATAGATGGAGCTACTACATGGAAAACTTATTGGAAAGTTATTTTCCCAATGATGACACCTATGCACGCCACAGTAGCAATATTAACAGCTCTTGGTACATGGAATGATGTGATGACGCCATTAGTTATTATGTCAGGAACAGGGCAAAACACACTTCCATTAGCACAATTAAACTTCCAAACACAATTTGGTACTAATTATAATTTAGCATTTGCATCATATATATTAGCCTTAATTCCAATTTTGATTTTCTATATAATTTGTCAAAAGCAGATTTTAAATGGAGTTGCTAATGGTGCAGTAAAAGGGTAAAGAAGCAGTGGGAGGAGTACACATTCTTCCTTTCTTCCCTTCTTCTGCCGATAGAGGGTTTGCACCAATACGTTATGATAAAGTTGATGAAGCATTTGGAGACTATGCTGATATTGAAAAAATAGGAGAGGAATATTATTTAATGTTTGATTTTATGGTAAATCATATTTCAGCACAATCTCCTTATTTTCAAGATTTTCTAAAAAATAATGATCAGTCAAAATATAAAGACTTTTTTATAAGATATAAAGATTTTTGGGATAATGGGGAACCTACAGCAGAGCAAGTTGATAAAATTTATAAAAGAAAGCCGAGAGCTCCTTATGTAGAAGCAGAATTTGCTGATGGAAGCAAAGAAAAGGTCTGGTGTACTTTCTGTGAAGAGCAAATAGATCTTGATGTGACAAAAAAGGACACTAAAGACTTCATTATTAAAACTTTAAAGGATATGTGTAAAAGAGGAGCAGCAATTATTCGTTTAGATGCCTTTGCTTATGCAATAAAGAAAGCTGATACCAATTGCTTCTTTGTGGAACCAGATATTTGGAACTTACTACATGAGATAGAAGAAGTGGTAAATGAAAGTGGAGCAGAGATCTTACCAGAAATTCATGAGCATTATACTATCCCAATGAAAATAGCTGAGCAGGGGTTCTGGGTTTATGATTTTGCCTTACCAGTGCTTACTTTACATGCTCTTTATAATCATACAGGAGAATATTTAAAGTCATGGCTTGAAAATAGTCCCAAGAAGCAGTTTACTACTTTAGACACTCATGATGGTATAGGTATTGTAGATGTAAAAGATTTGCTGCCAGATGAAGAAGTTGAAAAGGTAAAAGAGCAAATGTATAAACAGGGAGCTAATGTAAAGAAGATATACAGCTCTGAAGCATATAATAATCTTGACATTTATCAAGTGAATACAACTTATTATTCTGCACTGGGAAATAATGATGCTGCTTATCTTTTAGCAAGAGCAATACAATTCTTTGCTCCAGGTATTCCTCAAGTATACTATGTTGGAATGTTAGCAGGTGAAAATGATTTAGAATTAATGGAAAGAACAAAAAATGGACGTGATATTAACAGACATTATTATTCTTTAGAAGAAATAGAAGCTGAGCAAGAAAGAGCTGTTGTAAGAAAATTAAAAGAATTAATGGAATTAAGAAATAATCATCCTGCTTTTAATTTAGAAGGAGACATTAAGATTCAGTGTGAAGGATCAAAAATGAAAATTACTAGATCTTATAATAATGATCAAATTACACTTGTAGCAGATTTAATGAATTATGAATTTGAAATTCAATAAGCAGTAAGGGAGAAAGATAGATGGCTATTAAAATAGAAAATAAAGTATTTCAAATTGAAACAGAGCATACTTCATATCAAATGAAGGTAGATGAGTATGGAGTATTAAACCATCTTTGGTATGGTGCAAAAACAAATTGTTGTATGGATTATTTATTGGATTATCCAGATGTAGGCTTCTCAGGAAATATATATGAAGCAGGAGATAAAAGAACTTATTCCCTAAATACATTAATGCAGGAATACTCAACTAGCGGTGTTGGAGATTACCGTGTGCCTGCTATTACTGTGACACATAACGATGGCAGCAGGGCATTAGATTTAAGATATAGTGAGCATAAAATAAGCAGTGGGAAATATAATATTCCTGGTTTACCAGCAGTGTATGCAGCGAAAGAAGAGGCAGAAACTTTAGAAATAGTTATGGAAGACACAGCTACTAGTGTTCAAGTAATATTAAGATATGGAGTACTTCCAAGGGAAGATATTATTACGAGAAATGTTGAAATAATTAATAATGGAGCTACGCCAATTACAATAAATAGAGCTCATAGTTTATGTCTTGATATGCCAGCTGGAGATTGGGAAAGCATCCATTTTCATGGAAGACATAATATGGAACGTCAAATGGAAAGATGTGAGCTAATTCATGGGGTTCAAGAATTCAGTAGTAGTAGAGGAACATCAAGTCACCAGCAAAATCCAACCATTCTTTTAGTTGAAAAAGAATGTACAGAAACAAGTGGATTTTGTGTAGGTGCAGCCTTAATGTATAGTGGTGGGTTCCAAACACAAATTGAAAAGGATCAGTTAAATCAAGTTCGTATTGTAATGGGAATAAATCCTGAAACATTTTCTTGGAATCTAAATGCAGGTGAAAGCTTTAATACACCTGAGGTTATTTTATCTTGTTCAAGCGAAGGAACAGCAAAACTATCACAACAATTCCATCAAGTAATTAGACATAATGTATGTAGAGGAAAGTATCAATTAGCTGAAAGGCCAATACTAATTAATAACTGGGAAGCAACTTATTTTGATTTCGATGAAAAGAAAATATTAGATATCGCCAAAGAAGCATCAGAAATTGGTATTGATATGCTTGTATTAGATGATGGCTGGTTTGGTAAGAGAGATTCAGATACCTCAGGACTAGGTGATTGGTATGTCAATGAAAAGAAGATTAAAGGTGGTTTAGCTAATTTAATTTCTCAGATTAATGATTTAGGAATGAAATTTGGTATTTGGTTTGAGCCAGAAATGGTTTCAGAAGATAGTGATTTATATAGAGAACATCCAGAATGGGCAATTAAAATACCAGGAAGAAATCCTATGAGAAGTAGATACCAGCTTGTCCTTGATATGTCAAATCCAGAGGTAATTGAATATTTATATAATTCTATTAGTGAGATATTAAAAAATAATAATATTGAATATGTAAAATGGGATATGAATAGAAGTATTAGTGATTGGTATAGTGGGCTTTTACCAAGCAATAGACAAGGTGAACAACCTCATAGATATGTTCTTGGGTTATATGAACTATTAGAAAGATTAACAACAGAATTCCCACATATTCTTTTTGAAGGATGCAGCGGTGGCGGTGGAAGATTTGATGCTGGAATGTTATATTATTGTCCACAAATATGGTGTAGTGATGATACAGATGCCCATGAAAGAACTTTCATCCAATATGGAACAAGTTTCTTTTATCCAATTTCAACAGTGGGCTCTCATGTGTCTGCAGTGCCAAATCATCAAACAGGTAGAATAACTTCCCTTGATACAAGAGGAATAGTTGCCATGGCAGGTAGCTTTGGTTATGAGCTAGACTTAAGTACCTTAACTGAAGAAGAAAAAGAAACTATGAAAGAGCAAGTTAAAAAGTATCGTGAGTATCAATTATTAATTCACGATGGAGATTATTATCGTCTAACTAATCCTCATAAGGAAAGAATAGCAGCATGGCAATGGCAAGATAAGAATAATGGCAATGTTTTAGTGCATGGTGTTGTCTTTAGAGCTATACCTAATATGCTGAGAGATAAAGTAAAGCTTATGGGCTTAGAAAGAACAGCACAATACAAAGTTAAAGGTACAGAGGAAATATATTCAGGAATGGCACTGATGACTGGTGGAATACTTATACCACGTACCTCAGGCGATGATGCTGCCTTTGAGCTTTTCTTTGAGAAACAATAGGATAGTGATTGTAAAAAAGTATTACAAATTTATATATATTTAATAAAGGAGTCTAGAGTTATCGAGACTCCTTTATTTTAATGGTATAATATAATTATAATAGAAAATTAAGGAGGAGGTTATGAGGAAGAAGATTAAAAGAGCTTGTATTGTTATAGTAGGAATAATTATGATTTTTATTATATCCGTTAAGCTTTACCATTCATTTCGTATTGTATAGGAAAGGAAAGAACTGCAAGAGTATGGGGTAGGAGAAAGAGTAGATGTGGATGGCAAGGAAATAAATGTGTATAAGATGGGAAAAGAAGATGCTGAGCAAACTATTGTTTATATACAAGGACTAGGAAGTGGAGATACAGTTATTTCAACAAGACCGCTCTTTGACAAACTAAAAGATAATTTTAATATATGTTTGGTAGATCGTGCAGGAAACGGTATGAGTAGTGATACAAAAGAGGAAAGAACAGTAGAAGAAATTGTAGAAGAGTACCGCATGGCATTAAAGTATAGTACTTCCACTAAGCAATATATTTTGATGGCACACTCTATAGGAGGAATGTATGCGGAATACTGGGCAAGTCTCTATCCAGATGAGGTTGAAGCTATAATTTATTTAGATGCCACACCAGCTGAATGCTATGTAGAGGAGGGCAAACCGCAAGCTACCACTCTAGCAATAGCTAAAGCAGAAAATATTTTTTCTAGCACAGGCCTACAGCGATTATTAGTCTCCAAGGATATGCTCATTGGGAAGGACGAAAATGATATCTATACTGATAAGGAAGAAGAATTGCGTTTATTACTTATGTATCAAAATACTTATTCAAGTGCAACATATTCTGAAATGAAACTTTATTATGATAATGCAGAAACAGTGCTTGAAAGCAGAGATATTAAGGAAATACCTAAGTTATATTTAGTAGCAGACCGATATGATGGAGCTTATTTTGATAGTGTCTATAAAGAGCAATTAAATAAGGAATACAGTGGGTATAATGAAAAAATAGAAGAAAAGATAGCAAAAGGTAAGGAAATTTTAGCGCAGAAGATAAAGTATGTAGAAGCATTAGAAAATATAGAGATAAAATATATTTCAGCACCGCATACACTGTATGAATATGCACCAAAGGAAATTGCCAACGCAGTAATAAAATTTTTGCTTTTACCAGGTGAATTTAAGAATAAAGATCTCTGAGGGCATGAAAATACTAATGTTATAGCGATTTTTATGGATTTTATAAGAAAAATAAAATCATTTGGTAAAAAAGTATGGAAATATTGATAGAATGAGCCTTGAAGGGTATAATATAAATATAGAAATGGCTTAAAACCAATGGATTAACATTAACATGAGATGTATTTAAATAATGCCAGTAACGTATAAGTATGCGTAGTCTAATAGGATTAACATTAACATAAGATGTATTTAAATTCAGGTTGGAAGTGTTCGGGAAAACAATCTATTTTAGATTAACATTAACATAAGATGTATTTAAATTAGAATACTTGTCTTTTGTTAATTTACATTCATCGGATTAACATTAACATAAGATGTATTTAAATATTTCAGCTTTTAATATAATATTATCAGCTTCTAAGATTAACATTAACATGAGATGTATTTAAATCTTCTTAAGAATATTTTGTTATATGAACTAACTACTTGATTAACATTAACATGAGATGTATTTAAATAGTGAAGATACTTGAGTCTTAAATTGAACGGAAAGTGATTAACACTAACATGAGATGTACTTAGTTAATGACAAATGAAGAATTATGAATGAAAAATGAAGGAGGAAACTTTCTTTAAGGGAAAGTTTCTTTTTTTAGTATAGAAAAGTATAAAAATGATACTGATAGATTGTTATAAAAAATTCTGATTATAAAATAATTGGGATTTTTTTGTTTTATATGTATAAGAAAAATTTGTATGGCTATTAAACAATATAAATTAATAATAATGATTAAATTTAATAGTTAATGTATTTAAAATTATTTTTAATTTATATTGTTTATAAATTAAAATCATTAAAATCAACATGAGATGTCATCATTATTATGTAAAATAATGGTAAAATAGTGTTGGGAGGTGATAATATGAAAGTGTTTGAAATAAAGTTAAAAGTTTATTTATTGCAAGATATTATGTTTGAAAATATTCAAAGTGAAATAAGCAGTTTTATTGATGGAGCATTAGGTAAAAATGCAGAACTGAAAAAATTTCATGAAAGAAATGAATTTAAGAATTATTGTTTTGATGGTTTATATCCTGTAGAAAAAAATAAAGTTTATAGTTCTAGTAATATATATACAATAACTTTAAGAACTATTAATAAAGATTTAGCTGATTTTTTTGTTAATAAATTAGTTAATGAATATAGCAAAACTATTAAAGGGCTTACGTGTGAAATAAGGATTATTCCCAAAAAGATTATTGAAAAAATTTATTCAATAACACCAGCAATTATGAAAGATAAAAATGGTTATTGGAAAGGAAATCTTTCATTGCAGGAATATGAAAAAAGAATTATAGAAAATTTAATAAAAAAATATAACTATTTTATGAATAGTAAGATTAATGAGAATTTCCAATTATATGATAGTATTTCATTTAAGAATAAAAGACCTATTCCAAGTAACTATAAAAATGTAACGCTTTTAGGCGATAAAATATCCCTTAATATATCACAGGAAGCTCTTGCACAAGAAATAGCCTATATGTCTTTAGGAACAGGAGTTTTGGAAATGAATGCACGAGGATATGGGTTTGTAAATTATAGATGGCTGTAAGGGAGGTGTATTGATGTTAAAAGATATTATTCCAATATTTGAAAAGATTTATAAGGAATATGGAGATAAATTAATAATTGATAGCTATACTCCTGTAGATGGAACTTATGTAATAATTGAACCAAGCGATAATACATTTAAAATAAAAGAATGTGTAGATATAAAATATAATAAGAAAAATAAAGAATTGTCAGGTAAAAGTAATATGTATAACTTTGATATATGTAGTATGGATTATAATAGTAAGATTATAGATATGAATAAACCTATTGATAAAAGTAAAATAATTCATAGTAATAATTTCTATTCATTTTTTATAAAAAAAGATAGTTTAACTAGTAATAAACTAAATAATAAAGTTATAGATGAATATTATGAAATATTAAAAAATCCATATAAAAAGTATAGCAGCGGAAAGGCAAAAACCTTATATGAAGCTGTCGAAAAAGAAATAGGAAGACCTAATATTGAAAGATTGGAAAAGATTCAAGAGTGGATTAAAGAAAATATATTTAATTTAAATATTGATATTTCAGGAAAAGATTATTTGAAGATATTTTTTGATTATCCCATTGAAGAATACTTGAAGGAAAATAAGAGGTACCTTATCCCTAATATTTATAATAAAAATGATTTTAATATTAATGTTGGAGATAAGATATATGGACTACCTAATGATAATATGGGGCTAAATGCTAAGAAACCTTATTTAGAAAATAAAACTAGAAAGAGTACTGTTTCATATTTAATTGATAATAGGGAAGTTTTAATTCAAAGGAAATTTTTTGAGTATCTTATGAATATGGCTTCAGTAGGCAAAGTCAATATATATATTGATGATAAGATTACAGCCTTACCTAATGGTGAAAGTATTGATAGAGATTTTCAAGGAGTATTTATAAGACTTCAAAAAGGTAAAGAAGTAGAAATACATGATTATGATGTTATTACTAAGTATAGATATACCTTAAGAAAACCTTTTAAATATAAGAATATCTTAGATTTAGATCTTAATTCTAAAAATATACAATCAGATATTTATGATAATTATTATAATTTAAAAGAAATTCAAAATT
>OLOB01002660.1_pt1 | contig 10211 bp, 10 predicted proteins | sample 1671911 | NCBI WGS metagenome assembly OLOB01 (sample SAMEA3136625, study PRJEB25190) | human gut metagenome | biome: human gut; feature: human-associated habitat; material: faeces | place: Austria | collected 2013
TAATAATTTAAATTCGGTAATATTTTTATTATTTCTTTTAGTACAGTTACTCCACCTATACCTGAATCAAATACTCCTATTTTAAATATTCTTTCCATTTTATCCCTTCTTTGTGAAATTGGTTTTTAAGACGTTTTTAAGTGTTTTTTAGTTAACTATATTCTTGTGTTGTAAAAGCGCCTTATTTTTGATTTTCATGCGTTGTTTTTATTTTTAAAAATTCTTGAACTTTTTTAATTAATAAAAAAAGATAATAACCTTTTCCCTAATAAGTTATTATCTCTTTTTGGCGGAGATTGAGGGATTCGAACCCTCGCGGCCACTTACGCAACCCTAACGGTTTAGCAAACCGTCCCCTTCAACCTACTTGGGTAAATCTCCATTTACATAAATAGTGAATAACAAATACTGTATTCTTTTTTATTTATTATTCACTTCTTTATTTTTAATATATTTTTTTGTTGATTGGCGGAGAGGGTGGGATTCGAACCCACGGTAGGCTACAAACCTACGCCAATTTTCAAGACTGGTGCCATAAACCAACTCGACCACCTCTCCAATTCTTACAACATGTATTAGTTTACCACGAGCAGTGGAAAATGTCAAGAGTTTTTATGAAAAAACCACAAAAAGGTAACTTGTTATTTACTTTTTGTGGTTTACATAACTATTGTATTTTTTCTATTATATTATTTAGCTCGTCTTTTGAATTGTAGTGTATTACTATTGTTCCAGACCTTTTTCCTGCATTTAACTTAACTTGTGAACCAAAGAAATTTCTAAATTTGCTTTCTATTTCTTGATATATTGGTGCATATCTTGTTTGGTCAACAACCTGCTCTTTCTTTTTTATTTTCATCTGTTTTTCAACTTCTCTTACACTATCTCCTGTTTTTATAACATATAACGCAGCTTTGTATTGTTTGTCTGGATCTTCTATATTTAGTAAGCTTCTGCAATGTCCCTCAGATATATTTCCTTGCATTACAAGTTTAATAACTCTTGGGTCTAAGTTTAAAATTCTCATTGTATTTGCAATTCCACTTCTGCTAATTCCAAGTTTGTTTGCAAGCTCTTGTTGTGTCATTCCATATTTTTCAATGATTTCTTTTAAAGCTTTTGCCTTTTCTATTGGGTTTAGGTCTTCTCTTTGTATATTTTCAATAAGTGCTACTTCTTTGTTTTTTTGTTCTGTATAATTTCTTATTATTGCTGGAATTTCGTTTAAACCTGCTTTTTTTGCGGCTCTCCATCTTCTCTCTCCTGCAACAATTTGATAGTAATCATTTTTCTTTGTTACTATTATAGGTTGTATTACTCCATATTCTTTAATAGAATCTGCTAAATCTTCTATTTTTTCATCATCAAATCTCATTCTTGGTTGTTCTTTATTGGGCTCAACCTCTATTAATTTTAAGTTTACAATAGACTCCCCTGCTTGCAACTTTTCTTCTTCTGCAATATTTTGCAAACCTCCTGAAAATAGTGCATCTAAGCCTTTTCCTAGTCCTGTTTTTCCTGCCATTTTTATTCCCTCCTATTTAGTGTTTTTTTGATTTTAGTAATTCGTTTGCTAATTTTTCATAGCATCTTGCACCTTTTGATCTTGGAGCATATGCTGTTATTGGCATACCATAACTTGGTGCTTCACTTAATTTTACATTTCTTGGTATAACTGTTTTGTATACATTATCTTTGAAATATTTTTTTACTTCACTTATTACTTGATTTGATAAATTAGTTCTTGCATCATTCATTGTAAGAACTACACCTTCAATATATAAATCCTTATTTAACTGTTTTTTTATCAAATTAACAGTATTCATTAGTTGTCCAACTCCCTCTAATGCATAATACTCGCATTGTATAGGTATCATTATTGAGTTTGCTGCAGTCAAAGAGTTTATAGTTAGCAAACCTAGTGATGGTGGGCAATCTATTATAATATAGTGAAATTTGTCCTTTATCTCCTCGATTTTTTCTTTCATCTTGGTTTCTCTAGACATTGCATTAACAAGCTCTACTTCAGCTCCTGCTAAGTTTATATTTGAAGGACATAAATATAAGTTTTTTATTGCTGTTTTTACTATTGCTTCTTCAAGTGTTGTTTCATTAATTAGCACATCATATGTTGATTTTTCTGCACCCTTTTCAACTCCTAAGCCACTTGTAGCATTGCCTTGAGGGTCTTCATCGATTAACAAAACCTTTTTTCCTTTTTGTGCTAAAACAGTACTTAAATTAACTGCTGTAGTTGTTTTACCAACTCCACCTTTTTGATTAACAATTGCTATAACTTTACTCAAATTTATCCCTCCTTAAAATCGTATAACAATAATATAATTTTTTTATGCAAAAGTCAATAAAAAAATGTAAATTTATAAAAAAAATAGCAAAAATTTACTGTCAGAAAAATTAAGTTGTCTGACAGTATAATTCGCTATTATCAAGTGTTTCACGGTTTCAGTTATGTGTGAAACGAGTTTCTATAATGGGGAATTCGTTGGTGTGCCTGCCTTTCGCGGAAATCTGTTTGGTAAATGTTTCACGGATAAGACAGTAATAATTGTTCTCTTGTTGTCTGAATCTGGTAAGATGGTTTCTTCAACCTTTTCAAGCTTTCCCCCAAGGATTTCTAATGCATTTTTTGCTTCATTTATCTCTTCTTGGATGTTTGGACCCTTTAAACAAATACATTTTCCACCAACTTTAACAAGTGGTTTCATATATTCAAGTAAAACATTTAGCTTTGCCACTGCTCTTGATGTTACAATACAAAAATGTTCTCTATAATTATTATCATGCCCGATTTCTTCTGCTCGTGAGTGAATTGCTTTGATGTTTTTTAGTTCTAATTTATTTATTACCTCTTCTAAGAATTTTACTCTTTTATTAAGTGAATCTATTAAAACTACTTCATTATTGGGAAAGATAATTTTTAAAGGAATTCCAGGGAACCCAGCACCTGTGCCGATATCAGCTATGCTTTCGTTTTCTTTTATCTCATTTGCAATAGTTAAAGAATCTACAAAGTGCTTTATTATTATTTCCTCTGGCTTTGTTATTGCTGTTAAATTGATTTTCTCGTTCCATTCAATCAATAAGTTCATATAATCATAAAATTGTTTTGCTTGGTGTTCATCTATTTTTACATTAATCATTTCCAATTTTTCTATCAAACTTGATTTAAATGCTTCAAATTCCATTCAAAATTCTCCTTTTATTCCTTTTTTGCTTTCAATTGCTCTAAGTATATTAGTAATACAGATATATCTGCAGGTGAAATTCCTGATATTCTTGATGCTTGACCTACAGAATTTGGTCTAAACTTATCTAATTTTTGTCTTGCTTCTAGGCTAATTCCTTGTAAATTTAAATAGTTTATATTATCTGGTAATAGTTTGTTTTCAAGCTTTTTAAACTTTTCAACTTGTGCTAATTGAAGTTTAATATAACCTTCATATTTTACCTCAATTTCAACTTCTTCAGCTTCTTCTCTTGAAAGTTCGGGCATATCCTCGTCTATTTCTTTTAAGTCTGCATATTTCAATTCTGTCCTTTTTAGAAGTTCTATTAATTTTATTCCATTATTTAACTCTGATGAATTATGCTCTTTTAAAAACTTATTAACCCTCTCTGTAGGTTTTACTGTGGTTTTTCTTAATCTTTCAATTTCTTCTTGAATATTTTTTTTCTTTTGCAAGAATCTTTGATATCTTTCTTCTGTTATTAGTCCCACGTTATGGCCAATTTCAGTAAGTCTCATATCCGCATTGTCTTGTCTTAATAACAATCTGTATTCTGCCCTAGATGTCATCATTCTATATGGTTCATTTGTTCCTTTTGTAACAATATCGTCAATTAAAACGCCTATATATGCGTCTGATCTATGTAGTATTACTGGTTCTTTTCCTTCAAGTTCAAGACTTGCATTAATTCCTGCAATTATACCTTGTGCAGCAGCTTCCTCATAACCTGATGTACCATTAATTTGTCCTGCAAAAAACATTCCTTTTATATTCTTTAGTTCAAGAGATAATTTTAGTTGTGATGGTTCAATACAGTCATATTCTATTGCATACGCAGGTCTTGTAAATTCAACATGTTCTAGTCCTGGAATTGTTCTGTACATTGCTATTTGAACATCTTCTGGTAAAGATGAACTCATTCCTTGAACATACATTTCCTCTGTATCTAAGCCCATTGGCTCTATAAAAATTTGATGTCTTTCTTTATCGCTAAATCTAACAACTTTATCTTCAATTGAAGGACAATATCTTGGTCCTGTCCCTTCTATTTGACCTGAATATAATGGTGAACGATGAAGGTTTTGCCTTATTATTTCATGTGTTTTGGCATTTGTGTATGTTAAATAACAAGGAACTTGTTCTTTTTTTGATATTTTATCATCAAAAGAAAACGGAACAATCTCATCATCTCCATTTTGTATTTCCATTTTTGAAAAATCAATACTTCTTTTATTTACTCTTGCAGGTGTTCCCGTTTTAAACCTTACTAGGTTAATATCTATTTTTTTAAGGCACTCTGATAGCTTATTTGCTGGAAAAACGCCATCTGGTCCACTCTCAAAATTAACTTCACCTATATATATCTTACCCTTTAAATACGTTCCTGTGGCTAAAATAACGGCTTTTACATTGTATATTGCACCAATATTTGTTTCTACACCTTTGACTTCTCCATTTTCAACTATGATATCAACAATTTCTGCTTGTTTTACAGATAAATTCTCTTGAAGCTCTAGGGTATGCTTCATTTCTCTTTGATATTTCTTTCTATCAGCCTGTGCCCTCAAAGAGTATACGGCTGGGCCTTTTGATGTGTTTAACATTTTAGATTGGATAAAAGATTTATCAATATTTTTACCCATTTCTCCACCTAAAGCGTCAATTTCCCTAACTAAATGGCCTTTTGAAGTTCCCCCAATATTAGGGTTACAAGGCATATTTGCTATATTTTCTAAAGTAATTGAAAAAAGTAATGTTTTGTGACCTTTTCTAGCACAAGCAAGTGCTGCCTCACAGCCTGCATGTCCTGCTCCAATTACTGCTACTTCATAATCTCCTGCATCATATTTCATTTTCTATTACATCTCCTATTTTCCTAAGCAAAATTTAGCAAAAATACTTTTAATAATGTCTTCAGAAACATTATCTCCTGTAATCTCTCCTAAATGCTCTAGGATCTCTTTTATGTTTATAGATATGATATCTATAGGCATACTATTGTTTAAATCGTTTAAAGCCATTCTCGTGCTTTCTATGGCTTTGTTAATTAATTCCTGATGTCTTATGTTGGTAATTGTAAGTTCATTATCTAAGTTTATTTGATTCAAATTAAACATTTTTACTAAACTTTCATAAATTTTCTCTAATCCTTCATTGTTTTTTAAAGATATATTTATAACTTCAGTATTTACATCTTGTATTTCCTTGCATTCATTATTAACTACCTGTTTTAAATCTGTTTTATTTAAAACTATTATAGATTTTTTATGTTTTAGTAAATTCAATATTTCTCTATCTTCATCATTTAACGGTACGGAACTATCAAAAACAGCCAGAATAACGTCTGCTTCATTAGCAGCTTTTTTAGATTTTTCAATACCAATTTGCTCAATTTTATCTTTTGCATCTCTTATACCAGCTGTATCTATTACTTTGAAAGGAATACCTTCAATAGAAATTTGCTCCTCTATAATATCTCTTGTTGTGCCTGCAATATCCGTAACAATAGCTCTTTCTTCTTTAAGCATGCTATTTAAAAGAGATGACTTACCAGCATTAGGGCTACCTATAATTGCTATTTTTACGCCCTCTTTTAGTATTTTTCCATTTTCAAAAGTCTTCGAAAGCTTTATTAATTCATTTTCAATCTCTTTTAGCTTGTTTTCAGCATCTTTATTAGAAACTTCCTCAACATCATACTCTGGATAGTCTATATTTGCTTCAATCTTTACCATAATATCCATTATTTTTTCTCTAATTTCATTAATTTTTCTTGATAAATATCCTTCTAGTTGATTTGCTGATTCCTGCGCCTCCCTAGTACTTTTGGCATTTATGATATCAATAATCGCTTCGGCTTGAGTTAAGTCTATTCTTCCATTTAAAAATGCTCTTTCTGTGAATTCCCCTGGTTTTGCAAGTTCTGCTCCATTTTTTAAACATAATTCTAGAATCTCCCTTAGAACAACTATTCCACCATGTGAGTTTATTTCACACATATTCTCTGCTGTATAACTTTTTGGGCATTTAAAATATGATACTAAAACTTCGTCCACAACTCTATTAGTTTCAGGGTTTACTATTGTTCCATATTTAATTATATAACCAGCTATATTCTCAATTGTTTCGGGATTCTTAGGTTTAAAGATTTTTTCCAAAACTTCGAAACAATCTTTGCCACTCATTCTAACTATACCAATTCCACCAATTGCTGGTGCCGTAGATATTGCTGCTATTGTTGACATCTTTTTTCTCCTTTCTTAGCAAAAAAGGCAGATATAAAATATCTGCCCAAAACTTTTTTTACTTTAATGCTATAACCACTCTTCTATGTGGTTCTTCTCCTTTACTAAATGTTTTAACTTTGTCATTTTCTTGTAGTTTTGTATGTATTATTTTTCTCTCATATGCTGACATAGGATCTAAAGTAATAGATTTTCCTGTTTTTATTACTCTTTGAGAGATTTTTTCAGCTAATTCTTCCAAAGTCTTTTCCCTTTTTTCTTTATAATTACATACATCTACAATAACTATTGTTTTTGATGTAGAATATTTATTTGCAATAGCTGTTGCTAATACTTGCAAAGCATTAATTGTGGCTCCTCTGTAGCCAATTAGGTTACTAATGTTTTCGCCATCAATATTAACATATATACAGTAATCTTTAATATTAACATCACAAACAACGTCTTTATCTAGTATTGATTTAAAGAATTCGCTAATTTTTTCAGATACTTTTTCTATTTCTTCCATATTCTTATTTGTTTCTCTTTTAGGTTTTGTCACATGTTTTACTTCTTTATCAGCATTTTCCTTCAAAGTCATTTCTATTTTAACAACTCTTGGAGCTAAGATGCTATAAAAACTTCTTTTCTTTTCTTCTTCTATTGGTTTTATCTCAACCATGCTTCTTGTAGCCTTTAATTCTTTTAGGCCTTTTTCAATTGCATCTTGTGTTGTCTTTCCTTCAACGATTATACTTTTAGCCATTTTCTTCTTCCTCCTTAGAGAATAATTTATTTAGCATTAATCTTTCAATTATCATTATTATATTATTAATTAGCCAATATAAAGCTAGTCCCAGAGGTGCTATAAGAGAAACAGAAACTGATAGAATTGGCATCATTAAAGACATACTTTTATTCATTTGTGCTGCCATTTCCTCTTGATCCATTTCAGCTTTATTTTCTTCTGTTAATAAAGCTTTTTCTTCTTTTTTCTCTTTTTCCTCTTTCTTTTTATTGGTCATATTTGTTGTCAATTTTATTGATAGAATTGATGAAATTACATATAAAACAGGTATTACAAATACTTTCCAATCGCCAAAGTTTTCTTGAGGAACTTTACTTAAATCAAGTCCAAGAAAATCCATATTTATATACATTTGGTTTTCAGTATCATTATTTTGTTTTAGATACTTAATAACACTCATTTCTGGATAACCTTTACTTATAGATTCTTCTCCGTTTACCTTTTTTATTTCAACAATTTCATTCTCAATTACATTATTATCAATTTTTTGCATATATGTAAGTGGGCTCTTAACTAAATAAAACATTGATATTAATAAAATAAATTGAATTATTATTGTAAAGCATCCACCAAAAGGATTTACATTTTCCCTTTTATATAGCTCCATTGTTTCTTGATTTAGCCTTTCAGGATTACCTTTATGCTTTATTTGTAATATTTTTAACTCTTTTTGTATTTTTTCATTTTTTTTCATTGTTTTTTGTTGTCTAATTGAAATCGGCAACATAACAATTTTAACCAAAACAGAAAAAATAATTATTGCTAAACCATAATTTTTAACCAATAAATAAATCCATTCTAAAATATAACCAAATATATTTGCAAAAAAATTAAACATTTTCTCCTCCTATTTTACAGGATCATATCCTCCTTTTGAAAAAGGATTACACTTACAAAATCTTTTTATGCTTAAAAATCCACCTTTTATTGCACCATATTTTGTTATTGCTTGTCTTGAATATTCAGAACATGTAGGATAATATTTACAGTGTACCCCCCTATTACTAATTATTGGAGAAAAATATTTTTTGTATATTTTTAATAAAAATAAAAAAAGATTTTTCATATATGCCTCTAAATTAATTTTGATTTTTTAAAAAGATTTGTCATTTCTTTTTTTATAGAATAATAGTCAAAATCGTTAAAATCTGCCTGTTTTTTCCACAAAATAATTATACTATTACCCATATTTAATTCATTTTCTAATAACCTGTAATTTTCTCTAATTAATCTCTTTATGTAATTTCTTTTTACACTATTTCCTGCTTTTTTGCTAACTGCTATACCTAATCGGTTTTTCTCTTTTCCATTCTTCTTTACAAAAATATCAAATAAAAAACCTCTATAGCAGTTTCCTTTTTTTAGCACTGTCCTAAATTCATAACTTTTTTTAATAATTTCTGTATTTTTCAATTTTATCACTCATTTTTTTAAATTTTATACAGTGATTCTTTTTCTACCTTTTGCTTTTCTAGCTTTTAAAACATTTCTTCCACTTCTTGTTTTCATTCTTGCTCTAAATCCGTGAACTTTCTTTTCTTGTCTATTTTTTGGTTGGAATGTTCTTTTCATTTAATTGCACCTCCTAATTTTTTGTTATATATTAATTCCTTATTGGAAATTTGTTACAAAATAACAAGTACATCGATTATACACCAAGATTCTAAGGCTTGTCAATAGTTTTTAATAAATTTTAACTTTTTTTGCTTTTTGTTTTTTCTCTATTGCTTTTTGCTAAAAAATATTGTAATATTTTTGTCATAAAAAGATAGTTTTCCACAATTTTTTTTATATTATCCACATTTTCTAAAAAATTATCCACAACCATCTTGACTTATAATATAAAATTTTGATATTATACAGAAAAAGATTAATAGGGGATTTATATTGTTTTTTACTCAAAAAACTTGTTCGTGGAAAATTCACTATTTATTACACTAATATTACAAAGTTATCCACATCTGTGGAAAACTTTGTGGATAACTTTATATTTTTTTATTTGAAAGGATGTTTTAATATGCAAATTGACAAAGATGAACTATTAAATCAAGCAAAAGAATTACTAAAAGATGAAGTAACTCAAATTGCATTTCAAACTTGGTTTAGTTCAATGGAAATCACTGAAATGACTGAAAATAACATCGTCTTAAAAGCTAGCTCACAATATGGTAAAGAAATGTTAGAAACACGCTATGCTGATCTAGTTCTTAATACTTTCAAATTCATTACTAATAAAGATTGGACATTTTCTGTAATTTGTGATGAAAATGGCAAAAAGGTAGAAGGTGGGGAAGTTAGTTCTTCTAACACATCAATAGATTCTCAAGATGGAGATATTGAAATTTCGAACAAAACTTTAAACCCAAAATACACATTTGAAACCTTCGTTGTTGGAAACAATAACCGATTTGCCCATGCAGCAGCAATTGCAGTAGGTGACAAACCTGGTGAATCTTACAATCCATTATTCTTATATGGTGGTGTAGGTTTAGGAAAAACTCACTTAATGCAAGCTATAGGTAATAGAATTTTACAAAATAATAGGTCTGCAAAGATTTTATATGTAACTTCTGAAAAATTCACAAATCAGCTAATAAATGCAATCAAAGACAACAAGAATGAAGTATTTAGAAATAAATATAGAACAATTGATGTTCTATTAATAGACGATATTCAGTTTATTGCAGGAAAAGAACGAGTTCAAGAAGAATTCTTCCATACATTTAATGCTTTATATGAAGACAAAAAGCAAATAATCATTTCCAGTGATAAACCTCCAAGAGAAATTCAATTTCTTGAAGATCGACTAAAATCAAGGTTCGAATGGGGCTTATTAGCAGACATTTCTTGTCCAGACTATGAAACACGTTTAGCTATTTTAAGAAAAAAAGCCCAAGAAGAAAAAATTGTTGTTGATGACAACATTTTAGC
>OLOB01002661.1_pt1 | contig 10201 bp, 3 predicted proteins | sample 1671911 | NCBI WGS metagenome assembly OLOB01 (sample SAMEA3136625, study PRJEB25190) | human gut metagenome | biome: human gut; feature: human-associated habitat; material: faeces | place: Austria | collected 2013
ATGTAAAATTAGCATCACAAGGTAAGGTATTAGAACCTTTTTATAGATAAAAAGGTTTAATATATAAATAATAAAAGGAGGAAAATTATTATGAAGAAAATAGTAGCGTCTTTGTTAAGCGTTATCATGTTAGTATTTGCGTGCGGACCGGTTGGTTTGGCGTATAATTTTTCAGATGGTGTTTTAACAAGCGGTACAACAGAAAATGATATGCCAACCCTACAGGCGGTATATATGAAACGTAATGCAGATGCACCGGATGGTACCTGCAAGTTCGAGGAAGATACTATAGGAAGTCTAAAAGCTGGTGATGACTTTTACATAGGTCTAAGAGCTAAGAATTTCTCGCATTTTTCCGGTATAACAAAAGGTTTATACTCGATATCGGGAGGTATCGCATATAGTACAGATTATATTGAACCATATGAGTATTATGAAGACGCCCCTTCAACGATTATCAATGATGATTCAGATTTTTTGGGTGTATTAGAGGAGAGAATGGAAAATGATACAAGTTCATCATCATTCTATAAATACAAAAATGCTAGAACAACATATGGTATGACCGGTGCTGCATTGTCAAAGAGTTCAGATGGATACAACGCAGAAATTACAAATGCTAAGGTTGTACAATTCGGTATTCAATTTGGAAGTATAAAAAAGACGCCAGGTCCAATAGCTGATGATGAATATATTATGTTCATACATTTTAGAGTAAAAGCAACCCCAAGTGATCCGGAAAAAGTAATGGCAATTTCTAATGCTACAGAAATTGGTGTTCAGTTTGGTATGCCGAATGATATGTCTACTTTTGAGGATTATTCTTATTCAGCAACTAGTCAGTTGGAAAATTATTTGAAGTTAGATAACAGTAAAATTGATTTATTCCCTGTATCGTATGACATTAAGTTTTACGAAGATAATACATACACAAATATGATGACAAGTGCTGACGGAAGCACAACATTTGGAGCTACAGGCATAGCAGATGGTACAGCGTATGCTGATTCGGGAATTACTATTCCAAAAGCGGGTACAGACTTTAGTCTGATAAATTCAAATAATGAATACTTTTACGGATTTAAATATGTAGATTCAACTGGTACAGAACAGTCTCTTGACGATTTATCAACAATTGATGCAAATGCTGTTGCTAAAGGTTACAGTGACTCTGTTATAAGAGTTTATCCTAAATATGATGTAGGTAAAACAATTACATTTAACAGTAACTATCCGGCAGACGTATCAACTTCGCCGAAAACAAAAGATGTTATAGTATCATTAAATCAAGATGCAACAATTCATGTATCGCAAAAACCAACAGTTGGTACATCGAGCGATGACTTTGAAATACCTGCAGGTTACACGTTCAAGGGTTGGTTTACACAAGCAACGGGTGGTGACAAAATTGAGTTTAAAGGCGACACCGGTGTAACGGCTCCAACTAATGTTTCTTCACTTTCTGCTGTTTATGCACAGTGGGACAAAGAGCTAACAGTAACATTCCATGAGAATTATGGACAAACAGAAAACACAACAAACAAAATAATTAGTGCCGGTTCAAGTTTGAAATCAAGTGATATTCCGACATTTACAAGAGCAGATTATGTATTTAAAGAATGGAATACAAAAGCAGACGGCTCAGGCACTACATACTCAAATACACAATTACAGGCAGAAACAATTTCAAGCAATACTGACTATTATGCAATGTGGACACCGGAGAATCCGGACAATGCAGTAACATTGACATTTAGTCCTACAGGATGTGACGCACAAGTAACACCTGCATCTATGACGGTTGTCAGAGGTGATACAATTTACGCATATCAGATGCCTACTCCGACAAAGACGTCAGCAACAGGTGATGCATACACATTTAACGGTTGGTACGGAGCGGCTTCAGAATCCGATACTACTGATAAAGCACCATTTACTTTAACAGATAATAAAACGGTGTATGCACATTGGACATATGCAGGCAGAGATCAGGTAACTGTAACATTTGATTATGACGGTGCAACATCACCTACTGCTCCGACAACTATAACTGTCGGTAAAGGTGATTCGATTGGCGATGCAATGCCAACAACACCGGTGAAAACAAATTATAGTTTTGATAAGTGGGTAAATACAGCCGATAATTCAGATTTTGATAAGACAACAACAGTAAATTCAAATATAACGGTAAAGGCAACATATAAATCTGATATTACTGTAAACTTTAACATTAACGATGGAACAACTCCGGCAGCACCATTTGCTACAGACAAAGGTGCACCTTCAAAATCTTATGCAGCACCTTCAGACCCTACAAGAGCAAATTATACATTTGTAGGATGGAATACAAAGGCAAACGGTTCAGGTAAATTCATTACTGCAGCTGATTACGCTACATTAAATGATGTTTCAACAGCTGCCGGTGGAACAAATCCGGTAGAATTGTATGCATACTGGGCAGATGCTCCTGTAACACCGGGTAAATTACCGGGTAATGAAACACCTAATGATAATGGTGTAAAAGTTACATTTGACAGTAATGCATCAGGAAGTGCTTCATCAACAGTAACGGATGCAAATCCGAAGTATGTATATCCACATCTTGGAGATGCTCTTGGTACATTGATGCCGGAAGCTCCTACAAGAACACATTATAAGTTTGTAGGATGGAATACAAAAGCAGATGGCTCAGGTACAACATTTACAGATGCAACAGCAATAACAACAACACTTGACGGTGTAACGGCTAATGGAAGCAAATACAACTTGGTTGTATATGCACAGTGGGATATTGATGATAATGTTGATGCTAATGATAAAGTAACAATAACATTTAATGATAACAAAGACGGCAACGGTGGTACAAACGTTAAGACCGTAACAATTTTCAAGGGTGACTCTCTTGGCTATGATGTAACAGCACCGACCAACAAAGGTTATACGTTTGATAACTGGTATGAAGGTACAGTAACAGGCGGTGCATTGTCAATGACAACTACGGCATTTGACAAGACAAAGCAAATAAACAGTAATACTAATTACTATGCAAAATGGCTGTCGGATATTACAATCAGATATGATGTAAATGGTGGTGTAGGTACATATAATGACGTTGTGGGTGCGCCTACAGCAAACTATACAGATCCTGCACAGAATCCTACAAAAACAAATTATGTATTTATAGGATGGAATACCAAACCTAACGGATCAGGTAATTTTGTTACTTCAGCAAAATATCCTACATTGAATGATGTTTCTCTTGCGGCACAAGGCAGTGAGGCATCCGCTCCTACAACAGTAACATTATACGCATATTGGGCAGCTGCAAATGTAAATCCGGGAGAAAATGTTATTCCGGATGATATTCCTAAGAACAATGGTGTAAAGGTTACATTTGACAGTAATGTTACAGGAAACAAAACAAATGCAGCAGTGACAGATGCAAATCCAAAGTATGTATATCCATATCTTGGTGATGCACTTGGCGATATGATGCCAAATCAACCAACAAGAACACATTATGTATTCAAAGGTTGGAACACAAAAGCTGATGGCAGCGGTGTAACTGTTGATTCGACAACAAAAATAGACCAAGCAACACTTAAGGATGCACTAAAGGAAATTGCAGGTACAAAGACTGCATATGAAACAACATTGTATGCACAATGGGATATAGATCCTTCAGTTCCGACATCTGACCAAGTTAGTGTCACATTTAACAAAAACTTGGATCTTAATGGTAATGATACATCTCCTCGTGTAGTTACTCTATACAAAGGTGATTCAATCGGATACGATATAACAGAACCAACAAACGGTACATTTGAATTTGACGGCTGGAAGACAGCGTTTGACGGTACCGGTACTAAGTTTGATAAGGATACAAAAATAGACGCTGATAAAACTTATTATGCAACATGGTTTAAGTATTTGAAGGTTGAGCTTGTAAATGCAAATGCTGAATATACAGGACAAGTTATTTCGCCTAAGTACAATATTTATCAAATTAAATATGATGATGCAAGCAAAACTACATATACAAAAGTAGCGGACAGCGATATTGCAAAAAATGAAACGCTTCCGGCAGGCTTTACTGCAACTGTAACAGATAAGAATAATAATGCTGCAACAATTCAAAATGTCGGTGTTTATACAATAGCAATTTCTATTGATAATGCCGGAACTTATGCAAACGGTTATAAAATCGGTGTACAGGATTCAACATTTGAAGTAACATCAGCAAAACTTACAGTAAATGTAGATCCTGATACTCAAAAACAAAAAGCAGGTTCATCTCGTAAGGACCCTGTTGTCACTGTAGTTGATGCTACAGGCAATACAGTCGGAAAAAGCGAATATGACATTAAGTATTACACATGGACCGACGCAGGTGCTACTCCTGACGGAAATATTCAGAAGAGTGAATTAAGTGAAGTTACTGACATTACAAAGGTTGGTAAGTATGTAGTTGCTGTTGAATTAAAAGCTAATTCAAACTATGTTATTGATTCGGTTAAGTCAACAACAACAGAAGCGGTATTACTTTATGACGGTAAGACAACAGGCTATGCTGAATATACAGATGCCAAAGTTGGCGGAAACATTGTTTATGAAGTACTTGCAAATGATCCTTCGATTAAAGAAATAAAAGCTAATTCTGTCAAGGGTTCAACAGTTGATTCAACTGCATTACCGTTTAAGGATAGCCAGTATAAGAATGATGTAGCATTTGATAATGCGGAAACTCCTGCAATTAAGGATTATTATGTAAGAGTTCCGGATGTTGATGCTGATAGCATTCAGTTTAATGTAACACTTACAAATCCTGATACTACAACAATAACAGCATCAGACGGTACAACTCTTACACCTACAAAGAATGGTGACGGTACATACACAATTAAGGCTCCTCTTACAAATAAGGGAAAAACTGAAAATACTATTACTATTACAACAAAAGCAGGTACAGATAAAGATGCACCGACTCTAAAATATACATTCCATGTTCAACAACTTGTGACACCAAAAATCACTTTGAACTATGGTAACTCACCGGTTGGTGAAATTATGAAAGCGGATAATATTTCAGTTTCTGATAAATTAGAGGCAATAAATAAGTTTAGTGAAAAAAATACCTTTAAGAATTTAGATTCAAAATATATTCCGACAAAGGCAAATATCAAGAATGCATATACATTGAATGCTTGGAATGGTGAAACTGATTCAGATAAGAATATGGACAGAAACCCATATGCAATATTTGTCTATGAACAATCAGAATTTAAAGATACTGGTTTCGAAGCATATGATTCTTTAGGTAATAAGGTTTCGGATTCGGAAGTGACAAGAACGATTAAAGTTTCAAGATATAAAACTGCAAATGGTATAAATGCTGCTGTTGCAGATGAAACAAAAGTTTATGGAAAAAATGCTACGGATACCGATTTGGCGGCTATAACGGCAAATGATGCCGTCCTTACAGGTATTACAAGTAAGGGATTACAATTTATCAGACCTGATGTTTACACAATGACATATGAGTTTACCGATTTTGATGGACAGAAGGTCACAGAAACGAGAAATATAGTTGTTCTTCCGCTTTTGGGAGATACAAATATAGATGGTTCTCGTAATACTAACGATATAACATTTGTAAAATTGCAGGCACAAGGATCAGATGTTGTTAATAGTACAGTACCAACATCAGCAGCAAATTTATTTATTTGGCGTGTATTCGATGGTAACTTTGATACAGCTATTAACTCAAACGATATTACATATGTTAAATTGTCAGCACAAGGTAAGTATTTAGACCCATTTTATAATGAGATTAAATAAAGATTAAGTAAAAACCAGGAGGATTGTCAAATGAAGACAAAAAAAATTATAGCATTTGCGTTAAGCTGTGCCATGGTATTGTCGACTTTTCCGGCAAGTGTTCTTGCTGATGGCGACAACGTTCTAAAGCCCAGCGTAACCGAAGCTACAAAGCCTACATTAAAGGCTGTTTATATGCGGGAGAAAAAGAGTGCAAGTGAGTATGACGCAGCAAGCGATGGTTGCCTATATGAAGAAGCATCATTGCCAAGGGATGGCTTAAAAGTAGGCGATACTTTTGTTATCTGTGTTGAAGCTGATAATTTCGATAACTTCGTTGGAAATGCTAAGGGTGTGTATTCAGTAGGTACAGGTATCGCATACGATAGTAGATATATCGAGGTAGCTGAGAGATTTACATCAGACTCTACACCGGTTAATAGTGATGATGATTTCGCTGATGCATTGAATGAAAGAATGCTAGACTATTCAGGCGGTTCAGCTAATTATAATTCAACATACTTTTATAATAACGGTAAAAGAAACCTTTATGAAATAGCAAGTGCAGCTATGACAAAGTCAGATGATTCTAATTATAATACCGGTTTGAGTACTGATAATAGCAATATTAAGATTGTGCAATTCGGTGTTCAATATAAAAGTTTGACCGCAAAGGCTTCAGAATTCAAAAATAAAGAAAATTTAATGTACGTTTATTTTAAAGTTAAGGCTTTGCCACCTGCCGGAAGTCCGGGCGTGTCTATAACTTTAGGTCAAGATACTGGTATTCAATTGGGTATTCCGGGTACTGCTGAATTTGAAGACTATACGTATCATGCAACTACAGAATTGGAGAAGTATCTAAATATTGATACAACATCATTGCAATTATTCCCTGCAGGTGCAGCTAGAAAGACAGGTATTTCTGTTAAATCAGGTACATTTAAGAGTACTCAATATGTAGGTGCAACATTTGATTCAGGTGTTACAATGCAATTCGATTATGACGATAGTTCACACGCAGACCTTGGTGAAAGTGATACTGTTACATATAAGTATGGTGCAGCAGGTATTACAGCAGCAGACAATGCAGGCTTGACTAATATTCCTGCAACACTAACAACTGATGTAAACGGTAAGCACATATATGCAATCGTTAAGAACTTTATATGCGACCTTGGTGCATTAACAGTTAGTGAAATTAAGACTACAGAGATTACAGTAAGCGGTGCTCCGACAACTGCTTATGACGGTACAGCAATTAACTTCAATGATTTGGTTGCTACGATTAAAAAGAACAATGGTACATCAGTTGGTGATCTTAAATTCACAAACTATGAAAATGTCAGTAATGGCTTGGCAATTTACAAATCTAATGCTGCTGGTACCGTTAATGATCAGGTAACAGCTGCTGACAAATATGCTCACGGCGACAACTACTTTGTAGTAGCACTTAAGTCTGATACAACAGTTAAGAGTGCACCATTTAAAGTAACATCAAATTATGATGATATTACAATTTCAGCATCAACAAACAATGCTGCTAAGACATCATACAACAAAGATGATAACTTCGACCCAACAGGTATCGTTGTAAAAGCTAAGAAAGCATCAGAAACAACAGGTGCTGATGTAGCATTTGATAACTTTGACAGCAATTACAAAGTTGTAATTGCAACAAGCGAAACAGAAGCTAAGACAGCAACAGCTGTAACAGCAAGCACAAAGATTACAGAAGCTATGCTTGATGGTAATCACAAGGTTTACGTTGTTTACACAAATGCAGGTAGCAATACACAATCTGTAGTTTCAGTTGCTACACTTGGTGCAAAGAAGATTAAGAGTGCAACAATTAGCGGTGGAAAGACAGATTATACATATGGCGATAAGCTTAAGACAGATGACCTTGAGTTGAATGTTACATATGATGATAACTCAACAGGCAAAATCTCATATGCTGATTTGGCAGCAGCCGGTATTACAGTTAAAATCGGTGAAACAGTAGTTAATGCTGACACTGTTATCACACTTGATATGAAAGATAAGACAGTTGACTTTATCTATGACGGTAAAACACTTACTTCATCAGCTAAGATTACTGTAGCTGCAAAGACAGTTTACTACACAGAATAAGACGCAACAATTACAAAGGCATATGATGGCGGATTAACTATTCCTGCAGATCAAACACCACCTACAATTTCAATTAAGGATTCAGCTACAGCATTTGTAGGTACTGACTCATACACAGTTACAGGTACATTTGCATATACAGATAAAAATGTAGGCACAGATAAGAAGATTAAACTAACAACTACACTACCGGAAACAAACGGTAAGTACACATTTGCACCGGATACAGATAAGATTAATGCTGACGGTACACTTAAGACAGCTGCAACAATTACAGCAAAGGCTCTTACAGTTAATGCTGATGCTATAAAAGTTCCTGCAGTTAAGGCTAACCCTAATGCTACAGCTGATGTAACTGATGATAGCTCATTGGTACTAACTAAGGATAATTCATCTATAGTTGATGGAGATAACGTAACACTTCCATTTACATATAAATATGCAGCTAATGATGTAAAGACACCGGGTACTCCTGATGTGACAGTTACAGAAAAGGCTCTTACAGGTACAGATGCAGCTAACTATTCATTCACTCCTGCAACAGTAATTGTTAAGGGTAGCGTAACTCAAGACGCTATGTCAGATATCGAAGTAACAGGTCCTGACAATGTAACATACACATATCCTGATTTGAAACCTAACTTTAGCGGTTTGGTAGTTAATGCAGTATATGGTACAGGTGCTTCGGCAACAAAGGCTCCTGTTACAAACTACAAGCTATTGGATAAAGCCGGTAACGAATTTAATGATGAAGCAAAGCTTCCTTATGGAGATACAACAATAACAGTATCATACACAGAAGGCTCAGTAACAAAGACTAAGACAATTACTCTAACAGCAAAGAAAAAACCAATCAAACTTTCAGAAATCCAATTTGAGGCATCAAAAGCATATGGTGATAATAATGTAAATGCATCAGCAACATTACCAACAGGTGCTATTGAAGCAGCTGACGCTGATAAGGTTAAGCTAACATTCAAAGCTGAATTTGCAACACCAGAACAAGTTGGTGACGCTCAAAAGGTAACATTCTCAGACTTTAAGTTCGCTAAGGTCGGAGAAGGTACAGAAGATGTATCAGGCAACTATGTATTGGTTAATGATGAAGGTACAGAAATAGCTGCTGATAAGACAGTTGAAGGAACAGGTAAGATTACTCAAGGTACACAAGTGGCTCCTGTAGCTCCAACAGTAAGTGTTAACCAAAAGACAAACAACATTGTTGTAGCAGGTCCTTTGGGTGATAATATTGAATACTCAATTAACGGAACAGATTGGCAGACAGGAACAACATTTACAGGTCTTGAAAATGGTAAGGCATATACTGTTTCTGCAAGATATAAGGCTACAGAAACACTTGCAGCATCTCCTGCATCAACAGCAGACGCTACAACATACAAGAACCACCTTGTAGTTTACAAAGTAAATACTTCAACAAGCCCACTTGCTGAAATCTATACAAACGAGACATCAGCAACAAGTGATAACGATATTAATACAAAGATTCTTACAGCTAAGCCAAGCAAGTTCAAGGCATACTTCACAGATCTTGCAGGTAAGACAGCTATTACATATCCATTCACACTTTCAACAGAAACTACACTTTATATGTCTCAAACAGCCGGCGGCGGTGGCGGCGGCGGCGGACGCAGCGTATCAATTAAACTTGATAAGGATACTGTTTCCGGTGTTGTAGGTGATAAGATTAAAGTTACAGCTACTGTAACAGGCTCAACAGCTAAACCAACATGGACATCATCAAATGAAGATGTAGCAACTGTTGACGAAAACGGTAACATCACATTTGTTGGTAAGGGTACAGCAACTGTTAAGGTTAAGGTCAACGGCGTAGTTAAGAATATTCCTGTAACTGTTAAAGAAGCTACAGCAACACCAACACCTGTACCAACAGTTAAGCCGACAGAAGCACCTGTAATCAACACAGAATATACAAAGCCATACGCTTCAGGTTATGATGACGGTTCATTCCTACCAAATAACAACATCACAAGAGGCGAACTTGCAGCTATGATTGCAAGACTAAGCTATGGTGACGATCTACCTGACGGTATGTATCAAGCATCATTCCCTGACGTTGATTCAGACGCTTGGTTCAACAAGTACATCGGTTATCTTGAAGATAAGGATGTATTAAGCGGTTATGAAGACGGTACATTTCGCTCGGACGGTATTTTAACAAGAGCAGAGGCTTCATCGGTGCTTGTAAGATTAATTGATAAAGCAGAACGTC
>OLOB01002667.1_pt1 | contig 10191 bp, 7 predicted proteins | sample 1671911 | NCBI WGS metagenome assembly OLOB01 (sample SAMEA3136625, study PRJEB25190) | human gut metagenome | biome: human gut; feature: human-associated habitat; material: faeces | place: Austria | collected 2013
ATGATAGGGGTCTCCAAAACCTTTGGTGGGAGTTCGATTCTCTCATCCCCTGCTATTAATGAGTCGGTAGAACTTTAAAATTAAAGTTTTCCGGCTCTTTTTTGTTATGTTGAAAAAAATAAAAATTTTTTTTAAATATTAAAACCAAATCTCTTTTTGCATCGTCTATAATATAGAAAGAGGGGAAAAAGTAACTATAAGAAGGCACTGAAATAAGTATCGACAGTGAGTACACAAGAATATGATGAAAAAATCATATAAATAAAAACAAAGGAGAGAAAAATTATGTTAAGAGAAAAAGTTGCAAAACTGACAAAGCTTCTGTTTGCAGGAGCAACAATGGCACTGTGTGTAGCAGCAGTCAATCCGGCAGTGCAGGTTCAGGCGGGAATGCTGGAAGAGAGTGAACCGAATAACAGACCTGGAACTGCAAATAGAATTTCTTTAAATACCTGGGTAACGGGAGAAATGACATATTCTGATGAAGACTGGTTTCAGTTTACAATTCCAGCAGGAAGAGGTTATACATGGTTTCAGATAAAACCAACGATGAATAATGTTTATGATGATTCAAACTGGTCTATTACCTTAAAAGATTCGGATAATCATACATTATTAGATGGTGTGTCTGGTCATTCATTCAATACATTAAAATATGGATGGAAACCAGGAAAGTATTATGTACAGATACGACATAGTTATACTAGCGAAAAAGATGATTACATGTTTATAACTCGCTATACAAAATCCAGTGACTGGGAGGCAGAGAACTATTGGGGAAATAAAAAATATGGCGATCCCAATTATATATATGTAAATAAACAATACACAGGAAATATATATTGCAACAATGATACTGACTACTATCGCGTGAAATTAAACGGAACAAATAAAGTTTCATTGAAATTTGATATAGATGACAGTGTTTCTCATCCGGGAAGCTGGAGAATAGCGTTTGCTGAGTGTAAAAGCAGAAAACCATTAGGTGAGTATACGGTTAATTCAAATGATACAGTGACAATTCCCAAATGTACGGGAGATCTGATGATAGAAATTAAAAATGATGGTTATAATTCTGCAACAGGTCAGATCTACCACATTAAGGCATCCGTAAAAACAAACACAATTGTAAAACCAACCGCAACAACAATCTCCTCAATCAAAGCCGGCAAGCGCCAGGCAACAGTTTACTGGAGAAAAGCCAACAATGCAACCGGTTACTATGTATACCGAAGTACAAATTCAAAGAGTGGATACAAAAAAATCGCAACAGTAACAGGAAAGACATACTACACAGACAAGAAATCCCTGACCAGCAAAAAAACATACTATTATAAAGTAGTTTCTATCCGTAAATCCGGTTCCAAGGTTTTGACAGCGAAATCTTCAGCTTGCAAGAGTGTAAAGATTAAATAAAATCGGATAGTGCTGTATAATGCCGGAACTTTTGTAACTGGGTTCCGGCATTATTAGTCAAGCGGATATTTGCAACTCTCGCAGGGGACTTCTTTAATTCGGTTAAACATTAAAATTATCAGAGAAGGAGATTATGAAAATGAATGAAATTAGTAATATTTCTTCTGAAAAGAAGAAACTATCTGTTACAGTGAAAAATATAATACGAACACTGACATTTTGTTGCGTAATATTATTTTTTTGTCCGATGTTTATGGTTTCCTGTTCAGATTCAGACTGGGGTGTAGATACAGATCTGATAAAGGTATCAGCAGTAACAGCAATAAAAGGTATCTCAAGTTATGGTGAGACACTTGTATCTCCACAGCCTGTTATTGCATTATGTCTGTTGCTGCCTGTAGCTGTATTAGTGTTTCTTTTTATAAAGAAGTTTACAGATAAACAGACGTCAGCAGCTGTTTGTGGAATGACAGTGCTGGATCTTATTATATGGATCATTTTCAGAACATCTGCAAAGAAGTTTGCGGAGGATGCTCAGTGTCAGTTTAAAACAACAGGATGGTATGTCATCAATATAATAGCATTGCTTTTGATTCTTATATTTACAGTGTTAATACTGATAAATCGTTTACAGATGCAGACAGATTTAATGGATGTTTTTTCAAAAAAGGATATACATAATGCTATGGGGCAAATGTCAGATACAGTAGGGCATTTTTCCAATACAATGTCACAAATGGCGGGAAACGTAGCAGGTAATATTCGAAAAAGAACAATGAAAGAGGATATAATAGGTTATTGTGCAAAGTGCGGAAAACCGATTACATATGGACATAAATTCTGCATTTCATGCGGAACGCCTGTTCCGGAAAGTATGATTGCGGAAGCGGAAGCAGCGAGAAAAGCGGCAGAAGAAGCAAGAAGAGCAGAAGAAGCAAAGCGCGAGGCGGAAGCAGCAAGAAAAGCAGAAGAAGCAAAGCGCAAAGAGGAAGCAAGAAGGGAAGAAGCGAAACGTATAGCGGAAGAACAGAGAAAATCCGCGGAATCGGTAGCAAAAACAGAAGAAATTGCAGAAAAGCAGACGAAAATGCAGGAAAAAACAGATGATACACCAGAATCTGCAGAACAGTACATGGAAACAGAGGATAAGGTTGTAAAATGCCCTCAGTGTGGTGCAGAAATAGAAGCAAATGCGAAATTCTGTAAATTTTGCGGGTTCAAACAGTGGTAATTTCGGGTAAGGCAGAAATTATCATAGTGTGCGAAGAAAAATAGAATACAGATGAATGATAGCCCTGTGTATATGTTCAAAACATATCCAGGGCTATTGTGGATTTTTCAACCGAATCAAGTAAGTCCCCTGCCTCTATTGCGGAAAGCAATAAGCTGTGAGTGGGGACTTGATCGTGAATATTCGCCTGATTTTTAAGGCGTTAAAGTTACTGATTTTCCATAAAAATATAAAACCGGCAGTAACTCTGAATCGTCTATAAAGTAGAAAGGGGAGAAAAAGATATGACAGAACATGACATTGGAAAAATGATTACCTGTACGATTGACAGTATGCCGGTTCCCTGGGAAAAACTGTGGACTGTGTTTCGAAAAATCCTTCAGTTGACACAGCGGGAAAATGAGAATAACATCATACAAAAAGAAGAAAATAGTGAAGTGGAAACAACGGGGGAAGAAGAATGAGATGCAGTAAATGTGGAAGTGAAATACCAGATCATGCAAATTTTTGCAGGAACTGTGGAAGTCCTACCAGAAACAATATGACATGGCTGGTTCAGCGGGCGAGGGCAAATGATCAGCAAGCGCTTGCGGAAATATATGAGATCAGCAGTCCGGCAGTGTATAAAGCCATAAGAGTACTTATTAAAGATGAAGATACGGTTTATGATATTTTGCAGGATACCTATGTAAAAGCATTCACCAGACTTGATCAGTTGCAGGATGCAGAGAAACTGATCCCGTGGCTGAAAATGATCGCGAATAACCGTGCCAAAGACTGGCTGAAAAAATCAAAACCCGTATTTTTTACAGATATTTCCGGTACAGAAGAAGAGGACAATGTGTCTTTCGAGGAATCAATAGAAGATGTCCGTTCTGATATGAATCCGGAAATGTCTATGGATGAAAAAGAAGTTCGTCGTCTGGTAATGGAAATCCTGGATCAGCTTCCGGAAGATCAGCGAATCGTGATCGGTATGTTTTACTATGAAGAGATGCCGGTAAAGGATATTGCGGCGGCACTGGAAGTCAGTGAAAATACGGTTAAAAGCAGATTGTCTTATGGTCGTAAAAAAATAAAAGAACAGGTCCTGGATCTGGAAAAGCATGGAACCAAACTTTACAATGTCGCGCCGTTTGTATTCTTCCTGTATCTGCTTCGCAGAGTGGATTCTGTGTCCGCAGAGCCGCTTGATCCAGATGCGTTGCAGGGAATCCTGAATTCCTGTTCTGGAGGAATATCCGGGAAACAACTTACATGGGGAAAACCCGATTCAGACAGTAATTTACAAAATGGCCAAAATGTTCAGGGAGGAACCGGTGCAGAAGGCAGTGCGGGTAACTCCTGGAATCGCACAGATGCATACGGAGATAATGGAAACAGCTGGAGTGATACAGGTATTTCAGAAAACAGAAGGAATCCGCAGAGCAGTACAGATGGATATGGAGATAACAGAAATAACTGGGGTAATACAGGTGCATCAGGAAATGAGAGAAAAAGATGGAATGGAGCCAACACAGCCGGCAATGACAGAAAAGCAGCCGGGGCTGCTGCAAAGGCTGGGACTGCTAAAACTGCAGGTGGTGCGGCAGCCAAATTTGCGGGAATTAAAATTGCGGCACTGATTCTGGCAGGATCTCTGGGTGCCGGAGGTATTACATATGGTATTGTGAGAAATGCGGATACCTTGCCGTTTGTCCATGAGCAGAAAGTTAAAGATACTTCTGATTCTGCAAAAGGAAAAACGTCTTCCGGTTCAGAGAAGAAATCGGGTACAAAAACGACAACAGGAACTGAAAAAACGACTGACACAAAGAACTCAGCAGATTCAAATACTGCATCCAACGCAGATAAAACTTCAAATACAAAGAAGTCTGCGGATTCAAACGGAACACAGCAGAATGCCCAGAATCCACAGACAGAATCCGCAGTCACACCAGAACCAACGGCCATACCGGAACCAACGGCCACACCAGTGCCGGCAGAAAATCCAAGTAATTATCAGGATATGCCGGAATATGCCAAATATGCATCTTTTATCCAGAATCTCTGTGCAAATACAGCTGGAACTACAGAGATAGCATTGTACGATATTGATGGGGATGGAATCCGGGAACTGATATTTTCTCATGGAACCTGTGAGGCAGACTGGATCAATGATGTTTACACTTTGGAAAATGATACAAATGTAATTTCTATTGGAAGTATCGGAAGCCATGTAGGACTTTATACGGCACCGGACGGAAATGGAATTTATTCTCAGTTTGGACATATGGGATACGAGAAAATAGATCGTTTTACCAAAAACGGAAATGCACTTAATGAGGAAAACATTGCGACCACAGATGTTGGCTCAGGAGAATACACAACCTTTGACAGAGAAATCAAATTAATTCCTGTTTCGGAACTTGGTGGTGGTCAGCAGGATCAGAATGGAGATTCGCAGGAAGTGGAAGGATTGGATTTGATTGCGGGAACGTGGTATACCTGGGGAGGAGATCCTTATCATTTTAAAGCGGTGATTTCAGGAAATACAATAAAAAAATATGGTCCTGGTGCAACAGAGCCGTCTTTGGAAGAAACGATCAGTGAAGTGATAAAAACCGATTACGGCTACTATTATTTGGTGCACTATGGATTTGGTGATGCGGGATATCGATATGAAGTAAATGATCCGGAAAATTTGTTATCAGTCGGTGCTGATCCATATAGTACAGAGGGATTTAGTGGTACTGATAGTTTTTGCAGAAATAAAGATTTTAACTGAAATAAGTAAGCCTTGCGAGGGTGCAAAAAGCAATAGGCAGCAGTTTAAAAAGCACATACAGGGATTCGCTCTCCTGATATGTGCTTTTTTTCAAAAAATTTCTTTTTTCTTAAAACCTGTACATCATGGTGATCGTCTATAAAGTGAAGGAGGTAAAAAAGGTAAAATCCAGGAAGATACTTAAAAACGATGAGAGAAAAAGGAGCATTTTTATGAATAAGAAATGGAAAAGAACAACAGTACTTGGCGGGTTAGCAGTGATTGTGATGGTCATTTTGAGGAGAAGAAAAAAACAATTGAAATTGAGCGAAAACAATATTAAAATTGTACGTGAAAAGAAGAAAAAACGACAATAAAACAGAAAAATGAGGCATATTCGACAATATAAACGACATAATTGTAGAAACCCCAATTATGAAAAAAGTAAATTCGTAAGATATTTATAATATCATATAAGACTTGCTTCATTTAACCAAATCAAGAAAGTCCCCTGCGGGGTTGTGAGAAGCAACAAGCAGAGGCTGGGATTTGTTGAACAGAGTTTTTTATATAAAAATGAACGGAAGAACAACGGGAGGAGAAATATGAGGTGCGTGAAATGTGGACAGGAACTTCCCGATGATGCAAATTTTTGCAGAAGATGTGGAAGTCCTACCATAAGAAATATGTCTTACCTGGTTCAGAAGGCGAGGGAGAATGACCAGGAAGCGCTTACAGAAATATATAAGATCAGCAGTCCGGCAGTTTATAAAACGATACGGGTTTTAATCAAAGATGAAGATACAGTTTATGATATCCTGCAGGATACATATGTAAAGGCATTTACCAGGTTGAATCAGCTTCAGAATCCGGATAAACTGATTCCCTGGCTGAAAATGATTGCCAACAATCTTGCAAAAGATTGGCTGAAGAAATCAAAACCGGTGTTTTTTACAGATATATACGGTGGAGAAGAGCTAGAAGATATCCCTTTTGAGGAGTCCATAGAGGATGTCAGGTCAGAGCTGAATCCTGAGATGGCTATGGATCAGCAGGAAGCGAAGCGTCTTGTAATGGAGATTCTGGACCATCTGCCAGAAGATCAGCGAGTGGTTATCGGTATGTTTTACTACGAAGAGATGTCTGTAAAAGATATTGCGCAAACTCTCGGAGTCAGTGAAAATACTGTAAAAAGCCGGCTGTCCTATGGACGAAAAAAAATAAAAGAGCAGGTCATGGATCTGGAAAAACGTGGAACGAAGCTTTACAGTGTTGCACCGTTTGTATTCTTCCTGTATCTGCTTGGAAAAGCCGACAAAGTATCTGCAGAACCAATGGTGCAGAAAGCTCTGCCGGATATTATGCAATCTTATTTCCGGGAGGCATCCGGGCGTACTGCATTCCAGGCAGGGGTTGCAGGAAATAGTTGGGGAAATAATAGCAGAAATCCAAATAACAGGTTATCAGGAGGTGCTGAAAGTTCAGGACAGACCGGACGTAGTTCAACAGGTCCAACGGGATATGATGGATCAACAGGGAGACCACCGGGGATAGGAAGTCCTGGTCCGGGTGCTGCAGGGTCAAATACAAACGGATGGGCATCAAATGCGGCACATACAGCAGCCTCGACCTCATCAAAGGCGGCAGGAACCATAACAGGAACTGCTGCGAAACATGCAGGGCTGAAAATTGCGGCAGTGATCCTGGCAGGCTCTCTGGGGGCAGGCGGCATCACCTATGGAGTTGTAAGAAATATAGATAAACTGCCATTTGTTCATCAACAGGAACCGCAGGAAAAAGAAACAGCAGAGACGCAGAAAGAAGAACAGGCAGAACCTGAAGAAACTCCGAAAGCAACCCAGGCAGCAGAAGCCGACGATAAGGCAGAGGAGAAGTCTTCGGAAAAAGAGGAGAAAAAGCTTTCAGAGGAAGAACTCTACCGGACATTTTATGACGGATATGTGAAGGAAGAAAACCTTCAGGTGCTCCAAGATGGTTATGTAGCGGATTATGATTTCAATACAGGTTATGCAAATGATCTGCTGTTAAGCGCTACGATGGAAGACTTTGGAGGAGGTGGAAATAAAGAACTGCTTCTGATCCGGACCAAGGCGAAGGAAAAAGATGAGAACAGCAGTAATTATACAGATGTAGAACGACCGTTATATATGGAACTTTATGGGATTGATGATCAAAAAGTAGTATTACGGAAGGAACTGGAAATCCCGAATACAGATCTGAATACCTATGAAGATAGCATTGAAGAGAAACTTGAACTGCGAAAAAAAGAAGGTTCCTATTATTTATACAGATCCGGACGATGGTCACCGGCTCATGGGGCAAGTGATTATCTGGACACTTTTATAAAAATGTCAGAGACCGACATGGTACAGGAGTGTAACCTCAGATGGTGTTTTGGAGCTACTTATGGAACATGCCAGATTAATGGACGGGATTTTTATACCGGTAATAAAGATTCGGATATGCAGCAGATTGAGAATCAGCTTGAAGTTTATGGGATGAATGGCGGGCAGGAATTAACAGGCCCATATTTGCTGGATTTTAACAGAGGAGCAGATCTGGATGCACAGACATACAGCCAGCGAGACAATGTAATATTACAGAACTGTTTCGCCACACAGCCTGCAGTTGTCTCACCGACATTTACTCCAATACCAACGATTGAAATACCGCAGGAAGAGACTGGGGTTACGGAATATTATTCAACAAATCTGAGTCGTGAAACAGGAGGCCCAGATGGCAATAGTGGTTATTATGTACCAGGAACAACACAGGTAGAATATAATGCGGACAATGATACGCTTACATTTTATGCGTCATTTGTGAAGTCAAATGAAATCCCAATAGATTTTACGCAGGAGAATTTTGTTGAGTACGGGCAGAAAACGTTTCAATTAACAGCGGATACAAAGTATTATGGAAATGAGCAGGATGATTATTTCCCATGGACAAAAGAATCTGCCATACAAACGTGTGTATCTGTAGGTTACCTTGGAGTAGTTCTTAAAGTAACAGACGGAAAAGTTGAAACAATAACTTTTTATTCATAAAAACAAAAATTTTTTTCATCCCCCTAAAACCTTCCCCTTCCCTGAATCGTCTAATAATCAGAAAGGGGAAAAACAGGCGGGAATTGCAGCATACAGGGAAAGCTGCCAGAAGAGGATATGATAAAAAAATCATATACATTAAAAAAGAGAAAAGGAGAGAGAAACTATGGTATGTAAACATTGTGGAACTCAGAACCCGGACAGTTCTACATTCTGCCAGGGATGTGGAGCGAAACTTGGAGGCTCCGGTACAGCCGGAAGCAATGGCGCCGGAGGAAATAATTCTTACGGCGGAAACACAGCAGGCTTTAATGGAAGCACCGGAGGTTATGCAGGAAATAACGGAGGATTCCAGGGAGGCAATTACAATCAGAACAGTAATTTCAACAGATCACAGTTACCGAACACCGCTTCTATCCCGGAAGAATATCAGCCAATTTCCATGTGGGGATATTTTGGATATGAAATTTTGTTTTCTATTCCTTTTATAGGTTTTATTCTACTACTAGTATTTTCGTTTGGTGGTACTAAGAATATTAACCTTAGAAATTTTGCTAGATCATATTTTTGTTTTTCAATTATTGTCATTATCTTTATCGCTATTATATTTTTATTATATGGTAGTAGTTATGTTAATAACGACTTTGGAACTACTATTTAGAATTTAGTCTATCAACAGGTATTGTTTATAGATTTTTTGTATATAGTTATGGCTTATATAAATTAGGTATGGATGATACAGTATAAGAAGACTTTGACTTCTTATACCACTAGTAAGACATTTATGGCTTACAGTGAACATAAAAAAGAAAATAATTTTATGTTTTAAAAATCCTATTATAATGATATAATGGTTTATATAAGATTATAAGGATGTTGGTAGTATGAAAGATATTAGTGATAAAAGAGTAAATATTTCTTTAGATAATCCTTCAATTACATTTGATAAAAATAAGTGTGATGAATGCAGTATATGTAAAAATATTTGCAAATTTAATGTTGGAGTATATGGATTTAGTAAAGATGATTATCCTTGTATAAATTGTGGTAGTTGTACTTTAGTTTGTCCAAATAAATGTTTATCAGAAAAAGATGAAACTGATAAATTAGAAGAATATTTACATAGTAATAAAGTTATTGTAATGCAAACTGCTCCTGCTGTTAGAGTAAGTTTAGGAGAAGAGTTTGGTATGAAACTAGGTACTAATGTAGAAGGTAAAATGATTACTGCTCTTAGAACTATTGGTGCTGATTATGTTTTTGATACTACTTTTGGAGCAGATCTTACTGTTATGGAAGAAGCAAGTGAACTAGTTAATAGAATTAAAACAAGTAAAAATTTACCAATGTTTACTAGTTGCTGTCCTTCATGGGTAAAATTTTGTGAAATGTTTTATCCTGAATATTTAGATAACTTATCTACTTGTAAAAGTCCTATATCAATGATGGGTTCTGTTATTAATAATTATTTTTGTAAAATTAATAATCTTAAGAGAGAAGATATTATTAGTATTGTAATAGTTCCTTGTACTAGTAAAAAGATGGAAATACTTAGATATAATGATATTGATCTTGCTATTACTACTAGAGAACTAGCTAAATATTTAAAAAAAGAAAAAATAAACCTTGCAAGATTAAAAAATAGTAGTTATAATAGTTTACTCGGTAAAGGAAGTAGTGGAGGTATTATCTTTGGTACTTCTGGAGGAGTTATGGAAGCTACTTTA
>OLOB01002671.1_pt1 | contig 10182 bp, 3 predicted proteins | sample 1671911 | NCBI WGS metagenome assembly OLOB01 (sample SAMEA3136625, study PRJEB25190) | human gut metagenome | biome: human gut; feature: human-associated habitat; material: faeces | place: Austria | collected 2013
AGACGAGCGCGGACAGGGCCAGGCAGGTGACGCCGACGACGGCCACCGACCCGGTGGCGTAGGCGCCGAAGAGCTGCCAGCGCGTCTCCGGGCCGTCCAGGTGCCACCACACCCAGGCCCCCAGGCCGAGCGCCCCCAGGGTGCACCCGATGCCGGCGGCCGCCATGAGAATGTTGCCGAGGAGCTGGTGCCACAGGCGCGGCCCGGCGGCCGTCACCGGGATCGTCCCCACGGTGGTCAGCCCGGGCACCTCACCGGAGCTCTCCTCTCCGGTCCCCTCGCGCAGGGACCAGGGGGCGCGCCAGGCCCCGCCGGCCACGGCGAGAGCGCCCCAGGCCACGGGCACGAAGATCCCGGCCAGGACGTCGGAGGGGCGGTGCCACTGGCACACCAGGGTGGAGTAGCCCATGGCGATGGTGAACAGTCCCCCGGCCCAGGCCGACAGCGGCCGCCAGCGCCGCCCGGACAGCAGGATGAGGGCGACCGCGGCCGAGGCCGCCATGGTGGTGTGCCCCGAGGGCAGGGTGTTGGCGTTGTCCCAGCGCTCGGTGATGTTGAAGTCGGGCCGCCACAGGAACTGGTACTTGAGGATCTGGGTGGTCAGGTTGGCCCCGACCACGGCGACGACGGCCCACACCGCGCGCCGGTGGCTGCGCCGCAGCAGACCGATGACGAGGATCGTCACCACCAGGACGACCGCGGCCGGCATGGACACCACCGACAGGAGCCTGCGGGCGTGGGCGCTCACGTAGTGCGAGCCGATCTCCGAGCCCTCCAGGGCCATGGCGTCGAGGGCCTGGCCGGTGTGGGTGAACACGAACAGCCCCCACAGGCCGAGCGTCGCCGCCAGGCAGGACAGGGCCAGCAGGCCCCCGCGCAGGCGCAGCTGCCCCAGGGAGCGGGAGGACTGCGACTGAAAGGAGGCCACCGGCCGATCGTAGGTTCTCGAACGCACCAACCAATAGGAAGTCAGCAGCGATTCCTGTGCGGGACTGCTCACGACTCACGTGCCTTCAGGTCGCTGAAGGGGTCCTCCCCCTGGCCGCCTGCCGCCGGGGTGATCGGCCCGTAGGGGGAGGCCGTCCTGGGGGCCGACTGCTCGACGGGAGCGGCCTGCGGGTCCTGGGAGACGTCACTTCCGGCACTCTGCCCCGCCGCACCTGTTGGGCTGATGACCTCGAGCTCGCTGGTGTCATCGGTGAACTGCGCATCGGCCACGGCGGAGCCGGCGGAGCCGACGGAGCCGACGACGTCCTGCAGGGGGCGTCCGGGCCAGCGCTCGCGCGCGCCGTCGTCGGGTAAGTCATCACCGCGGCCCTCACTGAGGGCATCACTGCGAACGTCACCGCGGCCTGCCTCCCGGGCGGCTGAGCCCTTGACGGCTCGCCCAGCGGCACCCCGGGAGCGGCGACGGCGCGTCCACCACAGGCGCACGAGGATTCCGACGACGACGGCCAGGATGATGACGACGGCCACGATGATGGCCTTCATCCAGGTCTGCATGGGGGCGGGCAGGGCCTTGGCCTCCTCGGCCGCGGCGGCCGTGGGGTCCATGGGGACGCGCTCGCCGGTGACCAGGAGGCGGTGGGAGTTGACGCCGTAGGGCGTGCAGGTGATGAGGGTGACCAGGTCGCGTCCGGGGACCTTGCGCAGGGAGTCGGTCTCCTCGGGCTTGACGACGGTGATGTCGTTGACCTCGTACTTGAGGGTCTGCCCCAAGGAGGAGACGTAGAAGACGTCGCCCTTCTTGAGCTGGTTGAGGTTGTCGAACATGGTCGCGGTGGACAGCCCGGTGTGACCAGTGAGGACCGAGTGGGTGGAGGGGCCGCCGATTGGCAAGCTCGTGCCGAACAGGTGCCCGACTCCCTCCGTCAGGGTGCGGCTGTCGGTGCCGTGGTAGATGGGCAGGCTCACGTGGATGGAGGGGATGACGATCCGGGCCATGACCGGGTCAATGTCCATCTCGTGGAGGTAGGCCTGGTACTGGGGGGTGTCGGGGCGCTGCGACTCGAGCCAGGGGTCGAGGATCGGCGCGCTCTCCAGGTTGTTGTTGTAGGTCTCGGCGGAGGCGCGCTCCTTGGCGATGGTCTCCGGGCCGGCCGAGTTCACCGTGGCGGTGTACATCTTGGCCAGGCGCTGCTGCTCGTCATTGTTGTGCTGGGTCGCCATGACCGGGTACAGGAGGACGGCGACGCCGACGAGGACCAGGACCAGCGGCAGCCAGGTCAGGAAGCGCTCACGCAGGACCTTGCGGCGGGCCGCCTTCTTCGGGTCGGTCTCCGGCGAGGCAGGGCCATCGGGTCCGGGCTGCGGGGCCGCGTCGTCGAGTTCCCCCTGGGCCTGGCTGGTGCGGGCCTGGGTGATGCGGTCACGAAGTGATGGGAGTAGCGCTGTCACGGAGAACCGTGCCTTCCTGCGTCGGGTTGTCTGCGGAGCTCGCTGCGAGAGACGGGTGGGGATTGGTGGTGGCTTTAACGATTGGCAGGGAGGATCCCTGCGACGCCCGTGTGGGGGAGACGGGTTCTCCCGCCTCCCCCACAAGGAAGCAGTCAGCGTGATGACGGCCGGCTGGGGCCGGTCACCTCAGTGGCTGCCAGTGGCTGCCAGGGGCTGTCAGTGCTTGGCAACGTGACGGCGCTTGTTGGCGTAGGCGACCACCGCGCCACCGGCCACCAGCAGGGCGCCGGCAACGGTCAGGAAGATGACGCCGTTGGCACCGGTCAGCGGCAGGCGGAAGCCGGCGTTCTTCGGGACGTCGGTGACGGTCACCTCGGTCGCGGCCTTCTTCTCGGCCTTCTCAGCCAGGACCCGGAAGGGGAGCGGGTCGGCCTGGAGGTTGTAGCCCTCGGGGGCCTTGGTCTCCACGAGGCAGTAGTAGTCCTCGTCGGTCAGCTGGTCCTTCTTCGCACCGTTGACGTAGTCGTTGGCGCGCAGGTAGTTGATCTCCACGGTGCCCTGGCCGGCGGTGGTGAAGGTCTTCTCCCCACCGATGGTCAGCGGGTCGACGGTCTGGGTGCTGGGGTCGGAGTCACGCAGCGTGGCACCGCTGGCGGTCTTGGTGCACTCGTAGACCTGGAACTGGGCGCCGTTGTACTTGGTCTTGTCGGCCAGGTCGTCCGTACCGGTCTTGGTGAGAACCACCTTGCCGTACTTGGAGAGCACGGGGGTGGTGGGGATGCCGGGGATGTCCGTGGTGGTGCCGGGGTTGTTCGGGTCCCAGGTGAAGTTGGGGCTGTCGTTGGGGATGAGGCCCGCGGTGTTGGACAGGTCGCCCTCGAGGTTGACGGCGGCGTCGAACTTGGCGGTCAGGGTCACCTCGATCTTGGTGTCACCGTTGCCGTTGTAGCGCGCCTCGGAGGCCTTGCGGCGGCCTTCCTCGGTGAGCTGGATGGTGGCCCAGTTGTGGTCCTTGCCCTCGGCGGTGATGAGGGTGTAGTCGGTGCCGTTCGCCAGGGTCGTCTCGTTCTGCCCGACGATCTTGACGACCGGGGTCAGGGCGTCCTTGTTGATGCGCTTGTCGAGGCGGTCAACGACCTCGTAGCGCTTGATGCGTGCACCGCCGGGGTAGTCCACCTTCGGGATGGAGGTGGTGATGGTGTAGGTGATGTCGCGCCCGGAGCCGGGGGCCGGCTTGTCGGTCACCTGCTTGTCCACACCGGAGAGGGTGTTCTTGGGGTAGACGTGGACGTTGTAGTTCCACTTGGCGGTGTCCTGCGGGTTGGTCATCGGCAGGGTGACGACGAAGTCCTCGGCCGGGATGACCTTGTCGGGGGTGCGCGTCTCGCTGACGAGGTAGGCACCGACCTCGGTCTGGGCGTCGGTGAAGGAGGCCAGGCCGTTGGCACCGGTGGTGATCTTCTGGACGGTGTTGCTCTTGAGGGCACCGGCCTTGACCACGTCACCCTTGAGATCGGCGAGGGTCTTCCAGCCGTCGTAGGTCGTCAGGTCCACGTTCAGCTTGGTGATGGTGAACTCGACGTCGGAGACGGGCTTGCACTCGGCCTGGGGGTCCTCGTTACCGGTCCCCTCCTTGACGCCGTTGGTGTCGGTCTGCTCGCACTTGTGGACGGTCAGCGTGGTGGCTGCGTCGGGGTCGATGGTGGAGCCGTTCGGGTCAGCGGGTGCCGCCGCGCCGGTCGGGGCGACGAGCGCGCCGGCGGCGAGCGTCATCGCAGCGGCGAGGCCGAGGCCCCGGCGCGTGTTGAGGGAGTGCATTGCTGTTCTCTCCTGTGTTGTTGGGATGAATGAGGGATAGAAGGGGTGACCCGCGCGCGACGGAGCGGAGTCGTGGGTTCTTCTCGCGATCAGGCTGAGCGCCCGAACGAGGAAGTCTTTCGTTGACGCAGTGCCAGCAGGCCGGCGCCGGTGATGGCCGCGATTCCGACGGCGATGTTCATGCCGATTCCGCGTCCACCGGACAGAGGCAGGGTGCCGATCTGGAGGTCTCGGACGGTGATGGTGTCGTCGGACTTGCTGGCACCGCTGCGCGAGACCGTCAGGGCCGAGCCGCCGGGAGTGGCGGTGATGAGCTCGATGCCCGTGTCGGTCACCTTGAAGCGGGCCGGCTTGGCCATGAGCTGGTGCCCGGCGGGAGCCTTGGTCTCCACCAGCCAGTACTCGCGGTTGATGGCCAGTCCCGTGGTGGTGAAGGTTCCGGTTCCCTTGCCGCCGGTGAAGGTGACGCCGTCGGTCAGGGGCTTGGCACCCGGGGTGGAGGGGTCCATCGGGTAGAGGTCGAAGGCCGCGTCATCCAGGGGGCCCTGGCTGCCGGTCTTGACGATCAACAGGATGCGCTTGCCGGCATTGGGCGAGACGTTGGCGCAGGCCACGTCGTGGTCGGGCCGGGTGTCGGAGTCCTTGCCCGTCTGAGGCACGACCTTGTTGTAGAGGCCGTGGCCGGGAACGAGGCGCTCCTTGTCCGTGGTGCAGGACAGCAGCTCATCGCGGTATCCGGTGACCGACGGGTCGATCTTCACTGCGAAGGTGACGGTGTAGCGGATCGTCAGGCCCGAGTAGAGGGTCTCGTTGTCGGACAGGCGGTAGGAGCCGTCGGCCTGGGCGTTGACCGTCCGGGTCGGTCCCATCTCGCGCTGCACCTTGACCAGGGTCGGGTTGAGCCCGGGGGCGAAGGAGGGCTTGTCGTTGATCGGTCCGGTGGACACCGACAGCGATCCCTCGTTGACGACGCTCACGGTGTAGACGACGTCGAAGGTCGAGCCGTTGCCCGGCTGGGTGGTGACCTCCTTGGAGAACTTCAGCTTGCCGTCGGTGGACAGGCAACCGTGGTTGTTCCCCTCGCCGTCGGTGTCGCCTTCCATGGCGATGGTGTTGACCAGGCCGGAGGGCTTGCCGTCGGCGCGCTGGTGACCGCACTGGAAGTCGGACTCGTTGAAGCCCGGGGTGCTCTCACGGACCGTGAAGGTCATCTGCATCGTGAAGGTGCGGCTGCCACCGTCGGCCCCGGCCCGGGGAGCGGCGGCGAGGCTCTCGCCGGTACCGCCCTTGATGAGGGTGATCGAGCCGTTGAGGGTTCCGTTGGCAGGGTTGATGGCGGGCAGGGTGACGCCCTGGGCGTCGACTCCCTTCTCCAGGACCTTGATCCGGCTCAGGCGGGTGCCGGTGGGCATCTGCGGGGTGTCGGTGAGGTCGGCGGCCACCGGGCTGGCGACCAGCGAGGTGTTGGTGACCGTCACCGTGTAGCTGGAGGTGAAGGTGCCATCACTGTTGCGGACCACGTCGAGCGGGGTCTTGGAAGCCTTGAACTGGGGGTTGGCGGGCAGGGTGCCGCAGGCCGCGGCCTCCTTGGGCTGCCCATCGCCCTTGGTGGTCACTGAGGCCTTGTTATAGATGGCCTTGCCCTGACCGACGGCGCCCGGGGTGCAGGTTCCCTGGATGCCGGGCAGTCCGGCGTCGGGTCCGGAGACGTTGAGCACCACCGTGTAGATGTGCTTCTGGCCCGCGGGCAGGGAGATGCCGGTCTTGACGTAGGGCACTCCGGCCTGAGGCGTCTCGGTGCCGTTGATGGCGCCACCGGAGATGCTGACCTTGTGGACGGTGACCCCGGTGGGGACCTGCCAGGCGTCGTTGAGATCGTAGGTGAGGCCCGCCTTGGCGGAGGGGTTGGTCACCGTGATGGTGTAGGTCTGGTCGAAGGTGGTGCGACCGTTGACCTTCTCGGTGCTCTTGGTGACCTTGGTGAAGGTCTTGTCGATACCGGCGTGCGGGACGACGGAGTTGACGACCTTGATCCGCACAGCGCCCTGCGTGGAGTCGGGCACGGTGAAGGTGACACCACCGGCGTTGCCGTTGGCCGGGGCCACGGCGGTGGAGGCGAGCTCCCTCTCCTGGTTGCCGGGGTTGGTGACCACCTTGAAGGCGGCCGGGTCCTTCCAGCTGACGCTTCCGCCGGCGGGAGTTCCGGGCTGCTTGAGTCCCCTGGCGTCACGAGCATCCTCGGTGACGGTGCAGGTGGCGCCCACGCGCTGGGCGGGCAGGTCCGCGACGTTGCCCTGGGCGTCCACTGTGATCTTGCCGGTGGAGGCACCCTTGCCGTCGGGGCCCGGGGTGCAGGTGTAGCTCAGGGAGTAGGAGCCGGCCGTGGCGGCGTCGGAGGCTCCCTCAACGCTCTTGACCGCGCTGACGGGGGTCTGCTGGGGCTTCTGGTGCACGACGCAGGTGACGTTCTTGCCCTCCCCCAGCACGAACTTGTTGTCCGCGCTGACGGGCACGTTGCTGCCGTCGTCGTTGGTGCAGACCCAGGGGCCGTTCTGAGAGTAGCCCTCAGGGCCGTTGCCCGCGGACAGGCCGTAGGTGCCGCCGGCGGTGTAGACCTGGCTGACGGCGGGCGTGCCGCTGGCACCGGTGATGGTCTTCTGCCCGAAGAGCCCATCGGTGGCGGGCTTGGCGGTCAAGGTCCACTGCTCGGGCCTGGCGCTGCCGCCATCAACGATGTTGACGAGGGTGACGCGCCCACGGCCGACGACGTACTCGTTGTGCCAGACGCACTTGACGGCGACCTCGTCCTGGCGCTCGGCCAGCTGGGTCTCATCGAGGCGGATGGTGCGCTGGTCGAGGTTCACGGAGTCGGACTTGTCCAGGCGGGTGGTTCCGTCACGGCGCAGCAGCGGGGCGCTGCCCTTCCCCACCGTGCAGCTGACGTCGCGCAGGAACCAGCCGGTGGTCCAGACGTCACCGGTGTTCCGGTCGACGGCGGCCTGTGGGGTGGTGCCCGCCTCCTGCACCGTGGCGGCGTCGTTGGGAGCCAGCAGGGTGTAGTCCTTGGGGTCGACGTCCTCAGCGTTCCAGGTGGGGGTCAAGGACTTGGGGGTCCCCCAGTTCTTTGCGCCGAAGGTTCCTTCCGGTGAGGCGTTGACGTAGTTGAAGGTGGGGATCGTCAACGATCCTTGAACCGATGAGTCCGCCTTGACGTCCTTGGCGAAGGTCACCGGACGCTCCTGCTCGATGGAGCCGTAGAGGCAGCCGTAGGAGACAGCTCGCTCACGGGTGATGAAGCGCTCCTCCAGCTCGGAGGTCTCTGCCTTCTCCAGGTCAGGTCGGCACTCCTGGTTGTTTCCGTTGTTGACGAATCCCCACAGCTTGAGCTTGTACTTGATGCCGGTGTTGGGGTCCGTCCAGGAGGTGTCGGAGCGGTCGGACATGATGTCGAGGATGTCGTCGGCGCAGCTGTGTCCGATCTTGTCGGTGAAGTCCTGGGTCATGACACCGTTGAACCAGACCAGGGAGCCGTTCTTGTACAGGTAGGTGTAGGTGGACCCGTCGTAACGGCCAACCCTCCCGTTCCGGTCATAGGCGTACTGCGTCCTGACCGTCTGATTCTCAGTGCCGTAGTCGCCGATGATGAGCTTGCCATTCGAGTCGAGCTTCCCGGTGCAGACGTTCGTGGTGTCGAACTCGGTCCACGGGAAGTCGGCCTGAATCGTCTGGGCGGTGTTGATGTTGAAGCTGCCGTAGTAAGTGGTGCCCTTCCCCTGGGAGGGGTTGGTCACGTCGCTGTTGTCGGAGTAGATCGGGCTGTTGACGTGGCGCATCCGCCCCACGAGGAAGACGTTTCCGGCCTTGACGCTCGTGGTGTTGGAGGGCTGGAAACCCAGCGAGGTCTGCACATCACCCGGCTCGCCTTGGTAGTAGGTGGGGCAGGGGCCCTCATCCACCTTGCGTCCATAACCGACCGCCGCGTACTGGCCGCTGCTGCCGCGAACATAGTCAGTCCAGTAGTTATTGGTCCCCGGCGTGTAGCGGGTGCAGGCACGCGCGTAGGCCCACTCCCACGGGTAGGAGTTGTAGCCGACTCCGTTCACCGTGTCGTACACCCGATCAACCGTGTCAAGGGTGCGCACATAGGAGATCTGCACCGCGGTGTCCCCCAGGGGAATGGTGAGGTCACTGGTGGAGGCGTCCGCGGGAGGCGCCGTCCACGGGAGCGACACCATGGTCACCAGGACGACCGCAAGAGAACCGACCACTGCAAAGAATCTGCGCAGTAGTCCTTCACGCCCGCACTGCGGGCGACGTGATGACTGGGACATGCCGATGGATTCCGATCATGAGGGATGGGTGCGCGGGGAGCGCACGACAACTGTGACTGCCGAGGAATGTAGGTCATCCAACCTCTTCCTCAACACCTCAGAATCGGTTCATGGGGCAACAATCGCGCATCATTGCACGCCGCAGACACTTTTCCTTGAAATGACGCGGAACAGTGCAGGTTTCAGTTGCATATCTTTCATGACGAGGGCATCACGACGATAGAGGAAAGACAACAACAAACCCGCAAATATCTCAGAACGGATTCATACCCACCGGACGTTCGCCGTCATCCATGTCCCTCAATTCCCCATTCTGTCCGTCGCCACTTTCCTGGACGCAGGAATCCCGTGGTCAGGAGATGACGGGCCGCATCAACCATCTCCGCGCGCAGCGCGGCCTCATCGGCCGCGTTCAGCTCACTGAGGGCGGCGACCGCGGAGGCGACCTGCCCGACGCTCAGCTCACCGTCGGCCACCCCGGCCAGGGCGGCCACCGCCGTGGAGGCCTGCAGAGTACGCCCCAGCCCTCCGCCCTGACGCAGCAGGATGACCGTGGGCTCGGCGGCACCCGGGATGAGGTGACGCTCCTCGGTGACATCGGGAGCCAGGAGCGGGCAGAGGTCGGCGACGGCGTCGTCGTCGAGACCGGCAAGCCGCTCGCGCACCTCCAGCACCTCGGCGATATGGGGACCCAGGACCCCCTGTCCGGAGGTGGTCACCTCCTCCAGGAGGCGCCAGGGCTCGCGGGGGCGGCGGGGACGGTGGACGATGAGGTAGCCGAAGCCGACGCCCCGCACGTCGCGGGCCTCGAAGTCGTCGATCCACGCCTCCAGGGCGGCATCGAAGGCCTCAGGGTCGCGCTCGGGGGTCAGGCCGCCGTCGCGCAGCCACATGGTGGCGTACTCCACCAGGTCCTGGAGCTCGCGCTCAAGGATCCAGGCGTCGAGCCCCTCGGGGAGCCAGGCGGCCACGGCGTCGCGCCACGAGCCGGCGCCACGGTGCTCCCAGTTGCCGAGCATGACGGCAGCAGCGCCCGGCTCGAGGTGCTCCCTCAGCCCGGCGACGAGCTCCGGCAGGATGGGGCCGCCGGCGTCGCGGTACTCCATGAGGGGCAGGCCGGCCTCGCGCACCGCCGGCGGGGTGAGGACGAAGGGCGGGTTGGAGGCGATGAGGTCGAAACGGCGGCCGGCCACCGGCTCCAGGAGGGAGCCGCGCAGGAGCTCCAGGCGGCCGGTGCCAGGAGCGGTCTCAGGGGCGGCGTCAGCACCGGGATCGACGTCGATAGCGCCCGGGGCACCGGTGACGCTCACACCGGCCAGGGCCGCATTGAAGGCGGTGAAGGCCAGGGCGCGTGCGGAGATGTCGGTGGCCACCACGTGCTCGGCGTGACGCAGCAGGTAGAGGGTCTGGATGCCGCAGCCGCAGCCCACGTCAAGGGCGGTGCCCACCCGTGTGCGCGGGGTCAGGCCCGCCAGGGTGAGGCCGGCGCCGCCGACACCCAGGACGTGATCGGGGGCCAGGGCCCGGCCGGTGACGAGCTCACCCAGGTCGGAGGCCACCCACCAGCGGACCTCGCCGGTGTCGTCAACGGCCTCGTGGGGGCGCAGGTCGATCAGGGCACGGACGCACCCGGCCC
>OLOB01002672.1_pt1 | contig 10179 bp, 2 predicted proteins | sample 1671911 | NCBI WGS metagenome assembly OLOB01 (sample SAMEA3136625, study PRJEB25190) | human gut metagenome | biome: human gut; feature: human-associated habitat; material: faeces | place: Austria | collected 2013
ATTATATTAGTCAAAATTTTAAAGATACTATTGAAAATTTTAAGTTAGAAAATAATGATGGAAAAGAGCTTGATATTTATATTCCTTCTATAAAAACGGCTATAGAATACGATGGTTTTATTTGGCATAAAAATATAAAAAGAGACATAGATAAGGACAAAATTTGCGATGAATTAGGTATAAAACTAATTCGTGTTAGAGAGAAAGGATTACCAGAATTAAAGTCATCAGCTATTATTTTTGAAGTGCTTCCAAGTAAGGACAATATAGAAGATTTAGAAAGATGTATCCAAGATATACTTAATTATCTTAATTGTGAAAACAAGAACATTAAATTAGAAAGGGATAACGATAAAATTTTAGATTTAATGCAATTATCAAGAAAGAAAAATTCATTACTAGAATTAATGCCAGAAATAGTTAACATGTGGGACAAAGAAAAAAATGGTAATTTGACTCCAGATATGTTTACTAAAGGTAGTGAAAAATTTATATGGTTAATATGTACCGAATGTGGAAAATCATATTGCTCTAAAGTTAAAGATGTATATAAAAAAAATACAACCAAGTGTACACAATGTTCATACTACAGATTAAAAAAAGGAAAAAATGATTTTAAAACACTTTATCCAGAGTTGGCTGAAGAATATGATTATGAAAAAAATAGTATTAAATTTGAAGACTTAAATCTAGGAGAAAGAAAGCATAGTTTTTTTTGGAAATGCTCAAAGTGTGGATATCAATGGAAAGCCTCAATTGAAAGTAGGATTCGTTCAAAATATTGTCCCAAATGTGCATCAAGTGTAGGTGCAAAAACTAGAAGTCTAAATTTAATAAAAAAAGAAGGTTCTTTAGCAACAAATTACCCAGAATTAGCTAAAGAGTGGCATCCTACAAAAAATGGAGATTTAAAACCTGAAGAAATGACTTGCAAAAATAAAAAAATAGTTTGGTGGAAATGTAGTATTTGTGGAAATGAATGGGAAAATTCTGTTGCTTTGCGTACACAAGGCTTTGGTAGATGTAAAAAATGTAACCATCATTTAATTAAAAATTAATTAATTTATTTTTAAAATAAGTTAGATATTGAATCTAGCTTATTTTTTTATGTAAAAAAATAGGAGGTGTGAAATGCCTAGAAAAAGGAACTTAAGAATGGAAACATATAATAAGTTAATAAATATTGGAAAATCAACAGAAAAAGATATTTCAAATTTAAAAATAGAAGATTTAAAAGAAATAACGAAAGACCCTGATGTTTTAAATATTATTGCACTGCGAGAGTTTATTAAAGACCATAACACAATAGGGTATTTCAATTATCAAGAAACGAGAAAGGAGGAAACCGATGGCGAATAAATATCAACTAATAAATGAAATGGCAAGTGAAACATTGAAAGAAATTACTCAAAATGGAGAAAGTTGGATTAAGTTTTTAAATACAGCGAGTAACAATTACAAATATTCTTTTAATGAGCAAGTGTTAATATATGCTCAAAAACCAAATGCTACTGCTTGTGCAGATATAGAAACTTGGAATAAAAAATTACGAAGATGGGTTAATAAGGGTGCAAAAGGTATTGCATTATTATCAATAGAAAATGGTAGAAATGTATTAAGACATGTTTTTGACATTTCAGATACACATAGTGGAATAAACAAAGAGTTTAAGTTGTGGGAAATAAAACCTTCTTATGAAAATGGAATTATAGAAACATTAGAAAATAGTTTTGGAAATCTAGAAGTTAAATCTAATTTAGCAGAAGCAATATATTCTGCATCTATAAATTTAGTTGAAGATAATTATCAAGATTATTTAGTTGATTTAAAAGATGTTTTAGATGGTAGCTTATTAGAGGGAATGCAAGATATAGATTTAGAGGGAAACTTTATTGTATTACTTGCAAAATCAATATCATATATGGCAATGAAAAGATGTGGTATTGAACCAACAGAACATTTTAATGTATCAGATTTTGAAATGATTAGTAGTTTTAATAATAAAAGAGTTGTTTCAAGATTAGGTGCAGCAATAAGTGATATTGCAGAACAAGAATTAAGAGAAATCTATTCTAGTGTTATAAATTATGAAAAAAATTACAAATTAACAAATCGTACATTTGTTAATAATGAAAAAATAAATTATCATAATAATGAAGAAAAAAATAATGAAGGGAGAAATGATTATGATAGAATTAACATACAATCAAATGGGAGATTACCAAATACCACAAGTAGCATTACCAAAAACGAAGAAAATGGCACAGGGGAGATTCTCAAGAATGAGGGAGAAATTCCTAAAAGAACACAAAAGAGGGTTATACGAGGAATTAATGTTAGATGGCAAGATGGAAGAACATTTAGGAGAAATAGAACAAACAGCTCAAAAGAGAATGAAACAGATAATAACAAGTCTAGCAGAGAAGAACCAAATAACAGAGGAAATGAAAAGAGAGAATCAAATGAGTTGGGTACAAGCAATGAACTCAATAAAGAACCAAGCAGAAGAAATGATAATGTCAGAGCTAATTTACAATTAAATCTTTTTGAAGATACTTATGTACCACCAATTAAAGAGTTGCCAAGTGTAGATACACAAATAAATAATATTCAAGCACAAGCAGAAGTAGAAAATACTCCTGCTTTTTCTTTTACTCAAGAAATGATAGATAAAACACTTATTGAGGGCAGTAATTTTTCACATAGTAAATATAGAATTTATGAACAATTTAAAAGGAGCTTATCATCAAAGGAAAATATAATATTTCTAAAACATGAATATGGTATAGGAGGCTCAAGTTCTGCATATTATGGTGCTGATTTTGGACAAGAACACGATAGCAAAGGAATAAAGCTATATAAGGGTTATAAAGATGATAGAGCAGAACTACTAATAAATTGGAGTAAAGTTGAACAAAGACTTAAAGAAATTATTAGATTAGATAGATACTTTAATGATGAAGAAAAAATAAAATACCAGGAATGGTTAGAAAATGACTATGAAAAAGAAAAATGGATGCTAGATAGAGGATTAAAAGAAAACACAAATGATTTTATAGATATATCTAGTATAAATATTGAAAAAAATTATAAGTTGAATAATGGAAATTATTTTCATTTTCATACAAACGATGAGGGATATTATTATGCAATATATGACAACAGGGGAACAGAAATTGATGGTGGACTTTTAGAATATTCAGAAAATGAAGACAAAAAGACTTTAGATGATATAAGAAAAGATTTAGCAGAGTTTACTGATATTACAGAATTAGCAGATACAAGTCTAGAAGAAGTTAGTCAAGAATTTATTGATAATTTAGAGCAAGAAGCAGAACTAAAAGATATTGCTGATAGAGTTGAAACCCAAATAGTTGCTAATGCTATTAGTGCAGTAAAAGAATTAAGCGAAGATCCAAAAACACAATTTAAAATAGGACAAATTATTTATTTAGAAAGTGATAGAAAATATAGAGTTGAGGCTATTAACAAAGAATTAGATGAAATTGTTTTTTTAGACCAAACAATGTTAGAAACTGCACATTATCCAATTATGAGAAATGAAAGTTATTTACGAGCAGTTTCACTTTATCATAGTAATGAAAAAAACTTTGAAAAAGAAATTACTACTAATAAACAGGAAATAGTAGAACCAAAACCTAAACAAGAAAAGGTTAATTATCACATTGATGATAAATTATTAGGAGAAGGTACACCAAAAGAAAAAGTAAGAAGAAATATTGAGGCAATAAAACTTTTACATAAGCTAGAAGATGAAAATAGATTAGCAAATTCTGAAGAACAGAATATTTTGTCGAAATATGTCGGTTGGGGTGGACTTCCAGATGTGTTTGATGAAAGTAAAGATAATTGGAGCGAAGAATATAACGAATTAAAAGAAATTCTTACAGATGAAGAATATAAGTCAGCAAGAGCTTCAACATTAACTGCTTTTTATACACCACCAGTAGTTATAAATGCAATATATGATACTCTAAAAAACATGGGTGTTGAACAAGCAAATATTCTTGAACCAAGTTGTGGTACAGGAAATTTTTTAGGAATGTTGCCACAAGAAATGCAAAGTTCAAAATTATATGGAGTAGAACTTGATTCCATAAGTGGTAAGATAGCAAAACAATTATATCAAAAAGCAAATATTAAAGTTCAGGGTTATGAAAAAGCAGATTTACCAGATTCGTTTTTTGATATAGCAATAGGAAATGTACCATTTGGAGATTTCAAAGTTAATGATAAAAGATACGATAAAAATAATTTCTTAATACACGATTATTTCTTTGCTAAAACTTTAGATAAAGTTAGACCAGGAGGAGTAATTGCATTTATTACTTCAAAAGGAACAATGGATAAAGCAAGTCCAGAGGTTAGAAAGTATTTAGCACAAAGAGCAGACCTTTTAGGAGCTATTAGATTACCAGATAATACATTTACAAAGAATGCAGGAACAAAAGTAACATCAGACATTATCTTCTTACAAAAAAGAGAAAATTTGACCGATATAATGCCAGATTGGGTATATCTTGATAGAGATGAAAACAATATTACAATGAATAAATATTTTGTAGATAATCCAGATATGATATTAGGAAAAATGGAAATGGTATCAACTGCTTATGGTTATGATTCAACTTGTAAAGCTGAAGAAGATACAAATTTAGAAGAACAACTAAATTATGCAATAACTAATATACATGGAGAATTACAAAACAATATTATTGAAAATGAAATTGAACAAGAAGATACATCAATACCTGCAATTCCAACTGTTAAGAATTATTCTTATGCAGTAGTAGATGATAAATTGTATTTCAGAGAAAATTCAAAAATGATATTACAAGATGAGTTACCTTTAACGGCACAAAATAGAATAAAAGGTTTAATTTTGTTAAGAGAACAAGTAAGAGAACTAATTGATTTCCAAATGGAAGATTATTCAGATGAGGAAATTCATATTGCACAAGCAAAATTAAATGAATTATATGATAGATTTACAAAAGAATATGGCTTAATAAATTCAAGAGCAAACGAAACAGCATTTTCTAATGATAGTAGTTATTTCTTATTATGCTCACTTGAAAAAATAGATGGAGAGGGTAAATTTGTAGGAAAAGCCGATATATTTAGTAAAAGAACTATAAAAGCTAAAAAGAAAGTATTACAAGTAGATACTCCAGATGAAGCACTAATTTTATCTATACAAGATAAAGCAAAAGTTGATTTAGACTATATGCAAGAATTATGCAATATAGATAAAGAAGAAATAATAAAGAGTTTAGAGGGTGTTATTTTTAGAGTTCCTGATTATGAAAATTCTGATAATTGGGTAACTGCTGATGAATATTTATCTGGTAATGTTAGAGAAAAACTAAAAGTTGCAGAACAATTTGCAAAAGAAGATTCTAGTTTTCATATAAATGTAGAAAAGTTAAAAGAGGTTATTCCAAAAGACCTTACTGCAAGTGAAATTGGAATAAAGTTAGGCTCAACATGGATACCACCAGAAATCATTAGAAAGTTTATTTTTGAATTATTAGATACACCAAGTTATAACAGATGGGATATTCATGTTAAATATTCAAATATAACTGCTGAATGGTATATTGATGGAAAAAGTAATGATAGAAATAATGTAAAAGCATATACAACTTATGGTACATCAAGAATAAATGCATACAAAATAATAGAACAAACACTTAATTTAAAAGATGTAAAAATATTTGATACATTTATAGATGATGAAGGTAGAAAACAAAGAGTATTAAATAGAAAAGAAACTGCGATAGCTTGTAGTAAACAAGATGCAATAAAAGAAGCTTTCTTAAATTGGATATGGGAAGATCCAGAAAGAAGAAATCATCTAGTAAGACTTTATAATGATAAATTTAATTGCATAAGACCAAGAGAATATGATGGCTCTCATATAGGTTTTGTAGGAATGAATCCAGAAATAAAATTAAGAACACATCAACTTAATGCAGTAGCACATGTTTTATATGGTAATAACACATTACTAGCACACGAAGTAGGAGCAGGAAAGACATTTGAGATGGTTGCAGCAGCAATGGAAAGTAAGCGTTTAGGTTTATGTAATAAGTCTTTATTTGTAGTTCCAAATCATATTATAGAGCAGTTTGCAAGTGAGTTTTTGCAACTTTATCCAAGTGCTAATATTCTAGTTGCTACTAAAAAAGATTTTGAAACAAAAAATAGAAAGAAATTTTGTAGCAGAATAGCAACAGGAGAATTTGATGCAGTAATTATTGGACATTCACAATTTGAAAGAATACCAATGTCAATAGAAAGACAAATTGCATTATTAGAAGAACAAATAAGTGATATTACAAAAGGAATTGCCTCTGAAAAAAATAATAGAGGAGAAAACTATACTATTAAACAAATGGAGAAAACAAGAAAATCATTAGAAACTAGATTAGAGAAATTACATAAGGAAGAAAGAAAAGATGATGTTGTAACATTTGAAGAATTAGGTGTAGATAAATTATTTGTCGATGAGGCTCATAATTATAAGAACTTGTTTTTATACACGAAAATGCGTAATGTAGGTGGAATAGCACAAACTGAAGCACAAAAATCTTCTGATCTTTTTATGAAATGTAGATATTTAGATGAAATAACAGGAGGCAAAGGTTCTGTATTTGCTACTGGAACACCAGTAAGTAATTCAATGGCAGAACTTTATACAATGCAAAGATATTTACAATATGCAGGACTAAAAGAAAATAGTTTAGAGCATTTTGATAATTGGGCAAGTACATTTGGAGAAACAGTAACAGCAATAGAACTTGCACCAGAGGGTACAGGATATAGAGCAAAAACAAGATTTGCAAAATTTCATAACTTGCCAGAGTTAATGGCAATGTTTAAAGAAGTAGCAGATATTCAAACTGCCGAAACATTAAATTTGCCAACACCAGAGTTTGAAAACATAAATGTAGTTGTAAAACCTAGCGAAATACAAGAAGAAATGGTTAAGGCTTTAGGAGAAAGAGCAGAGAAAATAAGGTCAGGAACAGTAGATGCAACAGAAGATAATATGCTTAAAATTACGAATGAGGGTAGAAAACTTGCATTAGATCAAAGACTTATGAATCCTTTATTACCAGATTCAGAAAGTAGTAAAGTTAATTCATGTGCAGAAAATGTTTATAGAATATGGAATGAAAATAGTTATAAGAAATCAACGCAACTTGTATTTTGTGATTTATCAACACCAAAGGACTTAAAAGGATATGAAAAAGAAGAATTTACAGATGTATATAATGAGTTAAAGAAAAAGCTAATTCAAAAAGGTATTCCACCTGATGAAATAGCTTTTATTCACGAGGCAGATAATGAGGTAAAAAAGAAAGAACTATTTAGCAAAGTAAGAAAAGGACAAGTTAGAGTGTTAATGGGTTCAACTCAAAAAATGGGTGCAGGTACTAATGTTCAAGATAAGTTAATAGCAACTCATCATTTAGATTGTGCTTGGAAACCATCTGATTTAACTCAAAGAAATGGTAGAATGATTAGACAGGGTAATGAAAATAAAAAGGTATTTGTATATTCTTATGTTACAGAAAAAACATTTGATAGTTATATGTATCAATTAGTAGAGCAAAAGCAAAAATTCATTTCTCAAATAATGACATCAAAGACTCCTGCAAGAACAATGGAAGATATTGATGATAAAGCACTTACTTATGGAGAAATAAAAGCATTAGCAACAGGTAATCCTAAAATATTAGAAAAAACCTCGTTAGATACTGATGTAGCAAAACTAAAATTATTAAAACAAGATTTTATGAATCAAAAATATTCATTGCAAGATAAAATTATAAAATACTTTCCAGAAGAAATAGCAAGACTTAATAATAAAATTGGAGCAATGGAAGAAGATACAATTAAATTACAAGAATATACTAAACCTAATGCTGATGGCTTTTCTCCTATGAAAATAAACGGAATGATTTATACTGAAAAACAAGAGGCAGGAAAGAAATTATTAGATAGTATTCAAGACCTAAAAAGTATGGAAATACGAGAAATAGGAGAATATAGAGGCTTTACAATGGAGATTAGTTTTGATTCAATAACTAGAAATGTTAGATTAAAACTAAAAAATAAATTTAGTTATTCTATTGATTTAGGAGTAGATAGTTTAGGAAATATAACAAGAATTAATAATTGTTTAGAAAATATTGCAAAAGATATTCCTCACGAAAGAGATTTATTAGATAATACATATTTTCAATTAGAAAATGCAAAACAAGAATCTCAAAAGGAATTTCCTAAAGAACAAGAATTACAAGAAAAGTTACGAAAGCTAGAAGAAATAAATGCAGAATTAAAAATAAATGAAAACGAACACGAAATGTTAGGAGATGACAAAGAAGAAAAACAAGATAAATCTCCTAATAAAAATGTCCCAGAAAGATGTTAAAAATATTTAATTTATGCTATAATGATTTTATCAGATAGTAATTTATAGGGATAAATTTAGAGATGTTCTTTTAAATGGTTTAAAAAATTGTCACTACTTTTAAATAGATGGTGATATATATTATAATTAAATGATGCTGGTGATAGAATGAGTAATTTATTAAAATATAATGAAAAATTAATGTTAGAATATAATTTTGAAAAAAATAAAGAAATTGAGTTAGAAAAATTAACTTGTGGATCAAAAATAAAAGTATGGTGGAAATGTGAGAAAGGACATGAATGGAAGGCTACAGTAGATAATAGAAATAGAGGAACAGGTTGTCCTTATTGTTCTGGAAGAAGAGCAATTATAGGATATAATGATCTTTCTACAGTTAATCCACAATTAGCAAAAGAATGGAATTACGAAAAGAATGGTGATTTAAAACCTAGTGAAGTAAAATCAAATTGTGGAAAAAAAGTATGGTGGAAATGTAACAAAGGTCATGAATGGAAGGCTACAGTAGATAATAGAAATAGAGGTAGAGGATGCCCTATTTGTGAAAATAGAAAATTACTTGAAGGCTACAATGACCTTGCAACAATAAATCCACAATTAGCGAAAGAATGGAATTATAAAAAAAATGGTAATTTAAAACCTAATATGGTTGTTGCAAATAATGGTAAAAAAGTATGGTGGAAATGCAAAAAAGGACATGAGTGGGAAGCTACTATAATAAATCGAAATAGAGGTGCAGGCTGTCCTTATTGTGCTAAAAACCAAACTCTTAAATATTATAATGATCTTGCTACGGTTAATCCACAATTAGCAAAAGAATGGAATTATGAAAGAAATGGTGATTTAAAACCTGATATGGTTGCATTAAATAGCAATATCAAAGTATGGTGGAAATGTGAAAAAGGACATGAATGGAAAGCTGCAATATATAGTCGTAATAAAACTGGATGCCCTATGTGCTCAAAAGAATTACAAACTTCCTTTCCAGAACAGGCAATTTATTATTATATAAAAAAGTTATTTCCTGATGCTATTAATAGTGATCATCATTTAAATATGGAATTGGATATATTTATACCATCTCAAAAAATTGCTATTGAATATGATGGGACATTTTGGCATAAAAATTCCAAAAGTGATGAAAGAAAGAATCAATTATGTAGAGATAATGAAATAGTTTTATTTAGAGTAAAAGAAAATACAAAAATAGAGAGTTTTGAAAATGAATATTTGAGAATAATACCTTGTATTTATTCTGATGATGGTATAAAATCAGCAATAAAACTTATTGCAAAATATCTAAATAAGGATATTGATGTTAATTTGGATAGAGATAGAACTTCAATATATACTTCATTTATTAACAATCAAAAGAGTCAATCTTTAATGAAAATTAATCCAATTGTTGCAGAAGAATGGAATTATGAAAAGAATGGTGAATTAACACCAGATATGGTTAAAGCAAATAGTGGAAAAAAAGTATGGTGGAAATGTAACAAAGGTCATGAGTGGCAAGCAATAGTGCGAAGTAGAAATAATGGTTCAGGTTGCCCATTTTGTGCAAATCAAAAAGTGCTTAAAGGTTATAATGATCTTGCCACAGTTAATCCAAAGTTGGCAGAAGAATGGAACTATGAAAAAAATGGTGAATTAACACCAGATATGGTTGTTGCAAATAATGGTAAAAAAGTATGGTGGAAATGCAAAAAAGGACA
>OLOB01002674.1_pt1 | contig 10175 bp, 9 predicted proteins | sample 1671911 | NCBI WGS metagenome assembly OLOB01 (sample SAMEA3136625, study PRJEB25190) | human gut metagenome | biome: human gut; feature: human-associated habitat; material: faeces | place: Austria | collected 2013
TGGCCGTACCGGCGGCGCCGGGGCCGTTCAGCACGATGTGCACATCTTCCATCTTCTTGCCCACCACACGCAGGGCGTTGATGAGGGCAGCGGTGACAACGATAGCGGTGCCGTGCTGGTCATCGTGGAACACCGGGATGTCCAGCTCCCGCTCCAAGGTTTCCTCGATTTCAAAGCACTCGGGGCTCTTGATGTCCTCCAGATTGATGCCGCCAAAGGTGGGCGCAATGGCCTTGCAGGCAGCAATGACGCTGGCAGCGTCGTGGGCATCGATGCAGATGGGGAAGGCATCCACGCCGCCGAACTCCTTGAACAGCACGGCCTTGCCCTCCATGACCGGCAGACCGGCTTCCGGGCCGATATCGCCCAGACCCAGCACGGCGGTGCCGTTGGAGACAACGGCTACCATGTTGCCCTTGAAGGTGTACTTATATACATCGTCAGGGTTTTCCTTGATCTTGCGGCAGGGCTCGGCCACACCGGGGGTGTAGGCGGTGGACAGGGCGTCTCGATTTTTGCAGGGGGCAAGGCTCTGCACGGCAATCTTGCCGGGATATTTGCTGTGGAGTGCTAGGGCAGCTTTGTTGTAATCCATGATGATACCTCGTTCCTGTGTTGTTTTTATTTGGTTTCGTGTATCCCGGCGGAATAGTCGGGTTCCAGTTTGATGATGCAGAAATGGTCGGGCCATTTCCGCTCGACAGCAGCGCGCAGGGCGGCGGCCAGTTTGGCGCCGCGGCTCTGCTTTTCAGTGATGTATTCGGCGGGGACGGCGCAGTCGAAGATGACGTTGGTATGCGTCGGCCCGGGCACGATGCGCAGATCGTGGATGTTGGCGCGAGTGTCCAGGCTGGCGACCTCCTGCTGCAGGAAGCTGCGCAGTTCGGCCACATGGCTGTCGCTGGCGATGACAGGGTCAAAGTGGATGGTGGCTACCAGGTCGTCTTGGTTCAGCAGGTCACGCTCAATGCGGTCGATGACGTCGTGGCTGTACATGACGTCGGCATTGGCGTCCATCTCCACGTGGAAGCTGACCAGCCGGTTGCCGGGGCCGTAGTCGTGGATCATCAGATCATGCACGCCCAGCACGCCGGGGTAGCTGAGGGCCTTGTCCTCAATGTGGCGTACAAGTTCCGGGTCGGGGGCCGAACCCAGCAGCGGGTCGATGGTATCTTTGACGAGCATCGCGCCGCTGTACAAAATAAACAGCGATACAGCAATGCCCATCAGCCCGTCCAGTCGGGCAAAGCCGGTCACTTGGGTCAGCACGGCGGCGATTAAAACCACGTTGGTGGTGATAACGTCATTGCGGGCATCGGCGGCGGTGGCCAGCAGTGTGTCGGAATCAATGCGTCGGCCGATGGTGCGGTTGAGGTGGCTCATCCACAGCTTGACGAGGATGGACGCGACCAGCACGACTACCGTCAGCCAGCCGAAACTGACCGGCGTGGGGTCCAGCGTTTTGGCGAAGCTTTCCTTGAACAGCTCCACGCCGATGACTAGAATCATCACCGAGACCGCCAGCCCGGCCAGATACTCGTACCGGGCATGGCCGTAAGGATGCTCAGAATCCGCGGGGCGGGAACCCAGCTTGAAGCCAATTAAACTGACGATGTTGGAGCTGGCGTCCGACAGGTTGTTCAAACCGTCTGCTGTGATGGATACGCTGCCAAACAGCGTACCAACGGCTATTTTACCCGCAAACAGCAGCAGGTTGCACACCACGCTGACCAGGCACGCCAGGTTGCCGTAGGCTGTGCGCACGGTGCGGCTGGTGGTATTGTCTGCATCCCGGATAAAGGTGCGAATCAGCAGTTGGATCATAGGAACTCACTTTCCGTATTTCACAAAAAGGCAGACCGTTGGGTCTGCCTTTGGTGGATTGTTTGGTTTAGAATGTGGTGGGAATTGTAGGGGCCGATGCTCGCATTGCGGGGTCGCGCAGCGATTGATGCCCCAGCGGGGCATTAAACCGCACGAGCGGGCCAGCTGGGCTGGCTAGCGGGCATTGTTTTGCCCGCCAAGCGGTCCCGCGGGCGGATGCAAGCATCCGTCCTTACAGAAGCGAGGCTACTCCCTTGCTTACTCCCGCACAATGCAGGCGTCGCGCTCGGGGCCGACGGAGATGTACTTGATCTTGCAGCCGACCAGCTCTTCCAGGCGCTTGACGTAGTTCTGGGCATCTACCGGCAGGTCCTCAAACTTGCGGACGCCGGTGATGTCGCAGTGCCAGCCGGGGACTTTCTCCACGACGGGCTGGGCATCGTCCAGGGTCTTGCCCATGGGGAACCGGGTGGTGGTGCTGCCATCGGTCAGGCGGTAAGCGGTGACGATGGGCACTTCCTCCATGTAGTCCAGCACATCCAGCAGGGTCAGGGCCAGCTCATCGCAGCCCTGGCACTGTACGCCGTAGCGGCTGGCAACGGCGTCAAACGGGCCAACGCGGCGGGGACGGCCGGTGGCGGCGCCGTACTCGTGGCCGTGCTCACGCAGGACGTCCTTCTCTTCCTCGGTCATGGCCAGCTCGGTGGTGAAGGGACCCTCGCCGACACAGGAAGAATAGGCCTTCATGATGCCGATGGAGAGGTTCAGCTTGTGGCCCGGGATGCCGGCGCCGATGGGGGCGTAGGCAGACACGGTGTTGGAGGAGGAGGTGTAGGGGTAGATGCCGAAGTCGATGTCACGCAGAGCACCCAGCTGAGCCTCGAACATGATCTTCTTGCCAGCCTCGTCTGCCTCGGCCAGGTACTGGCCGACATCGCAGATGTAGGGGGCAAACAGCTTGGAGTACTTCTCGCACCAGGCCCACATTTCCTCAACGCTGACGGGCTGCTGGCCGTAGATGGAAACCATGGTCAGGTTCTTGGAATCGACAATGGTCTCGAGGCGCTTCTTGACGCTTGCGTCCATGTGGACCAGGTCGCCCATGCGCAGGGTCTTCTTCATGTATTTATCGCCGTAGCTGTAGGCGATGCCGCGCTTAGTAGAGCCAAACTGGGCGCCGGTCTTGGACAGGCGCTCCTCCTCCAGGCCATCCTGTGCCACATGGAAGGGCATAGTGATGGTGGCGCGGTCGGAGATCTTCAGGTTCTTCGGGCTGATCTCAACGCCCTTTTCGGTCAGTGCGGCGATCTCTTTCTCGAGATGCTCCGGGTCGATGACCATGCCGCCGCCCATGACGCAGACAACGTCCGGGCGCAGGATGCCGGAGGGGATCAGGTTCAGGACGAACTTGCCGCGCTCGTTCTTAACGGTGTGGCCGGCGTTGTCGCCGCCCTGATAGCGGGCAACAATGTCATAATCCTGGCTGAGCAGGTCGACCATGCGGCCTTTGCCCTCGTCGCCCCAGTTGATACCGGTGATGGAAGTAAGCATACGTTTTTACCTCTTTCGTAAAAATTCGTAATCTAGGCAATACCGAGGTATCGCCATCAGGCATTTCAGCCTTCTCCGGGAACATCCGGGATCCGCTGCCGTTCTTTTATTATAGCATACTGCCTTGCAGATTTCCATAGTGATTTTTGGTGCAATTGTGCAAGGCTGCCTTAACTTTTCGGGGTATTTGCGCTCCCCTGCCCGGCATGCTCAGCCTGGATGTCATTGGCGGCCTCTTTGGCGGTGCGGGCGTACTCGGCATAAGGGATCTTCGCGCCGTCAGCGGTCTGCACGTAGGTGGAATCCAGCTGCGCCTTGAACGAGGCACGCATCTCGGCCAGGTATTCCTTGCGCAGGGCATCGCGCTCGGCGGTTTCGCGCTCATTCAGGCCAACGGTCTTGGCCTTTTTTGCCAGCGCATTGATGCGGGCAATTTTGGTTTTATCCATGGTGGTCTCCTTTTTTATATAGATGCTGTATTTACCGTAGGGGCGGATTCACTATCCGCCCGCGGAAAAACCTCCCTCTGGGAGGGAGAGAGCCTCGCCAGGACCCGAAGCTTCGGACGAAACCAATGCTCTCTCCCCCACCCGCTTCGCGGGACCGCTTACGCGGCCAGACCCCTCTGTCGCTTCGCGACATCTCCCCACACTGTGGGGAGTCACCCTCCCAGAGGGGGCCAATGTGGGTTGCAGCCTTGCAAATATTATACCACGCTTTTGCAATATTCGCACGCAGTCATTCGTATTTCAAATGTCACCCACTGCGGCGGGCGCTGCAAATTTACAGGAGCGTGAAATACAATGAATCGTGATACCATCAAAATGCTTGCCATGGCGACGATGCTGGTAAACCACATCGCCAATGTGTTTATGCCCGCCGGGGCACCGCTGACGAATCTTTGCCTGTACATCGGCTATTTTACTGCCGTGACCATGTGCTATTTCCTCGTGGAAGGCTACGGCTACACCCACTCCAAAACCCAATACGCCGGGCGGCTTTTTGGATTTGCGGTGCTGGCGCAGCTGCCCTACCAGCTGGTCTTCCCCGAGCACGGCATGGCGGGCATGCTCCAGTTTAACATGCTGTTTACGCTGCTGCTCTGCTTTCTGGTGCTGGCCGCGCAGGAAAAGATTCACAGCGGCTTTTTGCGTGTGTTTTGCATTGTACTGTTGATTTTTGCGTCCATCTTCTGTGATTGGGCACTGCTGGCCCCGGTGTTTACGCTGCTGTTTGCCTGGGCCGAAAACTCCCGCCTGCGCAAACACGTTGCCTTTGGCGTGGCGGCGGTGCTGTACGGCGGCATGGCATGGCTGAGCAGCATGCGCACCTTGGGTGCGGTGGGCGCCCTGCCGGATACCTTGGGCTGCGCGATGCCAATTCTGGTCTCCGGCTTTTTCATCCTGTATCTGTATAACGGCCAGCGGGCGGCGCAGCATCGCGGTTTTTACAAGTGGTTCTTTTACGCCTTTTACCCGGGCCATTTACTGGTGCTGGGCCTGCTGCGGGTGGCGCTTTTGGGCTGAATTTGGCCGGGTCTTGGCCATATTTCACACCTTTTTCATCGTTTATACTGTACTTTTGCCAAAATGCGTGTATAATAAAAAGGTATGCAATTTTAAGAAACAGGAGAATCCCATGAAACTTTCTACCATGAACCGTGTCCTGGCCGCTGTGCTGGCCCTGGGCATGACCGCTGCCCTGGCAGGCTGCGGAAGCACTGCTTCCAGCGAGGCTACTGCCGAATCCGCTGCTACCGAGGAAACCGCTGCGTCCTCCGCCACCGAGGAGACCGCAGAGGCGGACGAGTCCGCTTACGACTACCTGGCTGATTTCAGCTTCTCCCAGGCTTACGACGACAACGGCTACCTGAAGGACGTCACCGCTCTGGATTACGTCACTCTGCCCGATGACTACGCTGACATCACCATCGACGCCGACCTGGGCCAGGTCACCGACGAGGACATCAGCAACTACATCGACCAGAACGTCCTGTCCAACTACGCCACCGACGAGAAAGTCACTGACCGCGCCGCTGCTGACGGAGATACTGTCAACATCGACTACGTTGGTTCCGTCGACGGCGTGGAGTTTGACGGCGGCAATACCAAGGGCAACGGCGCTGACCTGACCCTGGGCAGCCACAGCTACATTGACGACTTCGAGGATCAGATCGTCGGCCACATGCCCGGCGAGAGCTTTGACGTCACCGTCACCTTCCCCGAGGATTACGGCAACGAGGATCTGAACGGCAAGGAAGCTGTCTTCAAGACCACCCTGAACTATATCAAGGAGTCCAAGAACCCCGACCTGACCGACGACTGGGTCGCCAGCAACCTGGGTGAAACGATGAACCTGAACAACATCGATGAGCTGAACGACTTCGTCAAGAACACGATGCTCTACGACCAGCAGGCCAGCACCGTCTACAGTGCCCTGCACGATAAGGTCAGCTTTGCCAAGGAGCTGCCCCAGAGCGTGCTGGACTACTACCGCGATGTTGTGCTGTACCGCGTGTACAGCTATGCCAAGAACTACGGCACAACGATGACCACTCTGCTGAAGAGCGGCATGTTCGGCACCAGCTATGACAGCATCGACGCTTACCTCGAGGACATCCAGGGCAGCCTGAACACCATCACCGAGCAGGCCCTGCTGATGCAGGCCATCGCTGAGAAGCAGGGTTTGGTCTGCGATACTGCCCTGATGAACCAGGACTTCGGTAAGTTCTACGGCACCACCGACCCCAGCGCCTACATCTCCTCCTACGGCGAGAACTACATCAAGATGAACGTGCTGCAGAGCGAAGTTATGCAGGGCCTCATCGATAACGTTAAGTACAAATAAACCTGCCTGTTAAAGCAGTTTTGCCCCTGGCACCCGTTTGGGATGCCGGGGGCATTTTTTTGCCTCTCCCCTATTGACAAGGAGGAATGGGCGTGGTATTATGCAGATAGATAGTTAGACAAATATCTAAATATCTAATAACTGAAAGGAGATCCCTTAAATATGGGTGACGCATTCAAGGCGCTGGCAGACCCCACCCGGCGGCGCATTTTAGAGCTGCTGGCCCAGGGCGAGCTGACAGCCGGGGAGATCGCGGCGCAGTTTGATATGACCAAACCTTCCGTCAGCCACCATTTGAACATTTTAAAGGCGGCGGACTTGGTCAGTGATGAGCGCAGCGGCCAAAATATTGTCTACAGCCTGAACCTGACGGTGTTTCAGGAATTGCTGAAGTGGTTTTATGATTGTGGTTTCGTTAAAGGAGGAACCGATGATGAAAAATAATAAATTGGGCTCTCTGTTCTGGATATTGCTGGTTGTTTGTATTCTGAATATCGTCGGCCATCTGGCGGTCTACCCTGCCCTGCCGGATACCGTGCCCACCCACTGGGGCGCCAGCGGCGAGGTAAACGGCTGGAGCAGCAAGCAGAGCAACCTGATCTTCTGCGTGCTGCCGCTGGCGATGTTGGTTTTTATGGAGGTCGTGCGCCGCATCGATCCCAAGCACCAGAATTTTGAGCGGTTCGGCAAGGTGTGGAACATTTTTATCACGCTGTTTGTGCTGTTTATGTGCGGCATGACCTGGCTGACCGAACTGACCGTGTTTAACATGCTGCCGCAAAGCAGCAATATCGTCAGCCTGCTGGTCTGCGGCGGCATTGGCCTGATGTTCATCATCATGGGCAACTTTATGCCCAACATCAAGCAGAACTACACCTTCGGCTGCCGCACGCCCTGGGCGCTGAACGATGAGCATAACTGGCAGCGCACCCAGCGCATGGGCGGCATCACCTTTGTTGTGATGGGCATTACGCTGATCGCGGTGGCCTTTTTGGCCGGCCTGCTGGGCGATACCGTCACGCTGATCCTGCTGCTGTGCGCCGTGTGTGGCGGCTCGGCGTGGATCTATCTGTATTCCTATCTTGTGTATGTTGGCAAGATGAAGTAAAAACAGCACCTTGCATACCAGACGCAAGGCCGAGAAAAACAAAAAGCCCCATGTCTGCACCATGAAGGTGCTGGACATGGGGCTTTTGCTGCGTGTTACTTCATGATGCCGTCTCCGCCCATCTGCGCCGTCATCTCACGGATGCGGTCAAGGGGGAACGGCGGCTTGCAAAGAGGTTTCATGGCAATGGACATACTCCTTTTGTTTCAAAGCATTGCAGAGCCGGACGCCCTGCTCTGGCATTGACTATAGCATGGCAAAAAAATGTTTGTCAAGAAAGATCTGCCAAAAGCCAACCGGTCTGCATCCTGTGCCGTACAGGATGCAGACCGGTTAAGCTGTGCATTTTAAAATTTTATCTGATTTCTAGGTGCATCTTTTGTAAAAAAAGCCAATCTCTTTATTCGTCTTATTCGTCGCCCAGTTCTGCCGCAATGAACTGTGGCACGGCGTTAGGCTCGATGCCCAGAATGTACGCGAACTCGCTGTGCAGCAGGTTCTGCGCCTCGCGCAGAGCGCGGTCGTCAAAGGCCGAAAGCCCCTTGCCCTGGGCCTTGCGGGCCTGGTGCTGGGCGTGGATGTCCCGCACCATCCGCAGCAGCCGATGGCGGTCGCCGCTTTGCAGGGCCTGACGGTACTGCTCCTTGCGGGCATCGGCGTCCGCCTCGTGGGCGGGGGCAGGCTCGTGGAGCATTGCCAGCAGTTCCTCTTTGGTGGGCAGCGGGCGCATGCGGTCCAACAGCACTTGGCTGGTGCAGGGGACGCAGATGGTCATGCTTTGGTCGTAGACCGGCTTTAAGATCAGGCAGTCGCAGGGCTGCCCCGCCAGCCGAACACGCTTCTGCTCGGTGATCTCGCACACGCCATTTGTGCCGTAACTGACAATATCTCCCGGATGAAACATAATTGACCTCCTTGTAAAGTTTCGATACTATGTAATTTCATATATAGTATAACACAATTTCCCGGGAAATGTTATAGACTTTTTACACAAAAAATCCCCCGCCCACCCCCTGTGCGGTTTGCACAAAGGGGGATGACAGCAAAAAGGCTCCCCTCAAGGGAAGCCTTTTAATGTTCCTTACTTATACAGATCCACCAGATTCAGCAGGATCTCAGTGCACTGGTCCATCTTCTCGGCGGTGATGCACTCACACGGGCCGTGGAAGTTGAAGCCGCCGGTACCCAGGTTCGGGCAGGGCAGGCCCATATAGCTCAGGGTCGCGCCGTCGGTGCCGCCGCGTACCGGCGTCTCGATAGGCTCCAGCCCGGCAGCACGGATGGCCTTGCGGGCATTCTCCACCAGGTGGAAGTGGGGCTGGATCTTCTCCAGCATATTGTGGTAGCTGTCGTGGATGTCCAGCTCGACAGTGCCCTCGCCGTAGCGCTCGTTCAGGCAGGCGGCGATATGTTCCATCTGGGCCTTGCGGGCGGCAAACTTGGCGGCATCGTGGTCGCGCACGATGTAGCCCAGCTTGGCGGTGGTCACATCACCTACCATGCTGGTCAGGTGGAAGAAGCCCTCGCGGCCCTCGGTGTGCTCGGGACGGGAGAAAGCGGGCAGAGCGGCATGGAACTCCATGGCCACATTCTGGGCGTTGATCATGGTATTCTTGGCGCTGCCGGGGTGGACGCTGAAACCGTGAACGGTCACAACAGCCGCGGCGGCGTTGAAGTTCTCATAGCTGATCTCGCCGGCGTCCTCGCCGTCGACGGTGTAGGCGTAGGCGGCGCCGAAGCCCTCGACATCAAACAGGCTGGCACCCTCGCCGATCTCCTCGTCGGGGGTAAAGCCGATGCACAGCTTGCCGTGGGGCAGGCCCTTTTCCAGCACGGTCTCCACGGCGGTCATGATCTCGGCCACACCAGCCTTGTCGTCAGCACCCAGCAGGGTGGTGCCGTCGGTGGTGATCAGGGTCTCGCCCTTCATAGAGGCCAGGAAGGGGAAAGCGGAAACCTTCATCACCATGCCGGTGGCGGGCAGGGTCACGTCGCTGCCGTCGTAGTTCTCGTGCAGGATGGGGTTCACGTTCTCACCGCTGGCATCGGGGGCGGTGTCCATGTGGGCGATGAGGCCCAGTGCGGGCTTATCCTCGCAGCCGGGAGTGGCGGGCAGGCTGCCGTAGACGTAGCAGTGCTCGTCCACACGGGCATCCTCCACGCCCAGAGCCTTGAGCTCCTCCACCAGCTGGTGGGCCAGGTCAAATTCCCGGGCGGCGGACGGCTGCGTACCGGATTCGGGATCCGAGGTGGTATACACCCGGACATAATTCAGAAGTCGTTCATAAGCGCGCATAAGAGGCACACTCCTTTATTTGTAGATTGGAAAATCGTTTTTGCAAACATCCAGTCTTTATCATACCCTCTTTTCCGCTTTTTGACAACCTTTTTTGCACACAAGACAATAAAAACACAAAGATTCAATAGCTTCCTGAAAAAAGTTCATGCGAAAGATGGATCTGTCTGTCGGTGCGACCCTGGCTGTAAAAAAGCATCTCAGCAACGCCCGCAGGCTTTGCTGAGATGTTTTTATCAAAATATTTTCCGCTGAAAATGCTCAGAGCAACGCGGAGGGCATTCAAAAAATATCCTCAACCCAGGCTCACGCCCATGCGGCGTGCCACGGTGAGCAGCTCGCAGCCCTCGGGTACGTTGCGGGTCTTGCCGGCGATGTCGGCCAGACGGTTCTGGGTCACGCGGCCGTTCACCATGGCCACGGTCACGCCGTAGCGCTCGATCTCCACCAGCTTGGCGGCATAGCTGCCGAACTCGGTGGCCAGCACGCGGTCGTAGGCGCTGGGGCTGCCGCCGCGCTGCATGTGGCCGGGCACGCAGATGCGGGTCT
>OLOB01002676.1_pt1 | contig 10173 bp, 5 predicted proteins | sample 1671911 | NCBI WGS metagenome assembly OLOB01 (sample SAMEA3136625, study PRJEB25190) | human gut metagenome | biome: human gut; feature: human-associated habitat; material: faeces | place: Austria | collected 2013
TTTTTAATGATGCATTTTCAGATATGATTGTGGCAATTATTCAAAATGTAATTTCAAAAGTGGTTTCATTTGGAATTGCAACACTGATGATAGCGATTATATTAATTATTATAAATGCAATAATAATATTTTTTAGTATACGTAAAGATGAAAGGAAAAGAGAATGGAAGAACTAGATTTAAAAGAATTATTTCAAATATTTTGGGAAAAGAAAGTACAAATAGCTCTAATAGTTGCAATTTTTGCAATTATAGGAGTAATTTATAGTGTAGGTTTTGTAAAGCCTAAATATAAAGCAAAGACAAGTTTGATATTAGCAACAAACTCTTCATCACAAACAAATGCAGGTTCTATTACAACAACAGATGTTACATTAAATTCTAAGTTGGTTTCAACATATATTAAACTTGTAAAAAGTGACAAAGTTGTAAGAAATGTAATTTCAAATTTAGCTTTAGATATGGATGAGGAGGAATTGAAAAATAGTGTTAGTGTAACAACTACAAATGACACAGAATTTATTGAGATTTCGGTAGAAAATGCTGATCCGGTTTTAGCAACTAAAATTGCAAACGAAGTGTCAAAAGTTCTTATAGAAAATGTTAAAGAATTTTATAAAGCAGAGAATGTTCATGTTGTAGATTTGGCAGAAATTCCACAAGCACCATATAATGTAAATCATGTTAAAGATGCTGTTATATTTGCATTTATCGGAATAGTTGTTGCGGTATTATATGTTTTAGTTTTAAATATGTTAGATACATCAGTAAAATCAGAAGACGATATTGAAAAGATTACAGGGCTTAGAGTGTTGGTTTCTTTACCATTATACGAAACTAATACACCAAGAAACAAAAGAGGAGGAAGAAGATAATGAAAAGAGAATTGATAGCACACGAAGATCCAAAATCTCATGTATCTGAACTTTTTAGAACATTGAGAACTAATATACAATTTATGAATTCAAGTAGACATTTAAAGTCTTTATTAGTAACATCAACATTACCAGGAGAAGGAAAGACATGGGTGTCTTCTAATTTAGCAATTGCTTTTGCTCAAACAGATAAAAGAGTTGTTTTAATTGATGCAGATATGAGAAAATGTTGCTTACATGACATTTTTAATGTAAAAGCATGTCCGGGATTATCTAATTATTTAGCAGGAATGGGAGCAGAAAATCCTCAAAGTGATGATATAAGTGCTTATTTAAGAGAAACAGAAATACCAAATTTGTATTTATTGCCATCTGGAAATGTGCCACCAAATCCATCTGAGTTATTGTCAAGTCCTCAAATGTCACATCTTTTACACAAACTAAAAGGAATGTTTGATTTAATTGTTATAGATGCAACTCCATCAAAATTAGTAACAGATGCAGTCGTATTGTCAAGAATAGTAGATTCAACAATTGTAGTTGTTGGACATAATATGACTAAAAAAGATGATTTAACAAAAGTTGTTAAAGATATTAAGAATGTTGGTGGAAATATAGCAGGAGTTGTTTATAATCAAAAACCATCTACAAATAAAAAGAGCAATGAAACTTATTATTATGCTTCAGTACCTTCTACAAAAAGAAAAGAAATAGAGTATCAAAAACAAAAAGAAGCACAAGTAAATAGAACTACAGATATGTTAAATAGAGATAGAAATCCAGAAGAATTTCAGAAAAAGGCTTTGGAAGAGCAGGAACAAGCTAATCAGATACGTGACGAAGAAGGAAAAACTCCAGAAGAAAGAGCTACAGAAATGTTAAAACGTTTTAATGATTATTTGATGCAAGAAAAAGAAAAAGTAGATAACAGAAATAATGAGAGCTATGATAACAATAATGACAGGAGTTAATAATTAGATATGATAGATTTTCATTCACATATTTTACCAGGAATTGATGATGGAGCAACTAGTGACGAAGATACAATAAAAATGATTGAAGAGGCTAAATCTGCTGGGTTTACAGCAATAATTTCTACATCACATTATATCGAAGGATATTATGAATGTGATGTAGAAACAAGAAAAAAATTACTAGATGGTGTACAAAATAATAGCACTATAAATTTATATTTGGGTAGTGAAATTTATGCTTCTACTGAAATGATAAATTTTATAGCAAATCAAAAAGCATCTACGATAAATAATTCACATTACATATTATTTGAATTTCCTCTAAATACTAAGCCTTTATATGCTAAAGAATTAGTATATGAGTTAATAGCAAATGGGTATAAACCTATAATTGCACATCCGGAAAGATATAGCTATGTAAAAGAGAATATTGGCTTTATTCAAGAGTTAGTAGAAATGGGGGCATTGCTTCAATCTAATTACGGAAGTATTGATGGAATGTATGGTTTTGAAGCTAAGAAAACCGTAAAAAAATTGTTAAAGTCAGGATTAGTAACATTCATGGGATCTGACGTTCATAGACCGAATCAAATTTATCCTAAAATTTCTAAAATTTTGAAAAAAATTTCAAAAATAATTCCGGAGCAAGAATTGATAGAAATTACAACATTAAATGCACAAAAAGTATTGAATGATGAAGAAATTTAATAAAAGGCAGGAGCACATCTCCTGCCTTTATGTATGCTTAAACTAAAAACATATATAAAACCAAGAAAAATACTTCTGCCATATTGTGCTTTGAAAAGCACAAACTAATATTATTAGAAACTAACTATAGTAAAAACTACTTATTAGCCATATTGTTTTCAACTTGTTGAATCATTTTTCTAACCATATTTCCACCGATTTTACCAGCATCTTTTGCTGATATATCTCCGTTGTATCCGTCTTTTAAAGTTACACCAACTTCTGAAGCAACTTCATATTTAAATTTATCTAAAGCGCTCATAGCTTCTGGAACTAATTTTTTGTTACTGTTGTTTGAGTTTGCCATGTTATTCACCTCCTGCTATATATAACATTTTGTAGAAAAAACTATTGCTTTTTCTAACATTATGATGTACAATTTTCGAGTAAAATAAACAGGAAATTTTTTGAAAATTGTCAAAAAAATCTCCGACCCCAAATTGACAAAAAATAAATAAGACCGGTTCTCTTTCCGGCCTTATTCTAGAGTTTTACTCTATAACATATTTCTTTATTAATACAATTCCTGTTCCAATTATTGCTATTAGTCCTAGTGCTAATGAAAAATATGTTTTTGTTGTACCTGTTGTTACAGATAATATTACTTTTGCTATATCTATGTCATCTTCTCCTTCTTTTTTGTTATCTGGAGTTGAATCTCTATCTGGTACATCATATTCATTTTTGTCTTGAGATATTTCTGCTGTATTTGTTTTTAATCCCATATTATTTGGATCATTTATCCATGTTAGTATTACTTCTACTGTTGCTGTTTCTCCTGGTTGTAATAATGTATTTTCTAATTGTTTTGTAGATATTACATTATTTCCTTCATCTGTCCATAATGGGTTATCAGCTGCTTCAAATTTTAAGCCTTCTGGGATATAATCTGTTATTTCTTTTGCATATCCAGGTATATCTCCCTCATTTATTATCGTTATTCCATAACCAAATTTTACTGTGACATCACTTAATTTTTTCTTGTGTAAGTCAACTTTTACAACTGGTTCTGGATCTTCATGACCATTATATCCTGTTTCAGATATTGTTTCTTTTCCATCTTCTATTACTATTACTTTTGAAACGAATTTTAATAATGCTAAATCAAAATATTCTACTTTTACGTGTTCAACATCTTGATCATCTTCTCCTTCGTTCCATTCATCTGGTGTTGAATCTTTATCTGTTATGTCTTTGCCGTCTTTATCTGTATCATCAGATATTTGGGCTTTATTTGTAATAATAATTGAATTTGAATTTGTGTCTTTTACTTTAAATGCTATTTTTATATCTCTATATTCCAATGTATTTCCATCAAATGCTTTTAATAAGTTTTGTTCACCATTTTCTTTTGATAGATATGTTGTTGTTAATTTTACTGCTTTTGAAACATCTGTTGTTTCTTCACCATTTTCATCATACATTTTCCACATATATTCAACATTAGTGCTTTCTTTTGGTAAATATTCTAGATATTCTGGAATGTCATCAGATACTTCACTTGCATATCCATCAATTTCGCCCTCATTATAAATTCTCAAAGTATATATTACTGTATCTCCAACATGTACTGTTAAAGGTTCTTTTGTATGTTCATAAGTAATTTTTCCATCTTCCATTTTTGGTTGAGGTACTCTGTTTGTTATTGATTTTTCTTGAACTTCTGTAATGAATTTTCTTAATGCTAAGTCAAATTCCTTTACATATACTTTTTCAAAGTCATCATCGTCTTCGTTTCCTGGCACATATTGGTCTTTTTCTTTATCTTTTTTATAATCTGGCAAATCTTTATCTTCTGGAATGTTTTCTTCCATATTATCTGATTTTGAATCTCTATCTTTTGGAACTACTGTCTCTTCATATTTGTATTCAGTAATTTCAGCTATGTTTGTAATGTTTTTATGTGGTATTGCATTTCCAGCAACCTTACATTCAATTTGTACATCTGCATAATCTAATTTTTCTCCATCAAATTCTTTAATTTGTGTATTTGATAAATAATCTGTTGTTACAACTCTTCCATCTTCTGAGATTTTCCAACCATATTTTTTATTTATTTCACTATCTTCTAAGTAAATTAAATATGGTGGTAAATAATCTTTTATTTCACTTGCTGTTCCTGCAACTTCGCCTTCATTATAGATTCTTATTGTATAAACTACTTTGTCTCCAGCTTTTAATGATAATGGTTCTTTTGTATGATTATATATAGCTGTTGTTCCTGTTCCATCTTTTAATGGTGTTACATCTACAACTGGAACTCTTGATACTTCTTGCTTTTCATCATTTACTGATGTTATGAATTTTCTTAATGCTAAGTCAAGTTCTTTTACATATACTTTTTCAAAGTCGTCATCATCTTCATTTCCTGGTACATAATCGTCTTTTTCTTTGTCTTTCTTATAATCTGGTAAATCTTTGTCCTCAGGAATATTTTCTTTCATATCATCTGATTTTGAGTCTCTATCTTCTGGAACTACTGTTTCATTATAAGTATATTCAGAAATTTCTGCTATGTTTGTGATGTTTTCATGTGGAATTGAATTGTTAGCAACTTTACATTCAATTTGTACATCTGCATAATCTAATTTTTCTCCATTGAATTCTTTAATTTCTGTATCTGCTAAATATTTTGTTGTTGCAATTCTTCCATCTTCTGAAATTCTCCATTCATACTTTTTATTTATTTCACTGTCTTCTAGATAAATTAAATATGATGGTAAATAATCTTTTACTTCACTTGCTGTTCCTGCAATCTCACCTTCATTATATACTCTTATTGTATAAACTACTGTATCTCCAACTTCTAGTGCAACTGGTACTTTTGAATGTTTATAAATAGCTGTTGTTCCTGTACCTTCTTTTAATGGTGTTACATCTACAACTGGTTCTCTTGACACTGCAAGCTTTTCTCCATTTACTGTCATTATAAATTTTCTTAATGCTAAGTCAAATGTTTTTACATATAATTTTTCAAAGTCATCATCATCTTGTTCACCTTTATAATAATATTCGCCATCTGATAAATTATCTTTATTAGCTTCATTACCTTTATAATTTTCCATATTGTCTTTATTTACATTAGGTTTTGTTTGTGGCTCTGAATCTCTGTCATCTCCAACTTTTTCTATTTTTACATTATCAGTAGTATTATATTCTTCATTAATCCATGCTACATTTGTTAAAATATGTTTCTTTTCTGTGTTAGCTCTATAAACTACTTTACATTTAATTTCTAATGTTTCTCTGTCTAGCTTTCCTTCACTATATGGCTCTAAATCTTTTATTTCTTGTCCTTCTGCTATTTCAAATGTTATTTTATTTATTGATGATTCATATTTTGCAATATATTTGTTTTTATCATTTCCATCAGTATCTTTTGAAACAATTTCACCACTTGGTACATATATTAATCCTTCTGGTAATTGGTCTACAATTTGGCTTGCATAACCAGCTTTTTCTCCCTCATTATATATTGTTAATTGATATGTTACAATGTCTCCTTCTTCAACTGCAATTGGATCTTTTCTATGTTTATATGTTGCTGTTGTTCCACTTTGTAATGTTGATAAATCAATTTTTGGAACTCTTGAATTTAATCCTAATGTTGTTATATCTTTGTCATTTATTTTAGTAATATATTTACGTAATGCTAAGTCAAATATTTTTTTGCTTACCTCATGTTTATTTGTTATTACAAATCCTTCTACCATACTTCCTGTTATACTTGCTGTATATCCTTCTGTTTCTACTTCTTCAACTGTATATATAATTTCTTCTCCGTTTTCTTTTTTTGGTAAGTTTTCAAATGTGTGTGTCCAATTGTTTTCTTTATTTAACTCTACTGTGTCAATTACTTCAGTTCCTTTTTTCAAATTTACTGTAATAGATTCTGGTCTGATTTTATCTGCATCTTCATTGTCTTGCCAAATCTTAGTTACTGGAATATTGATTTTTTCAGGTGAATATGTATTTGTTACTGTAAATCCTGTTGTGTCTCCTGTTATTGCTACTGTATATCCACTTGGTACTGGCTCTTCTTTTATTGTGTATACTATATCTACTCCATTTGCTTTTTTAGGTAATCCTGTAAATGTTCCTTTCCAGCCATTTGCTTCATTTAATGTTAATGTTTTTCCTGTGTCTACTCCATCTGCTAATAATTTTATTGTTACTGTTGTTGCTCTTTTTCCATCTTGATTATTATTATCGTTCCATACTTTTGTTACTGGAATGTTTATTTCTGGCATTAATACTAATTTTTCAAAGTCATCGTCATCTTGTTCTCCTTGATAAAAATAATTTTGATCTGCTAAGTCATCTTTATTTGTTTCATTTCCTTTATAATTTTGCATATTATTTTTATTTACATTTGGCTTTGTTTGTGGCTCTGAGTCTCTGTCTTGACCCTTTGTTGTAATTAAAGTTTTAGATTCTGAATCATATGCTCCTGATATCCATGCCACATTTGTTAATATGATTTGATTTTGAGTATCTGGCGTTTGTGCTACTTCACATTTTATTTCTATTGTTTCCCAATCTAAAGTTCCTGTTTTATATGCTGATAAACTTTTTGCACTATTTGTATCTATTGTTAATGTTATTTTGTTTGCTGAAGGTTCATATTTTATTGTATATGTATTTTTAGCATTTCCATTTTTATCTTTTGATACTACTGTTGATGTTGTACTTGATGCCATTACTAGTCCTGTTGGTAATTGGTCTACTATTTCACTTGCATATCCAGCTTTATTTCCTTCATTGTATATTGCTAGTGTATATGTTACTTCATCTTTATCATTTACTAATACTGGGTCTTTTCTATGCTTATATGTTGCTGTTGTTCCACTTTGTAATGTTGACAAATCTATATTTGGTACTCTAGTATTTGCTACATTTGTTCCATTTACTTGTGTTATATATTTTCTTAATGCCAAGTCAAATTCTTCTGGTTGACTTTCAAATTCTGTTGGTACCTTTTCTTCTTTTCTTGTTACTTCTACTATTGGTTGTTCTTTTTCTAATACTATTTTATCTGTACTTTCTGTTCCTTTTAACCATAATGTCTTTTTCGTTGTTGTTTGCGTTACTTCTATTTTTACATTTACTTTTTCTACATTTGCTCTTGCTACTGTTATGTAGAATCCTCCATCTTTTCCTACTAATGTCTTTATATCTGTTGTTCCTAATGAATTTCCGTTTTGGTCTGTATATGTATAATTTAGTTTATTTCCATTTTGGTCTGTTACTTCTATTGTTATTCCATATTGAACTGTTCCATTTTTATCTATTTTTATTGGTCCTACTACATAATCGTTTCCTACTCTTGTTGTGGTTAATTTATATTTTCCTTCTGCATTTGCACTTAATCCATCTGTATTTACTTTTACTCCTCCATCTACTGTATAATTATTTGCTGCTGTATACATTTCTTTATTGTTTGATGCTGCATCTATCAAATAATTGTACAATATTTGTGCTTGTTCAAATCTTTCTGGTCCTTCACCTGTTGTTTTGTTGTAATCTGATAATTGTTGATATGTTGTTCCATCTTTAGTTATTGTTAACCAGTCTGTTCTTTCTTTATTGTTAAATACTTCATTATTTGTTGGATCTTGCTTATAGTTTGTATAATACCATATTGCTGCTCTTTGTACTGCTTTTATATCTGCTTCTGTCATTAAATGTTCTTCACTATATCCGAACATCATTGAGTTTCCTGATACATGACTACTATAATCATATCCACTTATTGGATTATATACATATGCTTGTAATTCTGAATCATACTCTATCCCTATGCTTTTTAAGAATTCTTTCTTATCTGTTGTTCCTGGTATATATGAATTGTCTAATATCCACAATAATTCTCTGTAATATCCACTTTCTGATAATAGTGTTTTTACTACATCATCTATGTCTGTTCCATTGTCTACTATTTTATTTAACAACTCTGTTCTATCTTTTTGCAAATCATATGATAAGTTATAATCTAATACTGTGCTTGGTCCTCCTGCTGTTTCCCATGTTGCACCATAATTTGCTTTTACACAATATAAATTTCTTTGTGTTGCACTTACTGCTCCATTTGCATCATGCGTAGTAATATTCCATATTACTGCATTATTTCCTGAACTTTGTTCTGCATTCCCTATTCCGTATCCTATTCCTGTTGTGTCTAGTCTTGTTAAATTAACATGTAATGTTTCTCCTGTATTTGCGTAACTTATGATATAGCTTAGTAAAAATGCTATGATAGCTACAATGGCAATAATTATCCCAATCTTTTTTTTCATTAAAATTCATCCTTTCCTCTCTTTTTCAGAGTTTAATACATTATTTATTATACTTCTTTTGAAGAATAAAATCAACATTTTTTCATATATTTTATTGATTTTGTTTTTTGGAGGTTATCGTGAAAATTTATAGGGTTTTAATATGTTTGTTTTTGATAATTTTTTCATATATTTTTCCAGTATTTGCAGATGAAGAAGATTTAGAAAATCCAATAGATTTTTCTTATATTACTAGTTCTTCTTCTGAAATTATTACAGAACCCTCAATAAATTCTAGGGCTGCAATTGTTTTAGATAGAAACTCTGGTTTAATCTTATATGGAAAAAATGAGAACGAAAAACGTAAAATGGCATCTACAACTAAAATTATGACTGCTATAGTTGTAATAGAAAATGCAAATTTAGAAAGTATTGTTACAATATCTCAAAAAGCTGCGGGTACTGGCGGTTCACGTTTAGGATTACATACAAACGATAAAGTTTCTGTTAAAGATCTACTATATGGATTACTATTATGTTCTGGAAATGATGCTGCCGTAGCTCTTGCAGAATTTGTTGGAGGTGATTTACCTGGCTTTTCTAATCTAATGAACAACAAAGTTTCTGAACTTGGATTAACCTCAACTCATTTTGTTACTCCTCATGGCCTTGATAATGAATCACATTATACCACTGCTTATGAACTTGCCAAAATAGCAGATTATGCTTTAAAAAATAAAACTTTTCGTAATATTGTTGGTACCAAAAATCATACTATCACTATTAACAAATATTCTAAATCACTTTCAAATACTAATGAACTTCTTGGAAATTTTGAAGGTGTTTATGGCATTAAAACTGGTTTTACCAATGGTGCTAACCGTTGCTTGGTTACTGCTATAAAGCGAAACAATATGGATTTAATTTGTATTGTCCTTGGTGCTGATACTAAAAAAGATAGAACTAGAGATAGTGTAAATTTAATAAACTATATCTATTCAAATTTTGAATTAGTAAATATAAAAGATAAAATTTTATCTGAATTTGATAATTGGAAATTGTGTAATTCCTCTAGTTTTAAAGTTGAAAAAGGAAAATCTAATGAGGTTGACATTGCTCTAGAATCTTTACCATATGATTTTTTACCAATAAACAGTAAACATTTAGATGATATTAGCATATACATATATTGTAACACAGATTTTACTGCGCCTCTTCCTGCTAATAGCTCTATAGGATATATTTCATTGAGTATTGCTAATGAAAATATCTTTACATTAAAAATTTATAATACCAATTCTGT
>OLOB01002677.1_pt1 | contig 10172 bp, 10 predicted proteins | sample 1671911 | NCBI WGS metagenome assembly OLOB01 (sample SAMEA3136625, study PRJEB25190) | human gut metagenome | biome: human gut; feature: human-associated habitat; material: faeces | place: Austria | collected 2013
ATGATGTGCGCAAGCAGGCCGAATACGAGGAAGACGTCATCATCAAGATGGGCTTCCCGGGCTACTTCCTCATCGTTATGGAATTTATCCAGTGGTCGAAAGATAACGGCGTACCGGTAGGCCCGGGACGTGGTTCCGGTGCTGGCTCACTTGTTGCCTATGCGCTGAAAATTACCGATCTCGACCCGCTGGAATTTGACCTGCTGTTCGAACGTTTCCTTAACCCGGAACGTGTCTCAATGCCCGACTTCGACGTTGACTTTGACGAACGTCGCCGCGACGAGGTCATCGCCTACGTCAAGCGCAAGTACGGCGAGGACCGCATCAGCCAGGTCGTCACCTACGGCACGATTAAGACTAAGCAGGCCCTGAAGGACTCCGCGCGCATTCTGGGCAAGGACTTCAAAGTCGGCGAGCAGCTCACCAAGGCGCTGCCCCCGGCGATCATGGGTAAGGACATCACGGTCCACGGCATCTTCGATGAGAAGGACAAGCGCTACGCGGAGGCCTCGGAGTTCCGTAAGTTCTACGAGGAGAACCCCGATACGCACGAGGTCGTCCAGTACGCGCTCGGCCTGGAGGGGCTGACGCGACAGTGGGGCGTGCACGCGTGTGCGGTCATCATGAGCTCCCACACGCTCACCGACATCATCCCGATCATGAAGCGCCCGCAGGACGGCGCGATCATCACGCAGTTTGACTATCCGACGTGCGAGACGCTGGGCCTGCTCAAGATGGACTTCCTGGGCCTGCGTAACCTCACGGTTGTGTCGGATGCGCTGGAGAATATCGCGCTCAACGGCAAGCCGGACCCGGACCTCGATCACCTAGCCTTCGACGACAAGAAGACGTATGAGCTGCTGGGACGAGGCGATACCCTCGGCGTCTTCCAGCTGGATGGTGGCGGTATGCGCGACCTCCTCAAGCTCATGAAGCCCGACAACTTCGAAGACATCTCCGCCGTCGGCGCCCTGTATCGCCCCGGCCCGATGGGCGCGAACTCGCACACCAACTACGCGCTGCGTAAGAATGGGCGTCAGGAGATTACTCCTATCCACCCGGAGCTGGAAGAACCGCTCAAGGACATCCTGGGAACGACCTTCGGTCTGATCGTGTATCAGGAGCAGGTCATGCAGATCGCCCAGAAGCTGGCGGGATACTCGCTGGGCCAGGCAGACATTCTGCGTAAGGCGATGGGTAAGAAGAAGAAGGAGGTCCTGGACCAGCAGTTCAAGGGCTTCCGCCAGGGCATGATCGATAACGGCTACTCCGAAGAGTCGATCAAGGCCCTGTGGGACGTCGTCGTTCCCTTCTCCGCGTACGCCTTCAACAAGGCGCACTCGGCGGCCTATGGCCTCGTGTCCTACTGGACGGCGTTCCTGAAGGCGAACTACCCGACGGAGTACATGGCGGCCCTGTTGACCTCAACGAAGGACAACAAGGATCGTCGTGCGCTCTACCTGGCGGAGTGCCGCCACATGGACATCACGGTGCTGCCTCCCGACGTGAATGCGTCGATGGGTAACTTCGCGCCTGACGGTGAGGCGATCCGCTTCGGTCTGAATGCGATCCAGAATGTTGGTGGCCCGGTCGTCGATGCGATCGTGGAGACTCGTGCCGAGAAGGGACGTTTCTCCTCGTTCCAGGATTTCCTGGACAAGGTGCCCCAGGTGGTGTGCAACAAGCGCACGATCCAGTCCCTCATCCGCGCGGGCGCGTTCGACTCGATGGGTCACACGCGTCGCGCCCTCCTCGCGCGCTGCGACGAGGCCGTGGACGCGATCATCGACGTCAAGCGAAACGAGGCGATCGGGCAGTTCGACCTCTTTGGTGCGCTCGGGGAGGACGAAGACTCAGGCTCGGGCCTGACGATCGACATCCCGGACCTGCCCGAGTTCGACCGAAAGACGAAGCTGGCGGCCGAGCGCGAGATGCTGGGCCTGTACGTCTCGGACCACCCGCTGCGCGGCGTGGAGGCAGCGCTGGCTCGTCACCAGGACTACGAGATCGCCCAAGTCGTCGGCTCCGATGGGGCGATGGCGGATCGCATCGTGAAGATCGCGGGCCTCGTGTCGGGTGTGACGACGAAGGTGACGAAGCAGGGCAACGCGTGGGCGATTGCGACGATCGAGGACCTGTCAGGTTCGGTGGACGTGCTCTTCTTCCCGCGTTCCTACGAGTCGATCCAGACCTACCTCGCGCAGGACATCATCGTCCAAATCGAGGGCAAGGTGAACGTGCGTGAGGAGGGCATGACCATCTATGGCCAGTCGATGACCCTTCTGGATCTGTCGGGTGGGGCTGACCTGCCGCTCGATCTGCGTCTGCCGGCCGCGCGGTGTACGCCCGAGCTCCTCACCGACCTGCGTGGCGTCCTCGAGTCCTACCCGGGTGGTTCCCCGGTGCGCTTGCACCTGACGGAACCGGGACGCACGACGATTGTCGAGCTGGATCCGAAGCTGCGCGTCGAGCAGACGAGTGCCTTCTTCAGCCATATCAAGGCTGTCGTCGGTGCGGGTGGGGTCGTGACCTCGTCCTGAAACGATACGAGCCGGGCCCCGATGGGGCTCGGCTCGCGTCGAAAGCTGCGGCGGTTAGGAGGCGGACCCGACGATTGCGGCGGCCCGGCCCCAGGGGGCATCGACCTCGACGAGGTCACCGACGCTGAGGTGGTGGCCGCGGCGAGTCTCCACCTCGCCGTTGACGGTCACGTCGCCGGCCTGGATGAGTTCGCGGGCCTGGGCGCCGTCTTCGGCGAGGGAAGCGAGCTTGACGAATTGGCCGAGTTTGATCTCCCCGCGAACGGGGATCGTCGGGGTACTCATGGCGGGGTCCTTTCGCTGAGGGGAGAGCGCATCACGCGCGCGCTCGTGGATCAACAGTATCCTTGGACAGAGACACACAGTATAAGGAGGAGCGGTGAGCGCTCACAACGACGATATCGATGCGGAGTTCCAGTCGCTGGTTGCATCGCTGGGTGCATCGCCCACCGCTGGCGATTCCCTGCCGCCCCTCGACCCGGACGATACGCCCGTCGACGAGTCCTTGCACTTGGATGGCGGCCGCCTGTCGGTTGCCCTCGTGCTCGCCCCGATTTCCTATCCGGAGGCGCTGCATTCGCTGCTCGCGTTGTCGGGTGTGCGCGAGCCGATCGTCCGTCTCAAGCCCTGGACTGCCGTCTGGCTGCGTGTTGAGACGACTCCGACCGACGAGGAAGAGCTCGATGCCCTGCTCACCGGCCAGCGCCCGATGCCCGACGCCGTGGACCGAGTCGCCCGCGCGGTGTCGAACCTGTCGAAGTACGGGGCCGTGGCCCTCATGAGTTGGCTCGTGGAGGGTGACGGCGTGGAACCGGGCGTCTCGGGTCGCATTTCCGCTCAGCGATATGTGGGTGGCGAGCCTGAGGAAACGATTCCCGCTGGCCTTCTGCTCGGTGCGATGCCCGCGGCGACGGAGGACCTGCTGCTGGGTCGTACGATGCCGGCTGACTACAAGGATTCCGTGGCCGCCGACGGCAGCTGCCAGGGCGGCGGCCCCTTCGGCTGGTTCCGACGCAAGCAGTCATGACGGTTCTTCAGCTGCTGCCCGCGATCGACGTGACGGGCGGGCAGGCCGTGCGTCTGTCCTCGGGGTCAGTCGATGCAGGGTCCTGGGGGAGTCCGCTCGATGTTGCCCGCTCGTTTCACGAGGCCGGGGCCCGTTGGGTGCATCTCGTGGACCTCGATCTGGCGTTTGGTCGCGGTGAGAACTCTGAGCTGCTCGCGCGAGTCATCCATGAGGTTCCTGTGTGCGTCGAACTGTCGGGAGGCATCACGAACCGCACCGCCATCGAGGCTGGATTAGCGATGGGACCCGAGCGCGTCAATATCGCGACGCAGGCTCTTGGCGACATCGATAACGTGTGCGAAGCGATTGATACCTACGGCGAGCGCGTCGCCGTCTGCCTGGACGTGCGCGGCGATCGCCTGGCCGCGCGCGGAGGTAGCGGCGAGGGCGGGAACGTCTGGGAGGCGCTGCACGCCTTGAACGAGGCGGGGGTAGCCCGCCTGGTCGTCACCGACGTGACGCGAGATGGCCAGATGAATGGTTCGAACAGGGAGCTGCTGGCCCGGGTCGCGGACCGCAGCCCCGCCCGCATCATCGCCTCCGGTGGGGTGAACTCCCTGGCCGACATCGAGGCGCTGCGCGTTCTTGGTATCGAGGGTGCGATTGTCGGAAAGGCCCTCTACCAGGGCGCATTTACTCTGGCCGACGCGTTGGATGTCGCCGGATACGAGGAGCAGTCATGACCCCCACGCAGCCTTCCCTCACGGAGGAACAGAAGAATCGACTGGCGCAGCGCCTGTCGATGATGAGCCACGACCGCGCGGACGTCGGTCAGGGGCTTCCTCGTACCACCCGTGCGCTCGCGCTGGGACTGGGGAGCGACGCGGGGGCGGCGAGGCTTGAGGCGCTCGTTGACGCGCTCGTTTTCGAACGCGTCATCGTTCCTATCGATGTCGAACCCGACCCGCGCGTGACGGGTGTTCACGCCGGAGAAAACGGGCACAACCCGATCGACTTCGTGCGCGCGCAAACCCCCGCGGGGGAGGCGCTCGCCATCTACTCGTCGGCCGAGGCCTTGTCTGCCCACCGACCGGGGGACCGTCCGATGGCCCTGGACTTTCGCACGATCGGGCTCACGGCCCTCGTCGAGACCAGTGGGCGCGTTGTCGTCAACCCGGGCACCGATGCGGTGCTGCTGCCGCGCCCCGCCGTCGCCGCCCTCGCGCAGGGGGATGAGTGGCTACCGGCCTGGCGTGATGAGGCCCTGCGTGAGCTTCTGCTTGCCGAGGCCAGCGCCGCGTGCCGCGCCATCGTCGACCTGGAGATCGCCTACGCGGGCGACGGACTCACGCGCGTGCTCGTGTCCGTGGACCGCGCGTCTTACGCCCAGGGGGCCGATGCCTCGGCAATGAAAGAAAGCCTGTCGGCCGCCCTGAACGCCCTGGGATCGAACCCTCGCCTCATCGCCTCGGCGGACCGAGTCGAGATTGCGCCCGTCCTGCGCTGAGCCTGCTCAGTGAGCCCCCACCGGAGCGTGAGGCGCGCAATGATCGCTGATCTGGCGTTCTCGCGCTATTTCTGGTAGAGTAACTACGACCGTCTGGGCGAGAGCCCGGAACGCAAGCGGAGAAATCCCACCTGGATACCCGCCTCTCACGCGAGAGGATGCCGCCCTTAGGGGCGATGCGCAGGGGATCGGGTTCGGCGGTCAACACCCGTGCGTGTTGACCCTATGGAAGCCTCCGTGCGCGTCGCGTAACGGAGGCTTTTCGTTTCGCGCATAAGGATTCTGTGGAAGGAGCCGCTCATCAGCGAGACTCGCATCAATGAGCGTATTCGAGTCCCCGAGGTTCGCCTTGTGGGACCCGGAGGTGAACAGGTCGGCGTTGTCCGAGTTGAGGACGCGCTGCGTCTGGCCGAGGAGGCCGGACTTGACCTGGTTGAGGTTGCGCCGAACGCTAAGCCGCCCGTCGCAAAGCTCATGGATTACGGCAAGTACAAGTACGAAGCCGCCCAGAAGGCCCGCGATGCTCGCCGCAACCAGGCGAACACGCAGCTGAAGGAAATCCGCTTTCGACTGAAGATCGACGATCATGACTTCGGCGTCAAGAAGGGCCACGTGGAGCGCTTCCTGTCCGCTGGCGACAAGGTCAAGGTCATGATCATGTTCCGCGGTCGAGAGCAGTCTCGCCCCGAGGCTGGCGTTCGCCTCCTGCAGCGCCTCGCCGAGGAGATTGGTGACCTTGCCACCGTCGAGTCGATGCCCCGTCAGGACGGGCGCAACATGACGATGGTGCTGGCCCCCACCAAGCGCAAGGCTGACGCCCTGACCGAACAGCGCAAGCGCCGCGAGGCCGAGCGCGCTGAGCGCCGGGGCAAGCGCGCGGAGCGCGCCAGCAAGGACCAGGCCCGAGTGGCAGCCGACAAGGCTGACGAACAGGACTGACGGCGATACCCATCGCCTCACAACGAAGGAATAGAAATGCCGAAGAACAAGACTCATTCCGGTGCTAAGAAGCGCTTCCGCACGACCGGCTCGGGCAAGATCATGCGCGAGCAGGCCGGCGCCCGCCACCTGCTGGAGCACAAGTCCAGCCGCAAGACCCGTCGTCTGGCGACCGACCAGGTCCTGGAGACCGCTGACGTCAAGCGCGTCAAGCGTCTGCTGGGCAAGTGAGCTCGAGTTAGAGGAGAACAGTAGAAAATGGCACGTGTTAAGCGTTCTGTCAACGCCAAGAAGAAGCGTCGTACCGTACTCGAGCAGGCCTCCGGTTACCGCGGCCAGCGCTCGCGCATGTACCGCAAGGCCAAGGAGCAGGTCACTCACTCCTTCGTCTACTCCTACCGCGACCGCAAGGCCAAGAAGGGCGACTTCCGTCGTCTGTGGATCCAGCGCATCAACGCTGCGTCCCGCGCCCAGGGCCTGACCTACAACCGCCTGATCCAGGGCCTGAACCTGGCCGGCGTCGAGGTCGACCGTCGCATGCTGGCTGAGCTGGCTGTCAATGACATCAACGCGTTCAACGCCCTCGTGAAGGTCGCCAAGGACGCGCTGCCCGCCGACATCAACGCCCCCAAGGCCTGATAGGTGAGCTCTTCCGCCGAGCGCCTGACCGTTCTCGATAATCCCCGCGCCGATCGCGTGCGCAGGGTGTCGGGTCTGGTCGGGCGCTCGGCGCGTTCGCGTTCGGGTCTGATGCTCGTCGAGGGCCCACAGGCTGTTCGCGAACTTGTTACGCACCGCGGTGAGTGCGTGCGTGACGTGTATGTGCGGCAGGACGCGTGGGAGACCCACGCGGATGTCGTGGACGCCGCGCGGCGCGTGACGCGCTGGGTGCATCCCGTGACCGCCGAGGTCTCAGCGGCTCTGTCGGGTGACTCCCAGGGAATCTGCGCGGTTGCTTCGATGGATGCGCTCTCTCGCGAGCTGCCCGAGCCGAGCGTGGGTGAGACGATCGTCGTGCTCGCCCAGGGGCGCGATCCCGGCAACGTCGGCACGATCATTCGCACGGCCGACGCGTTTGGCGCGGTTGGCGTCGTCGCGGTTGCGGGCACGGTGGACGCTGCGAGTCCGAAGGTCGTCCGGTCGAGCGTCGGCTCCGTTTTCCACATTCCGGTGTGCCAGGTCGCGTCCTTCGCGGATGCTCGCGCGCTCATTCACGGTCGCAGTGCGGCCCTTTTAGGCACCAGTGGCGGCGCGGGTTCGCTGAGTCTGTCAGACCTCCTCGTGCAGGGGGTCTCGGCTCGTTCTCGCCTGTCGCAGTCCCACGCATGGGCGTTCGGCAACGAGGCGCGAGGCCTGTCGGGGGACGAGATGCGCCTGTGCGACGCGCTCGTGTCGATACCGATGAGCGGCGACGCGGAGTCCCTGAACGTGGCCAGCGCGGCCGCGACCTGCCTGTTCGCCTCCCAGACGGTGCGAGGCCGCCAGAGCTGACCAGCCTTTGCGGCGCAGTGACGCGCACGCGACTAGGCTGGGTCTCATGAAGTTAGGTGACCTGTCCGAGGCCCAGTTGGTGTCCTATTTCCGCGAGTCTTTTCCGCGCGGCGAGCGCACGATGATCGGCATTGGTGATGACTGCGCGCAGGTGAGTGCACCCGAAGGATCCTTCATTGTGACGACGGACGTCATGGTCGAGGACCAGCATTTCCACCTTTCGTGGTCGACCGGGTACGAGGTTGGTGCGCGCGTCGCCGCCCAGAATCTCGCGGATATTGATGCGATGGGTGGACGTCCCTCGGCCCTGGTCGCTTCGGTGGTGGCCCCTCGGGAGATGGATGCAGAGGTCTTCCTGGATGTGGTCCGAGGCCTGGGGGACCGTGCACGGGAGGCTGGAGCGGGCGTCGTCGGCGGAGACCTGAGCGCGGGGGAGAAGCTCGTCATCTCCATTACCGCGTTTGGCTATTGCCCGGGGCGGGTGGTACGACGTGACGGCGCGCGCCCCGGTGACGTCATCGCGGTCAGCGGCACTCTCGGCTACTCCTACGCGGGCCTCGATCTGCTCGAAGGTGGGCACGTCGATCCCTCGTCACGAGGCGTTGAGCAGCTCGGCGATCTGGCCCCCTTCGTCGACACGTACCGCGCACCGTCGCCCCCTCTTGGGTCGGGCGTTGCGGCCGCGGCTGCGGGTGCGCGGGCCATGATGGACCTGTCGGATGGGCCCGCCACGGACGCCGCGCGCATCGCCAAGGCCTCGGGGGTCGTTATTGAGTTCGATCGGCCAGCGATCGAGCAAGAGGCCTGGCATCTGCAGACTCCGGCGCGCATCTGCCAAGCAGATCCCGTGTGGTGGGTGCTCCAAGGAGGAGAGGAACACGGCATGATCGCTGCGTTCCCGCCAGACGTGGCGCTGCCGGAAGGCTTCCGAGCGATCGGTCGAGCCCGCTCATGCGAGTCGGGCGAGGATCCCTGCGCGATGTTTGATGGCGAGGTCCTGCGCGGGGCGTGGGACCATTTCCAGGCTGATTCCGTAGACTAGTGTGATGTGGACCGCTGAGTAACTGGGGCGCCGAATGCTTGCATGCTCAGCACAGGAAAGCAAGAGGAAGAGCGTGAGGATGAACCGAACGACCGAAGGCTACGAGGCCTCGTCCCAACCGATGTCGCGCGTGGCGCGCAAGCTCGCGGAGTCGTCGGAGGAGATACCGGCGACCGCCGGCCTATCCCTCCCGGCGCTGGCGGGCGACGCATGCGTGCCGCCGACGAAGGCACTGCCCGTCGTCGAGGCTGATGCCGACGCCTGACAGCCTGCTTGATGCGCCGTGTCCGTCCGCTGTGGGTGGGCACGTCGCATCCGTCATGTGATCGCTCTTTGACTATGGGCATTTGTGGCGTGATACTGAGCACGCCTGAATGGCCGATTGTCCGGGCATACGAGGTGTGCTGCTGACTCGGTCATCGATTGTCGATGGGTGTGAGGAGCACATGATGGGCACTGAGAAAAATGAACCGATGGATGCGCCGATTCCGGTTCCACAGGCGGGGCATGCGGGGGTGAATCCTTCGGTCTCTGGCGGCGGTGGCGTTGCTTTCACGCCGATGTCTCCGGCGAGTAAGAAACGCATCAAACTGATCGGGATCCTCGTCGGTGTTCTCGCTGTGCTGGTGATCGCTGGCGTGATTGGGGTCAAGGTGGCCAATAGTTCGCGCACCCCCGAGGCGCAGGTGCGTCAGTATCTGGATCTGCTGGCGGCAGGCAATGCCAGCGCCGCAACTGCGATGGTCGACCCGGGCGTAGCCAACGACGAGCGCGTATTTTTGACGGACTCGGTGATGTCGTCGGCTCAGTCGCTGCTGGTTGTTGAGGACATCAGCGCTGGCGTGGACGAGAACGACGGAAAGAGGGGCGAGTCTGATACGCGTATGGTGACCGCGACCATGCAGGTCAACGGTGAGCGTTTCACGCACCAATTCACCGTGACGAAAGCGAAGCCCACGATGGGCGTTCTGGACAACTGGCAGGTCAAGGATGCTCTGGTATCCAAGGTAAGCATCGACGCCCGAGGATACAACCAATTCACCGTCGGCGACGTGAGCGCTGACGCCCACCATCAGGGACAAGGCGGCGACGATGCGACCTTCCTCTTCTACCCGGGTGTCTACACGTTCACACCGGTCGCACCGAGCGAGTATGCCGAATCCAACCCGGAAACCGTGTCGATCCTCGGTGATACGTGGAGCGGAGACGGTACCTCCGTCTCTCTGAGAGCGACCTACAACACTAAGCTCACGGCTGCGGCGCTCGATGCTGGCAAGGAGATCGTTGACTCGTGCGCGTCCATCCCGGGCAACCAGAACTCGGTGTGTCCCTTCGCAATTCAGAGCGATGCGGTCACCGCGGTCTCCGGTGCCATGCCGAAGGCCATCGGGCCGGTATCCCCGGATCAGCCGACATTCTTCCGGGCTGCTGTCATCTTCACGGCAACGTACTCGAACAAGTACTACATGGAGGGTACTCGCGACGTTGAAGCCAAGATAGAGATCGTCGCGCAGCTGGATGACAACGATGTGCTCATTCTGGATAAGGATGGGAAGCCAGACTTCACGGTTGGTTTTACGCGCTAACACGCAGACCTCGTGAGCTTCCTGCGCCGTGTCCGTCCGCTGTGGGTGGGCACGGCGCATC
>OLOB01002681.1_pt1 | contig 10169 bp, 8 predicted proteins | sample 1671911 | NCBI WGS metagenome assembly OLOB01 (sample SAMEA3136625, study PRJEB25190) | human gut metagenome | biome: human gut; feature: human-associated habitat; material: faeces | place: Austria | collected 2013
TGTCGGGTTCGAATCCCCCTCTCCCCGCCAGCACGTGGTGGTGAGGGGCTTCGTTGGGCAATTATTCTGTTGTTGGAGATTAAAAATAAATGAATGGCGGAGAGAGGGGGATTCGAACCCCCGGAGCGCTCATCACGCTCAACGGTTTTCAAGACCGCCGCATTAAACCGCTCTGCCATCTCTCCGTAAAGCTTAATGATAGCATCGAATTGGGTGGATATCGGCGAAGGGTTCATAATGGTACAGCGACATGAAGATGAGCGTTTTATACGCGTGGCGCTTGATGAGGCTGCACTTGCTGCCCAGGCGGGCGAAGTGCCCATTGGGGCGGCGGTGGTCTTTGAGGGGCGCGTAATCGCTAGGGCGCATAATCGGCGCGAACTCGACAAAGACCCTTCCGCCCATGCGGAGTTCCTCGCGTTGCTTGAGGCGGCGCGCGTCCTTGGGCGATGGCGCCTTACGGGTTGTACCGTCTACGTGACGCTTGAGCCGTGCCTTATGTGCGCAGGGCTTATGGTCAATTCTCGCATCGATCGTTGCGTCTTTGGCGCGCCCGATCCCAAGGGCGGCGCCGTGGGGAGCTTGTATGACCTAAGTCGCGACAATCGTCTCAATCATGGCTTTGAAGTGACATCGGGCGTGCTTCAGGATGAGTGTTCCAAGCTGCTTCAGGGCTTTTTTTCTCAGCTGCGCGACGGCACGCGTGCCAGCGCATTGAGCCGCGAGGAAGCGCCGCTGCCGTGCTGCTGCCCGAACGCCGATGAGGCACAACTGGGGCCGCGCGTGCTTCTTGCAATCGATTCCTTTAAAGGCTGCGCTACAAGCGCGCAGATTGAAGACTGGGTTGAGGAGGGCGTTCTCCATGCCGCTCCGGGCGCGCAGGTAGAGAAGATTGCAATAGCCGACGGTGGCGAGGGAACGTGCGAGGCTGTCCATCGTTCTCTTGGCGGTGAATTGGTAGAGACTAAGGTCGAGGGCCCCCTGGGTTCTTTGTGCCAGGCTCGCTACCTCTTTGTCGATGATGAGGGCACGACAGGACCGTTTTCTGTGATTGAGTTGGCGCAGGCGGATGGCATTACGCAATCTTCTTGCACATACGATGCTGCCCTCGATGCCTCTACCTTTGGTGTGGGGCAGTTGATTGTCCACGCTCTGGACCGTGGCGCAACGTCTCTCTACATCGGTTTGGGGGGGAGCGCCTCTACCGATGGAGGTGCGGGTCTGCTCATGGCTCTTGGAGCGCACCTGTTCGACGAAGCCGGCGGGCAAATTGGCCGCGGGCTTCGTGGCCTTGAGAACCTGGCTTCAATCGATCTTTCGCCGGCACTTGAGCGCCTGCGGAATGTCTCGGTATCGATATTGAATGACGTGACGAATCCGCTGGTGGGGGCTCGTGGCGCGGCGCGAATCTTTGGGCCGCAGAAAGGCTTATGCGCGCAGGGCGCTCCTGCCGATGCCCTCGATCTGGCAGATGCCAATCTGGTCCGCTACGGCAGGCTTCTCACGCAGGCGCGTGATGCGCACGATGGCGGCGCCCTGCAGGTGGGTGAGCCGGGCGCTCGTCCTCGCTCGCTCACGGCGGTTCCCGGTGCGGGTGCTGCCGGTGGCACAGGCGCCGCGCTTCTCGCACTGGGCGCGCGCATGTCCTCGGGTATCGAGACGATGCTCGATCTTGTTGGGTTTGATGGTGCGGCGGCTTATGCCAATTTGATTATCACGGGAGAGGGTAACCTGGACAACCAGACGGCTGCCGGGAAGGCCCCTGTCGGCGTGGCCAAGCGAGCTAAAGCGGCGGGAAAGCCCGTGGTCGCGATTGTTGGAGGCAGGGCCAACGACATCGATGAGGTATATCGCGCCGGTATCGACCTCGTGGTTCCCCTTGTGCCTCGTCCGCTTGCGCTGGAGTGTGCCCTTGACCCTGCTGTTGCTTGCGAGAATGCGCGCATCGCAGGCGACGCCGCTATTCGCGCTTATCTGTTGTAGCCCGCCTGTCGTCCGCATTCGCGACGGCGCAGCGCGTTCGAGGTGCTACGATGCATGTCATTTGATGAGCAGAAGAAAGGTTCAGCATGTCTTCTCAGCATGTTACATATGATTTCGATCGCCCGATTGACCGTCGCCACGACGCTTATAGCTATTCGCAAAAGTGGAGCTGTGCCGAAGCTCTTGCCAAGCGTCTGGGCGTCAAAGAGATTACCGACAATCATATCGCCCTCTTTACGGCAGATATGGATCTGCGCTGTGCGCAGCCCATCCTCGATGCACTGCATGCTACCGTAGACCATGGCATTTTTGGCTACTCCACCCTTGATGGCTGCAGCGCATACACGGATGCCATCCGCGGCTGGTTTGCACGCCATGACAGGTGGGACGTTGACTGCGATCTTATGTCGCTCAGCGCGGGCACCGTCAAGGCGCTCGACGTTTGCGTCCAGGCGTTCACAAAGCCTGGCGATGGGATTATCATTCAGCGTCCGGTCTACCCGCCGTTCATGCATGTTGTCGAGGATAACGACCGCATGATTTTGAACAACCAGCTCATTCGCCATACCGCCAAGGATCCTGAGGGCGACCTTTACTACTCTATCGATTTCGACAATCTGGAGGAGCTCGCCGCGCGTCCCGAAGCAAAGATGTTTATCCTTTGCAGCCCGCATAATCCGGTCGGCCGCGTTTGGTCTGTCGAAGAACTCGAGCGTATGGCCCAGATCTGCATGAAGCACGATGTGCTTATCGTTGCTGATGAAATTCATGGCGACCTAGTGTGTGAGGGCATAACGATGCATCACATGGCGCAGGTGGCGCCTGAGGCTCGCGTGATAACCTGCACGGCGGTGAACAAGACATTCAACCTTGCCGGCCTTGCCGCAACCAATGTGTTTTTTAGCAATGCACAGGACAAGGCATGTTTTGAGAAGATTCGTGGCTTTGTTGAGCCAAACCCCTTTGCCATCAGTGCGGTGATCGCGGCTTACAACGAGGGTGACGACTGGTATGAGCAGGTAAAAGCTTATATCGAGGCCAACTTTGATACCGTGATCGCATACTTTGCCGACCATCTTCCCGACGTTGGCGTGCGTCGTCCCGAGGGCACCTATATCCTGTGGTTCGATTTTGAGGCCCGCTGCCGCAAACTTGGTATCGATGGCGCCGAGCTGCATCGTCGCATCTACGACGAAGCCCAAGTGCTACTGCAAGATGGAAGCAATTTTGATCCCGATGGCGGCGAGTTCTTCCAGCGCATGTGCGTTCCCACGCCACGCACCATGCTGCTCGATGCTTGCGAGCGCATTGCGCGCGTGCTTGCGGAGTAACTTTTTCTTTCGTCTCGCGTGCCTCTCGTGAAGATATGGACGCGAGGCGGGGGAGCGGCTACTATATAACAACAGCGCCGTGCGCGCTCGATGGGTTCGGATGACGATATGTTCCGAATCTGGTCAGGTCCGGGAGGAAGCAGCCATAAGGAGCCTCTGACGGGCATCCGGATCCATCGAGCGCATACGGCTTTTTTCATGCCGAGAGACCCTTTTTCGCAAGCGGCATAAGGCACATCTTTCTTTACCGCCGGGTTACCTAATTGTTCTATCATGACCTCGTGAGCCATCGCGCAAGTCCGCAGCGCTGTTGGTGTTCGCTGCTTGCCGCATGTCGGCGGGCCATGTTGTCGTGAAACGAAAGGGAAGCGCTGCGCATGCTTGAGCTGCTTAGACGTTATTCCGGGCCGTATCGAAAGTACTTTGTCGTTGGCCCTGCCTGCAAGTTGATCGAAGTCTTGTTCGACCTATTCACACCTCTTGTCATCGCCCGAATGATTGATCGTGGCGTGGGCGCGCGCGACGTTCACGCTGTGGTCATGTACGGTTTGCTGCTGGTTGCAATGGCTGCCTTGGGTATTCTGTTCACGCTTGTATGCCAGAAGATGGCCGCGCTCGCGTCGCAGGGTATGGGAACGGTGATTCGCGGAGAGCTTTACGAGCACATCAACGAACTTTCCTACGCCGAGCTCGATCGCTTTGGCACGCCCTCGCTCATCACGCGTATTACCAACGACGTTAACCAGGTGCAGCTTGCCGTGGCCTTGGGCGTGCGCCAACTGATTCGCTGGCCGTTTTTGGCAATTGGCTCCATGGTTGCCGCACTGCTTATCGACGTGAAGCTCGGGGCTATCTTCCTTGTTTCCACGCCGCTCATCGGCATTGTCTTTTGGGTTGTGATGGCGCGTTGCGTGCCGTATTTCAAGCAGATGCAGCAAAAACTCGACCGCATTGCGCTTATCTGTCGCGAAGGGCTTTCGGGCGCGCGTGTGGTGCGAGCTTTTGTACGCGAGGAGCACGAACGAAAGCGTTTTCATGAGGCCGCTGCCGATCAGGCACAGACGGCGATTGCTGTGGGGCGCCTGTCCTCGACGCTTAATCCCGTGACGTTTTTGGTGATGAATCTTGCAGTTTGCGCCATCCTGTGGGCTGGCGGTGTCCAGGTGAACGCGGGAAATCTCTCGCAAGGCCAGGTTATCGCCTTTGTGAACTATATGACGCAGACGTTGCTCTCCATCGTGTATGTTGCGAACCTCGTGGTGGTCTTCACCAAAGCGAGCGCTTCGGCTTCCCGCGTCAATGAGGTGCTCCATGCGCGCCCGAGCATTACCGATGCGGGCAATGAGTTGGTGGAACTGCCTTGCGCATCCGAGGCAGCGGGCATGCCGGCTCTGGAATTCGATCAGGCATCATTTGCTTTTGGTGAGGGCGCCGCTGCCGCCGTGGACGGCGTGACACTTGGCCTGCCGATCGGCGGGACGCTTGGCATTATCGGCGGTACGGGCTCGGGCAAGTCGACTATGGCCTCGCTTGTGCCACGTCTGTACGACACCACTTCGGGCACTGTGCGCGTAATGGGCAAGGATGTACGCACGTGGCCGCTTGAGCAATTGCGCCATGTGGTGGGCGTTGTTCCGCAGCGCGCTTCGCTTGTTACGGGAACCATCCGTTCCAATTTGCAGTGGCGCGATGCCAAGGCTTCGGACGAGGGTCTATGGCAGGCGCTCGAGGTGGCGCAGGCAGCCGAGTTTGTGCGCAAGCTGCCTCAAGGGCTCGATAGTCCGGTGGAGGCGGGTGGCAAGAACTTCTCGGGCGGTCAGCGCCAGCGTTTGACCATCGCTCGCGCCCTTGTGGGCAACCCGCTCATTCTCATCATGGACGATTCCGCTTCGGCGCTTGATTTTAAGACCGATGCTGCCTTGCACCGTGCGGTGAAGCGCCGCAGTGAGGAAGGGCGTGCGAGTGGAGGGCTGCCGCTCACGACGGTTATCGTTTCGCAGCGCGTTTCCACGGTGCGTGGCGCCGACATGATCTGTGTGCTGAGCCACGGCGCCGTGGCGGGCTTGGGTACGCATGACGAGCTGTTCGAAACCTGTGAGCTCTATCGCGAGATCTGCCTCTCGCAGTTCAAGCACGACGAGTCCGCATCCGTAAAGGGGGTGTGCTAGATGAATCCTTACGCATCTACCGGTTCGGTCGCGACGGTGACCGCGAGCGTTTCGGGCAACGACAATCTCAATGATCTGGGAGGGCCCAAGCGTAACGTCCCCCCCATGCCGGCAGGCAAGGTTACGCGTCGCTTGCTTTCCTACGTGCGCCCTCACATGGCGTCGTTTATCATCTCGTTTGTATCGGCGGCCATCTCCGTGACGCTGCAGCTCTATACGCCTATCCTGATTGGCCAGGGTATCGACTGCATCGTAGATGCGGGCAAGGTGGACTTTGCCGCGCTCGCCCCAATCATCGTTAAGCTTGCCATCGCGGTGGTGCTCGCTGCCGTTTTCCAGTGGATCCAAGGTTATTGCGTAAACCGCCTTTCCTACGAAACGGTGCGCGACATGCGTATGGAAGCGTCCGATAAGCTTTCGCGCATGCCTCTTTCGTTTATCGATTCCCATGCACATGGTGACCTTATCAGCCGCGTGGTAAACGACGTTGACCAGGTGGGCGACGGTCTGCTTCAGGGTTTTACCCAGCTGTTTACCGGCGTGGTGACTATCGTGGGCACTCTGGTGTTTATGCTGTCCATCTCGGTTCCCATGGCCATCGTGGTAGTGCTCGTGACACCGTTGTCCATTTTTGCGGCGGGGCTTATCGCCAAACTTTCCAATAAGAGTTTTGCGGCCCAGCAGAGCATTCAAGGACAGCTTGGCGGACATATCGAGGAGTATGTGGGCGAGCAAAAGCTGGTGGACGCGTTTGCCTATGGCTCGCATGCAAAACAGCGCTTTGATGAGCTTAACGCGCAGCTGTATACGGCAGGCGAACACGCGCAGTTTATGAGTTCGCTTTCGAACCCTGGGACGCGTTTTATCAACAACATCATCTATGCAGTGGTGGCGGTAATTGGTTGCGCGGGCGTTATCACCGGCGTGCCGGCGCGGCTGACGGTGGGCCAGGTTCAGACATTTTTGAGCTATGCGAACCAGTACACGAAGCCGTTCAACGAAGTGACGAGTGTCATTACGCAGATCCAGACGGCATATGCCTCCGCGCGTCGTGTGTTTTCGCTGCTTGATGCTGGCGAGGAGATACCGGATGCCGCCGATGCCGCAGAGCTTGTGGAGCCGCGCGGCGAAGTCCAATTCAAGCATGTTGACTTTTCCTACGTACCCGACCGCAAGCTCTTGCAGGACATTTGCATCGATGCCCAGCCCGGACGTCGCTTTGCTTTGGTCGGTCCCACGGGATGCGGCAAGACGACGCTTATCAACTTGTTGCTGCGCTTTTACGATATCGATGCTGGAGAGATCGATGTAGATGGTCGCTCTTCGCGCGAGTATACACGCGCGAGCCTGCGTCGCAGCTTTGGCATGGTCTTGCAGGATAGCTGGCTATTTGAGGGGACGGTACACGAGAACATCGCGTACGGTCGTGCAGATGCCACACGCGAGCAGGTGATCGAGGCGGCACGTCGAGCGCATGCCGACAAGTTTATCCGACAGCTGCCGCAAGGGTATGACACCATGATCGGCGAGGATGGCGGCACGTTTAGCCAGGGCCAAAAACAGCTTTTGTGCATTGCCCGCGTGATGCTCACCAATCCGGCGATTCTCTTGCTGGATGAGGCGACCTCGAGTATCGATACTCGTACCGAGCTGCAGGTCCAGGAGGCGTTTGATGAGCTTATGGCAGGTCGCACGAGCTTTGTGGTCGCGCATCGCTTGAGCACCATCCGTAACGCGGACTGCATTCTTGTTATGCGCGATGGCCAGATTATCGAGCGCGGCACGCATGAAGAGCTGCTCGCCGCCGGTGGATTCTATGCCGGCCTCTACAATAGCCAGTGGGCTGTGGAGGAGTAAGGGAAGGGCTACGGGGCAACCTCTAAGTTTGCTATACTTGTATTACGTAATACACGTTGACGGGAGACTGCGATGATGGCAACGGTGACTGCCCGTGTTCCGGCCGAGATACGCCGCCAAGGGAATGCGGTTCTTGAACAGCTGAACGCAACGCCAACGGAGCTCATTCGAGCTGCATATGAATATGTTTTAGCGACAGGGCAGATACCTGTCGCTCAAGACAGCGCAGGGCGGGATGCGTCTGAACTTCCTTTTGAAAAGCAAAGGAAGCTTGCAGAAATGATTGCAGAGACGACGTTCGATATCTCTCCTTCTTTGCTTGATTTCGATTCCTATAAACAGATTCGCGCTCAAGGGTTGGCTGAGAAATATGAAGCTCTTGGTTGATGCGAATTTCTTAATTGACTACTATGCTCGCCGCGATGAGTTCTTTGATTCGTGCACAACTCTGCTCGTTGCTGAGTCGTTTCACGACGTTGAGCTATGGGCGCCAGCAAAATCGTTTACCGACGTGTTTTATGTGTTGAATCAACGCCTCAAAGTGGCGAGCCCACTTGTACAGAGAGCATTTCTCAAGAGCTTTGATTTCATCAAATTGGTTTCTCTTGAACCCGCCGACGTTAAGGAGGCCGCGTGCCGCGCTTGGGATGATTTCGAGGATTGCTTGGTTGCCGTAGCGGCAGAGAAAATCGGTGCAGATTTTATTATCACGCGCGATGTAAAGGGGTTTTCTCGATCAAAAATCAAAGCTTTGGATGCCGATGCATTTTTGGAATGGATGAGACAAAAACAAGGACGGTCTTATGCGGAGATGAGGGTGACGCGAGAGATGATTGAGGAGGCTTGTCGGCGGGCTTCTTTTGGTGCATGATTCCAGTATCGCTTCACAAAAATCTCCTCGCTTTCGCTCGAATGTTGGGTACAACCTAGCAGGTCAAACAAAACCGGCATCGACGTTTGGGGAAGAGCATGAACATCGCTTTGATCACTAATAGCAAGAGCGGCAATACGGCGCAGCTGGCGCAGGCGTTGCGCGAGGCATTTGCTGTGTCAGGGTCTGCGCCTATTTGCGATATCGAGCTGCCCGACGCCCCTGATGTCTCCCAGCTTGAAGATGCTGTCAGTCGAGCCCTTGCGGCGGACGCCGTGTGCGTTGGTTTTTGGTGCGATAAGGGCTCTTGTACCGAGGGCGTGGCCAAGCTGCTTGAGCGCATGGACGGAAAGCGCGTCTTCCTTTTTGGTACCTGTGGTTTTGGCGGAAGCCAAGAATACTTTGATCAGATTATTGAGCGTGTAAAGGAGCATCTGCCGCAGACGGCGGAGCTTGCGGGCGCGTTTATGTGTCAGGGCAAGATGGGCCCTGGCGTTCGCGCACGCTACGAGGCCATGCTTGCGAAGGACCCGACCGATGCTCGGGCACAGGCGCTCATCGACAACTTCGATGCCGCCCTGGCGCATCCCAACGTTGACGATCTGGATGCCGTAGTGTCCTCGGCTGCTCGGGCTTTAGGCCTCTAGGGCAGTAAACATCATCATTTTTTAGGAAGCTCCCTTTTTGGCTGGATTCAAAAGGGGAGCTTTCTATTGTGGCGAAAACTTGTTCAAATAATTATGTACAAGTAGACGCCCATCTCGGCTACTATAGAGCTAGTTCGTATGGTTAGTTTGACGCTGGGACACTCTGGCGCCGCACTTGAAAGGAATGTGCACCATGCTCGTTAACCTTCGTGACATCACCGCTATTGCAGAGCAGAACAACATGGCAATCGGCGCCTTCAACTCGCCGAGCCTCGAGTCTGCCCGTGCCGCAATCGATACGGCCGAGAAGCTGGGTTACCCCGTTATCATCGATCACGCTCAGGGTCACGAGGAGATCACCCCGCTCGACGTCATGGGCCCGGTGCTGATTGCTCTTGCCGAGCGCTCCACTGCTCCTGTCTGCGTGCACCTCGATCACTGCGAGGACCTGTCCTATATGCGCCGCGCTCTGGAGATGGGCTTTAACGGCGCTATGTTCGACGGCTCTTTCCTGCCGTACGAGCGCAACTGCGAGCTCGGCCACCGCGCTGCCGAGATGTGCCACAGCTTTGACTGCGGTCTTGAGTGCGAGCTCGGCTCCATGGGTAGCCGCGAGGCCGGCGCAAAGGTCGAGGGCGGTACCGCCGAGGAGGCCGGCGCTATCTATACCGATCCCGACCAGGCCAATGAGTTTATCGCGGCAACCGGCTGTGACATCCTGGCTGTCTCGTTTGGTACGGTCCACGGCCTGTACAAGGGCGAGCCGCACCTTTCCTTTGATGTGCTCAATCAGATTCGCGAGCGTACCCTCACCCCGCTCGTCATGCACGGTGGCTCGGGCGTTTCCGATGAGGATTACGCTAAGACCATCGATGCCGGCATCCGCAAGATCAACTACTTCACCTACGGCTCCAAGGCCGCTGGCGAGGCAGTGGCTGCCGATCTCAAGAACGAGGAGGTCCCGTACTATCACAAGATGACGATGACTGCCTACGATGCGTTCTGCAAGGATTACGAGCACGTCATGAAGGTCTTCGCCAACGGCGCCAAGCCCATCGCGTAATCATCTGCTCTAAAGATTAAATCCGAGAGACGACTGCCCCCTTTCTTCCCGTCGTCTCCCCTCTACTAAAAGTGCCCGGCACGGTTTAGACCGCGCCGGGCACACTCTTTTTAATCCCCGCATCCGGAACCGCCGAAACAGACGCCGGGCATAGCGGCTAGTGGCTTCTGGTGGGATGAGGCCGGGGCCCTTTCGCTCGAGACAAGTTCCGCACAAATGAGAAAAGCGCCAGCGGCGCTTTTCTCATTT
>OLOB01002684.1_pt1 | contig 10151 bp, 7 predicted proteins | sample 1671911 | NCBI WGS metagenome assembly OLOB01 (sample SAMEA3136625, study PRJEB25190) | human gut metagenome | biome: human gut; feature: human-associated habitat; material: faeces | place: Austria | collected 2013
TATTTCTTGAATCGGTTCCATTACTATTTGGCCAATCAGCTGGTGGAGAATGTGCAAAAACTGCGCCAGCAAGGCCAGACACATAAGATGTACGAGCAGATGGAGCCCGTCTATGGGATTGCGATTTTGGAGAAGTCGCTCTTACTGGACGAAGAGGCTGCCATCAATAAATACTGGCTGACCAATAGCCAGTCCGGCAAGCAACTTAAGGCCTATTATAAAAATGGCAAGCACCAAAATCTTCTGCAGGTTGCCTTTTTAGAGCTAGACAAGTATAATAAAGATGAGAACCTGACTGATGCAGGCAGACAGTGGCTGGAATTTTTTGGGAATCTTCCCTTCACAAAAGCTCCCAGTCAAGCTGTCGCCCACGCAGATTCATTACTGGATTCATCTAGCTGGACCAAGGAGGAGAAGACCATGATAGACGAGCGGATTCGTATTCAAGAAAATTATGATATGACCCTGGAGACGGCGATTGACGAAGCGCGAGAAGAAGGTCTCGAACAAGGTCGTAAACAGTTGGTATGTGAGATGATCTCACGAGGAATGACACCTGATCTGATATCAGAGATGACAGGTTTGTCGCTTGAAGAGATTGAGACTCTTCTTTCCTGAGTCGTTAAAAGAGGCAGTGCCTCTTTCTTTTTTGAAAAAACTTGAAAATTTTCCCATTTTTTCAATCCGCCTTTCTAGAATTGTGGTAGAATAGAGTCAACAAAGAGCTATCCTCACCAACAGTGTGATCGATACTAGAAAAGAGGATTCTGATGACAAGAAAAATTGGTATTATTGGTTTGGGGCATGTGGGTGCGACCTTGGCCCACAGCATGATTTTGAAACACACCTGTGATCACTTGGTCTTGATTGATACCAATGAGAAAAAGGTCAAGGCAGATGCCTTGGATTTCTGTGATACAGTTGCCAATACCGGGTATCCGGTTCATATCACGGTCAATGACTACGCAGCTTTAAAAGATGCGGATGTCGTGGTGTCGACTCTTGGAAATATCGAGTTGCAGGCTAATAACACTGATGACCGTTTTGCGGAGCTTCCTTTTACTAGCAAGCAAGTAGTGCAAGTATCGCGTGATTTGAAGGCTTCTGGTTTTAGCGGGGTCTTATTGGTAGTGACCAATCCGGTCGATGCCGTCACTCAACTCTATCAACAATATACTGGCCTTCCAAAAGAGCAGGTGATTGGGACAGGGACGTTACTGGATACAGCTCGGATGAAGCGTGCAGTCGCTGATCGTTTGCAGGTTTCACCTGCCAGTGTATCAGGCTACAATCTTGGTGAGCATGGAAATTCTCAATTTGTCGCTTGGAGTCAGGTCCGTGTCAAAGGACATGCTATTACCGATCTCTTCTCTCAAGAAGAGCTTGACGCCATCAACTACGAGTCCTTGCGCGGTGGCCACACGGTTTTCTTTGGCAAATTCTATACTAATTTTGGGATTGCAGCAGCAGCCCAACGCTTGGCAGAAGCTGTGATCAATGATAGCCACGAGGAAATGCCAGTGTCTAACTATCGTCCAGAATATGGAACCTATCTTGGCTACCCAGCAATTGTAGGTCGAAAAGGAATTCTTGAACGATTGGACTTGCATTTGACAGAAGAAGAAAAAGAAAAATTGCTCCATTCAGCCGAAACTATCAAGGAAAACACGCGAAAAGGATTGGAGCATGCATAAAAGCAAAGAGAGTGGGACAGAAATCGGTAATTCGTTAGAATTCGATTTTGTCGTCCCACCTCCGCACAGTTGAGTAGGGCTGTAAAAGCTGATGAAATCAGCGTAGTAGAGCCCACTCAACCACTGCGTCTTGCTCGATAATCCAAAAATAATTGAGAGGCTAGGACTTTTGTCCCAGCCTCTTTTTTCTGCAATTTTTTCGAATGGTATAAGTGAGGGGATTCCCTACACGAAATCATTGGAGGTTGCTATGAAGAAACGACACGAGTATGTATCGCCCACCTTGGATTTAATGGCGAAAAAGATTTTTAGTCTACCGGATGTGACAGCCAAATTCATCCGCGAAGTATTGGATCTGCCAGTAGAGTCCGTTGAGATTTTAGAAGGAGACCAGATCCATGAGCAGGGGTTTTTAGGAGATCTTCCTTTTGAAACATCCGTTGATGTGAGAGCAAGACTAGATAGTGGGCTTGAAGTGATTATTGAGATTCAAGTTTTGAAGCAAGAGTATTTCTTGAATCGTTTCCACTATTATTTAGCCAATCAACTGGTAGAAAATGTCCAACGCAAGCGAAAGAAAGGAGCGACCCATTCTATGTACCAGGAGCTGGAGCCGGTCTATGGGATCGCTATCCTGGAGCGAAGTATTTTTCCTCATTTAGATTCACCCGTCAATGTCTATGAAATGCGCCATACGGTAGACGGGACACCTCTTTATAGCTCTCGAAAGGATGGAGTAGCTCATAATATGTTAAAGGTTGCCTTTTTAGAGTTGGATAAGTATAATGAAAGTAGAGATACGGAGTTGAATGCTCACTGGAGACAATGGCTTGAATTTTTTGGTAATCGCCCATTCAGTCATCAACCAGATCAAGTGATCGAGCAGGCAGAATCACTCCTGATCCCATCAAATTGGACAAGGGAGGAAAAAGAAATGATTGATGAACGGATTCGTATCAGAGAAAATTGGGAAATGAGCATGGATACCTTTCGGAAAGAACAACTGGAAGCCGGATTTCAGAAAGGTTTGAAAAAAGGTCTCGAACAAGGACTCGAACAAGGTCTTGAACAAGGTTTAGAACAAGGTCTCGAGCGTGGTATCGAACAGGGATTGGAACAAGGCAGACAAGAAGGCATGGAGTTGGGAGTTCAAGCTGGTCAGCAGTCTCTGATTCAAAAACTATCTTTGAAGGGGATGAGTATCGAGATGATTGCTGAAATGACAGATTTATCCCGCGAATCCATCAAAAAAATGTTGGCTACTGATTCGTCTGACGAGGAGTAGTAGCGCGAACAGAATTTTGGGATTGAGAATTGCCTTGCTTATAAAAAAGTAGTTCTAAAATGGATTGTAAAGATCGTCTGGGGGTCGTTTTTATTGGATGTTGATCCTCTACAGATTTATACGGTTGTGATTTATTGAAGGTTGATCCTCTACAGATTTATACGGTTGTGATTTATTGAAGGTTGGAGACTTTTGTCCAACCTTTTTTCTCATTCTTCTTGGCCCATCCTTAGTGAAATGGAATAAAAGTTTAAAATGTCCGAGTTGTAATCCTTGACATTACATTATGATCGTGTATAATAGCTATTGTAACAAAAAATCTTACAACAGAAAGAGGAAACAACTATGAAAAACATTTTATTTATCGTCGGATCTCTTCGTCAAGGATCTTTTAACCACCAAATGGCTAAGAAAGCAGAAAGCCTTCTGGAAGGAAAAGCAACGGTGACTTACTTGGACTACAAGGACATTCCAATGATGAACCAAGATTTGGAAACACCAACCCTGCCTGCTGTGCAGGCAGCGCGTGATGCGGTTCTTGCTGCGGATGCCATCTGGATCTTCTCGCCAGTCTATAACTTTGCTATTCCAGGTGTAGTGAAAAACCTGATCGACTGGCTTAGCCGTGCCCTTGACCTGTCAGAAACTCGTGGTCCATCTGCCCTTCAAGACAAGATCGTAACGGTTTCTTCAGTAGCTAATGCCGGACACGAACCAATGTTTGCGGCTTACCAAGCGCTCTTGCCATTCGTTCGGACTCAAGTGGTTGGAGAATTTACTGGAACAACCGTTAACCCAGAAGCCTGGGAAACAGGTGAATTAGTCTTGACAGATGAAGCGGTCGCAGGACTGGAAAAACAAGCACAAGCCTTATTAGAAGCATAAGAAAAGCTGAGACAGAAGTCTCAGCTTTTTAGATACTAAAGAGTTGCCCGAAGAAGTATGTCACACCCATGGTGAGAAGGCCGATGATGAGGTTGCGAAGCATGGCTGGCTTGGTTGGTGCTTTTCCCAGTTTTGCACTGGTATAGCCAGTGAAGATCAAGGATAGTCCAACAACGAAGACCGTCACCGGAATGCGATAGGCAGCTGGAAAGAGGATGATAGAGAGCATTGGAGGAAGGGAACCAACCGAAAAAGCAAGGAAGCTAGATGCAGCAGCATGCCAAGGATTGGTAAACTCCTCGTATTCAATACCATATTTCTCTTCAACCAGGGCTTTGAGGGGATGTTTTAGAAAGGCCCGTTCTGTCAAAATCTTTGCGGAAGTTTCGCATTCTCCATTTTGAAGATAAGCGTGGTAGAGAGATTCTCTCGCTAACTTTGGATCGCGATCCAACAAGGCTTGTTCGCGGTTAACAGCGGCTTCTTCCGTGTCTTTTTGTGTGGAAACAGAGACATACTCACCGCCCGCCATCGAAAAAGCACCTGCCAGAATCGCAGATAAGCCAGATAGGAAAATAATCCAGATGTTTGGTGTGGCACTGGCCACCCCAATCACCACCCCAGCAATAGAAATAATCCCATCATTGGCCCCGAGAACAGCGGCTCTCAAGATATTCAAGCGGTCGTTAAATGATTCATCTACTCCATGTTTCATTTCAGTCATACAATGTCTCCTTTATCTTGTTTAGAATGATTATAAATAAAATACAAAAAGAAAGCAAGGATTTTAACTCAAATGATAAAAGTTCGACAATTTAATGAAATTTAAGTTATAATCTTTGGCATTGTGAGTAAAAAAGAAAGAATAGGGCATACGCCTATTCTAGCAAGGTTTATTTAGCGGAAGTGGCCTTACCTTTGAAGATCCTGATGGCATTGTCACACGGGTCAGAAAAGGATAATAAAAAGGGAGTGGGAAAGAACTCCTAAAATTAAAAAGTTTGAAAAGGTTCCCCAAACCTTTTCAATTTTCCCTCCCCCGCATAGCTTCAACAGTCTGGGAGACTGTTGAAGGTTGTAGATAAAGGAAACTTTGTTTCCATCATTAGGTCTTCTTTGGAGCTTAATCAAGCGAACAAATACTTAGGAAACTTGCTTCGCAAGTCCTATCTACCACCTCAAAGCAGTGCTTTGAGCAATCAACCACTGCGTCATACAGTTATTTCTATCAAAGATCGAAGGTTGGACAGTTTTTTGCCCAACCCTTTTTTAATGAGATAAATTAGTTCGTTTCATTTTCTTTTCCGACAACCCAAAATAAGAGAAGGAGTTGGAAGATGCCTAAGGCAAATAGGACCATAAAACCGTTGCGACTTCCTTTAGCAGTGGCTTGGGTGAAGTCCATCTTTTGATTAGCTTGGCTCATGGCAACGATCAGCGAAGCCAGTGTTGTTCCGACAGCGCCTGCAAATTGTTGCAGGGTGTTAAAGATCGCGTTCGCATCGGGTTGCTCTTCCAGAGAGAGTTGTTTTTGTCCGTTGGTCATAATATTGCCAAAGGCCAGACCCATACCGGTCATGAAGATCATGTAAAAGACAAGAATCAAACCATTTGTCAGCTTCAGTCCAAAGAGTGTGAAGAAGAAATGAGCCAGAAGGATCAAACCAGCTCCAAGGAGAATTGGTTTGCGGGCGCCCAACTTATCTAGAATGAGACCAGAGAAAGGAGCAAAACCAGCCCCAATGATGGCTCCTGGAAGCAGCATCAAGGCTGCAAGCGTGGTACTCGAGTGGTTGACCAATTGGACATAATTGGGCAAGAGGAAACTCATGGCCAGAGAACCTAATTGGAAGGTGAAAAAGGCAAGAACATGGCCAGTGAGGAGATGGTTCTTTAAGATGGCAAGGTTGATAATGGGAGTCTCTAACTGATTGGACCGCCAGACCAAGAGAACGAGTCCCAAGAATCCAATCACCAGCCAACCAAGGACAGAAAAACTAAAGAAAGCATGATCAGAAAGACCGTGAATCCCTAAAATCAAGCCTAAAAATGAAGCAATAATGGCGAGAAGGCTCATGATATCAAGCGTTTCCCGCTTGACTGTACTGATTTGTTCAATGGAGCGAAGCCCTGCAACCAGTGAAGCCAAAAGGATCGGAAATTGCACTAAAAAGATGGAACGCCAACCGAAGTTAGCCGTCAAGAGACCACCGACAGTAGGCCCAATGGCTGGTGCAATGGCTGTAATCAGGGTCCCCACTCCCATCATGAGACCGATCTTGCGTTTTGGGACCTGCTCTAAAATGATATTAAACATCAGAGGAAGGGCAAAACCAACCCCCATTCCTTGGACCAATCGTCCCAGAACCACAAAGCCAAAACTTGGAGCTAGGAAGTCAATGAGAACACCTAAAACAGATAGGAGATTTCCAACTAAAAAGATGGACTTCATTTTAAAAGAGCGCTTGAGGTAGGCAGATAAGGGGACTACACAGGCAACCACTAGAAGATAGATGGTGGTGACCCACTGGACGGTTGCGGTATTGATCTCAAATTCCTTCATCAATATTGGGAAGGTGATATTCATGGCAGTTTCTCCAGCCACCCCGCAAAAGGAAAGGATCCCTGTTGCAAAAATAGCATATAGGACCTTGGCTGAAATTTTTTCTTGTGACATCGGTGTCTGATTCCTCCTAAATCTTCCTAAAGAGATGGACTATGGTATAAAAATCATGGTTACGATCTGATTTTCCGTCAGCTCCAATCGCTATGAGCATAGCAAGACCAACGGTAACCTGATCCATCGTTTTGTTAGCTAACAAATAGTATAGAGGAAATGAAGACCCCTGTCAAAGAGTTTTTGAAAAGTTTTGAAAATATTAACAGCATTCTCAACTGATGACATCTCTCCAAACGAAAGGATGCGGTCGCGAGTATGGTATAATAAGAAGAAAGTAAGCAACGTGAATAAGTCAATCAACTCGAACAGGAGGCCCCATGACCAAGTATTTAGTCCAGAAGTTTTTCTGGTTACGAGAAAAAAGTTTGATTCAAATTTCCCAGAAAACCCTGGTTTCCTTATTTCCTTTTTTCCTATTTTCTGGAATCATTCGGGTGATCGCTCTATCGGTCTTCTCCGATCGAGGCTATATCCATCAGCTCTTTTCGATGGATAGCTGGTTGCCATGGGATCAGGCCATCAGCCAGGTCCTCGGTAATTTTTCCAACTTTCTAGGAGGGCTAGCTGGGCCTTTAGTGACCTACTTCGCTGGAAAATATACAGCTGGGCACTATGGTAGAAGTACAGGGACAGCTGGAGTGACAGCTCTTTTGGTCAGTCTAATAGTAGGCTCTCAGGAATTGTTGGTGGGCCCCCTCCATGACGGGCAACTGACGCGTATCAACTTACCTGCGACGACCAATATCGTCTTAGCGATTTTTTTAGGCTATCTAATCGGGCAAATCTTTCGTCTATCCAAGGCTAGTGACGACCAGATTGTAGACAAGGATTTCATCTATCAACCCAAGACGGTGCGTCCCATTTTCTTATCCTTAGTTCTAGGGGTCAGCCTCAATCTTCTTTTGGTTCTTGGAAATCAATTTAATATTTTTCAGACTATCCGACAGTTCTTGGCTTCTCTAATGGTAAGCAGTCATCATCTGCTGTCCACCTTTGTCATGGGACTATTTAGTGGGCTATCTGCTTGGTTTGGTAATAGTCAATCCTTTGCCTTGAACTCAATTGCGGATGATAACTTTGCTTTGGAAAATCTCACCTACGCTGTGACGCATCATACAACGACAGGCATTCCTCATCTCTATACCTTGACCAATTTGTACCGCAGTTTTGGTCTGGTGGCTGGTGTCGGCGCTGTCCTAGCGCTTTTGGTTGCAATCTTATTGGTTTCACGAAGTCAAAAGGACAAGAAAGTCAGTTTTCTCAGTCTGTTTCCAAGTCTCTTTAACAACGGGGCGTCTTTCATGGTAGGGATACCGGTCCTTCTCAACCTCCTATATGTGATTCCCTTTTTATTGATCCCTTTGGTGAATATGGCGATAGCAGCTCTAGCTTTGTGCCTCAAACTGATGCCAGCAGCCGTCTATCCGGTGCCAGATGGGACTCCTAGCCTTCTCTATGCTTTTATTGGAACAGGAGGTAGTCTGAGAGCCTTAGCTGTAAGTATATTTTGTTTTGCCGTCGATGTGCTCCTTTATCTACCATTTGTCCGCATGGGAAATCGTATCCGAAAAGATTTAAAAGTGAAAGGAGAAAGCGATGAAGCCATCTAAAAAAACAGCAATCGTCCTTACTTTGGTCAGTCTTTTCTTGATCGCTTTAGCCATTCCTTCTTATAGCTGGACTCGAACCAATGTTTCAAAAATCGAGAAATTTTATAATTCAAAATTGTCTCCCATCATCATGATCCCGGGAAGCTCAGCGACAGAGAACCGCTTTGATGGCTTGGTGACCAAGCTCAACCAAGACCGCCAAGGAACCAAACACAGTCTACTTAAGGTTAAGGTTTGGAATGATGGGCATATCACCTATAGTGGTAGTATTGATGCCAAGGACAATGAGCCGGTAATTGTGGTTGGTTTTGAAAATAACAAAGATGGCTATAGCAACATTAAAAAGCAAGCCAAACTATTTAATCAAGCCTTCGAAGCCCTTCAAGAAAAATATAATTTTAATAATTTTAAGGGCTTGGGTCATTCCAACGGTGGCTTGATTTATACAGCCTTTATTGAAAATTACCTGGGGGATTACGATGTGGATCTCAAGACCCTCATGACCATCGGAACTCCCTACAATTTCACGGAGACCAATATCAAAAATAAATCTGAGATGTTGGCTGACTTTATCAAGGGAAAAGAAGCTATCCCCACAACCCTTCATATGTATTCAGTAGCAGGGACCATCACCTATGATTCAGATGAGTTGGTCCCAGATGCCAGTGTTTCTGCTGGGAAATATATCTACCAAAACCAAGCAGCTAGCTATACGGAGATTACGGTGACGGGGGAAGATGCCCAGCACTCGGACCTTCCAACCAATGATGAGGTGGTTGCCTTGGTGAAAGAGCATATTGAAAGTCAAACGGATCGTCGAGCCAAACCGAATAAAATAAACTAAGTGTGAAGAAGGGATTCCTTCCTCACCTTTTTTTTAGTATAATAAAGTTTAGTATGAAAATAAGGGAGATTATAGGAAATAAGATGAAAAGAAAAAAATGGGTGCAGTTAGGAATAGTGGCTTCGAGTATGGTCATGTTAACAGGATGTTACCAAAGATACCAACGTCAGTCCAGTCCCAAAAAAGAGGCTGCAACAAGCCAGACTTCAGCAAAGAAACAAGCGAAAAAAACAGATAACAAACAATTATACCAGTCTGTTTTTTCAGACTACCAAAAGATTTTTGCCACTTCAAAAGATTTAGATGCTATTTCCAAATTGAATGATGCATTAGCCAAAGAAGATCGGATGATCAATAGTTGGGTGATTGAGACTATCATCAATCAGCCAGATGCCGTTCGCTATGCCTTTAAGGACTTAAATAACGATGGGGTAGATGAGATGATCATCGCCAATCAGCAGACCGATGGAAGCTACTTTGTGACAGGAGTTTATTACCTCAAGGACCAAAAACCGACTCTGCTAGCTGAAGGTTTCGTCGCTGGACACGGTGGAGCGCGCAATGCGACGACCCTCTATCAGGGAGGAGAAGTCTTAGAAGTCAGCTGGATGTCAGGAACTGGCCGTGGGGTAGCTGTGCTCTCACGAATAGAAAAGACGCCTCAAGCCGCGACCAAAGTCCAGGAAGAAGAAGTCCAAGTACCGGGGTCAGATCTGAATGCCCTCTTTGGAAAATCGGATGAGGAAAAATTGGATCTCAAGAGTTTCGACTGGCAAACTTTTGACAGCACACCATCAGCGGGAAATAGCCAAAGCCAGGAAAAAACGCCTTGGAATGCTGAAAAATCAGCAAAATTAGCAGAATTTATGAAGACCTGGGGCGAAAAGATGGGCCAACCCAACTATCAAAAAGGCATCGCTGGCGGTGATGTAGGACCAGACAACCTCTATACTCTAGGGGAAAATAGTAAGATGGATGCCATTTATACAGATACTGGTCAAGGAAATGCAAAATACCGCATCGTGGAACGCTATAGCAATTGGGACAAGTATCCAGATGTGCATAGTTATTTCTTTGCCATTACAGATACAGGAGAAGGCATTGTCTTTCATTCTCCAACGACCAATGGTGGAAAGATGTATCTAAAACCAAC
>OLOB01002685.1_pt1 | contig 10145 bp, 9 predicted proteins | sample 1671911 | NCBI WGS metagenome assembly OLOB01 (sample SAMEA3136625, study PRJEB25190) | human gut metagenome | biome: human gut; feature: human-associated habitat; material: faeces | place: Austria | collected 2013
ACAAATTCTTTTTCACGTTGAATATCCATTTTTATTCTCCTAAAAATATGCGTTATGCTTATTATATCATAATTCGGCTCAAGATACCAATGTAGAATGAGGTGAATTTTTCGCTAGTACAAGAAGAAAAGGCCGGGGAAGTCTGGCCATTTTTTAGACAGAGGATAACGAATTCTGATCAATTCTTCGCTTGTTTGGCTTATTATCCTTTTGTCATGCTCGAAAAAACAAGATAAAGGCTTTTGAATGACGATTAGTCATATAAAAACCACCCACCATCTCTTAAAATTCTTATGGGTTGCATTTCATAAATTCCAAATTCCTTTGGTGTGCTGTTAGCATTATCTAAAGAAAAACCAACCATGAATTTCGTTTGTTCATTCTGATTCACCTTTCCTCTCAGTGTTAACATATAGCCACCACCTTGAGGTGTCCCATTGCCTACCTGACCAACTTCCATACTATCCCAATCAAACTGGACACTATCAACTTTCGGGCTCATCGATTTTACAAAATCGGCCATATCTTTTTCGTGTTCCTTTAAATAAGCTAGTTGCTTCTCTCTAGCGCTAAGTTGCTTACTTGGTTGAGTGTCTTTTGAAAAGATGTTTTGTTTTTGACTAGCGATAATCACACCTCCTGCTATTACAGAGGCAATAGCTAAAAGAATAACCAGTTTCCCTTTTTTCATGATCCGTCCTCCTTGAAAAGGAAAAGTTATGATAATTGTATCGAAATATGAATAGATTGCAACTACATTACTAGATGATATTTATGCCAGAAAAGAAAATAACTAGTTTTGCTCCACTAACATTCTACGTTGCTTGTTCAGTTCATTATCCTTCTGAGCATCATAATAAGCTTCAAACTCTTCTTTGGTATTCACTTGATGGACTTGTCCATCTTTACTCAATTCTGCCGGAATTGTAATACCTTCATAAAGATTAGTATTAGCGGGAACGAAGAGTTGGTACAGCTCAATAAACTGTTGGACATTACCGTAGACTCTATCATAATTCAATTTAGCATCAAGCAGAATATATAATTGAGAATTCTTTTTACGGAGTAATTGGTAGGCTTGTGGATCAGATTTTTCTAGAACACTTCCCTTTAAATTATTAGGGAAGAATGTTAGTTGATTCTGATTCATATCATCATATATATTAGTGATTCCTACTGGGCCACGATTTTTAAGAATAACTTTTAATTTTCCTAAATCAACTAAAGGAGTTTCTATTCCTCTCAGTTCTTTCGAATCCTCCCATTCGATTTTCTTCGTTTCAAGATTGAGCCATAAAAATTTACTCTCCGAAAGTTTCCAATCTCTTTCGTAAACTTTTATAGGTAAATAATCTTTTCCATTTATCTCTTCAATACCACCTGTATTTTCTGGTACATAATTCGGATTATAATCTTCCACTAACTTATAAAGATCTACCTGACTCCCTTCTAATTTTTGTTCTTTGATTCGATAAATAGATAGAGAAAAATAAACATCAGGATCTTCTTTAGGCAACTTTTGCGTCAATCTATACGTTGAATTATGGAAATAGGTACGAACAATATAATGCTTATTAGATGCACCATGGGCATTTAAAAGGTTCTCACTTGAATGTGGGTAGTACTTTGCAAATAACTTATCTTCCTCAGGAGTTAAAGACTTCCAATGGACAACAACTCCTCGACCATCCTCCAAAAATTTATAAGAATCGATATCCCATATACCGGTGTAGTAGTCAAATTTTTCATATTTCTCACGTTCTTGTTTGGCTTTTTCTTGTTTCTGGTGGTGTTGATAAGTAAAAAGTCCAAAAACAGCGACTGCAATTGCTAGAACTAACGAAGTAGCAATGATTATTTTCTTTTTCATTTATCTTTTTTCCATTTCTATTATAAATCTAATAAATTGCTAAAAATTTTTAAAAAGCTACTCGTCAAAAAGTTTTCCTTCTACACGAAGTGGACTACCGCTACCAATTCCTTCAACAGAATCTGTATCACCGTTCCTACCGTCTTTTAAATAGACCAAAACACTCCAACTTGAATTTTGGATATGATTAAATCCTCCATAGACCATAACAATTTCGCCACCTCCTTGTGGCGTACCATTTCCTATCTCATCCCATTGCGTTTCATCCCAAGCAATCTGGACAGTTTCAACTTTAGGACTTAACGATTTTACAAAGTCTTCGATTTCTTTCCCGTGCTTCTTTACATCTTCTAACTGTTGTTCCTTACGACCGGATTTCTTTGTTGTATGGCTATTAGTAGAAAACAAGTTTGGATATTGAGAACTGATGATTGCTAGTCCTGATAGGGCAATTACTGTTATTCCCAAAATGAGAACTTTCTTCTTTTTTCTCATTATTCCTCCAATAAAAATTGCTTTCTACTATCATATCGAAATCTATAGAGATAAGCAACTTCATCACTAGTTGGTGTTTTTGTGCAGTAAAAAAGGTTGGGCATTCCCAACCTTTTAATCATATTTAGTTTTTAGGTTTGCGAAGCAATCCGAACAAGATACCACTTACGACTGCACCGATCAATACGAACAAGATGTAAAGAAGTGGGTTTGAAGTAAGGGCGATAACGAAGATTCCTCCGTGAGGAGCCATGAGTTTCAAGCCTGCAAGACCAACAAGGGCACCTGTCAATGCTGAACCTGCAATGAAGCTAGGGATGGCACGGGCTGGGTCAGCTGCACCGAATGGAATGGCACCTTCTGTGATGAAGGAAAGACCCATAACGATGTTTGTCAAACCTGAATCGCGTTCTTCTTGTGTGAATTTATCTTTAAACAATACAGTTGCTACGAATACTGCCAATGGAGGAACCATACCAGCTGCCATAACAGCTGCCATAACAATAGAACCACCTGAAGCAACAGATTCAGCAAGTGTACCTGTAGCGAAGACATAAGCGGCTTTGTTAACTGGTCCACCCATATCGACAGCCATCATACCGCCGACGAGAAGTCCAAGAAGGACAGCTGAGCTACCTGACAAGCTTGAAAGGAAGTTGTTAAGACCAGTATTAATAGCAGCCATTGGAATATTGATGAGGAACATCAAGAATCCTGTCAAACCAACACCAAGCAATGGCAAGAGAAGGATTGAACGGATACCATCGAGTGAACGTGGAAGACCTGCAAGGGCTTTGCGAAGTAAGAGAACAACTCCACCTGCTAGGAAACCACCAACTAAGGCTCCAAGGAAACCAGATGATACGGCTGCTGGTAATTCACCTTTAGCAGCACCGTAGGCGATATTTCCAAATGCTGACCCTGAGCTAGCAATCGATCCAGCGATAAACCCTGCTACAAAACCAGGTTTTTCAGCGATTGAGAATCCAATGTAACCTGCAAGTACAGGAAGCATGAAGCCAAAGGCTACTCCACCAATTGTTTTAAATTGTGCCGCTAATACATGATAAGAACCAAGACTAGACAATTGATCTTGAGGCACGCCCATGATTTGGTCAATCAAGAAGGCAAGGGCGATCAAGATACCACCACCGATAACGAATGGAAGCATTTGAGAAACCCCACTCATCAAGTGTTTGTAGAAGGCTCCACCTAAGCTCAATTTTTCTTGGCTAGCGCTAGCTTGTGCAGCATTTTCTGCGTGGAAGACATCTGCTTTGCCGTCCAAGATGGTTTGAATCAATTCTTCTGTCTGACGGATACCAGCTGCAACTGGTTTAGAGATCAATTTTTTGCCATCGAAACGAGCTGTTTCCACTGCCTTATCCGCTGCAATGATCACCCCTTCAGCTTTGGCGATTTCTTCAGCTGTCAAGCGGTTGCCGACACCTGATGCACCGTTTGTTTCAACGCGGACCGTAACACCCATTTCTTCACCTTTTTTGATGAGGGCTTCTTCTGCCATGTAAGTGTGGGCGATACCAGTTGTACATGCTGTAACAGCAACGATGAGAGGTTTGTCAGATGAAGCTGTTTCTTTGACTGCTTCTGCTTTTTTCGCTTCTTCTGCTGCAGCTACTTGCTCTTCCGCATCAAAGGCTGCAATGACTTGATCAGGAGTGCTAGCTTGGCGAAGTTTGTCCGCAAATCCTGGTTTCATCAAGTACTTAGACAATTCAGCAAGGGCTGCCAAGTGAGTGTCGTTTGCTCCTTCTGGAGCTGCGATCATGAAGAACAAGTCTGTTGGTTGGCCATCAAGTGATGCATAGTCCACACCCTTGTTTGATTTTGCAAACAAAACTGTTGCTTCTTTGACTGCTTCGTTTTTGCTGTGGGGCATGGCAATTCCGTCACCCAAACCAGTTGAAGTTTGTGCTTCACGGTTCATAATCCCAGCTTTGAAAGTTTCAAAATCTGTCACCACACCATTGTCAACGAGCGATTGGATCATCTCATTGATCACGCCTTCTTTATCTGTTGCTTGAAGATCAAACAACATCACGTTTTTATTTAAAACGTCTTGAATTTTCATAGTTTTTCTACCTCTACTTTTTCATAAGTTTCTTTAATATAATCAGCTGTTGCCAAATCATCTGAGAAGGTGGTCGCTGTTCCACAAGCCACGCCCCATTTGAAGGCTTCAATGACATCTCCTGTCGTTGCGAGCTTCCCAGTGAAGCCTGCTACCATAGAATCTCCAGCTCCGACTGAATTCTTCACTTGCCCTTTGATTGGTTTTGCGAAGTAAGTACCGCTTGGACTGACAAGGAGAGCACCATCACCCGCCATGGAAATAATGACGTTTTGTGCTCCTTTGGCCAAGATTTCTTTGGCATAGCGTTCGATTTCTGGCAATTCCGTCAAGGTAACGCCAAAAATATCTCCCAACTCATGGTTGTTTGGTTTGACCAATTGGGGATTGAACTCCAAGGAATCAATCAAAGTTTGCCCTTCAAAGTCGCAAACGACTTGTGCACCTGTCGCACGAGTTGCTGCGATCAATTGTTTGTAAATGGCATTTCCAAGTGAAGATGGGGCAGATCCTGCAAAGACTACCACATCATCTGCTGTTAAGCTCGATAAGATGTTGAGCAATTCTTGCAACTGAGCTTCCGTTACTTCTGGACCATTCCCATTGATTTCTGTTTCCTCATCAGCCTTGATCTTGACATTGATCCGTGTATCTTGGTCCACTGTCACAAAGTTGGTGGAAATGGCTTCGCTGGTCAGTACGTCTTCAATGAAGCGTCCGGTGAAACCACCGATAAATCCAGTCGCTGTGTTCTCGATATCGAGACGTTTTAAGACACGACTGACATTGATTCCTTTACCACCGGCGAATTTATCTTCTGAAGCCATCCGATTGACAGCTCCGGTCTCTACATGATCGAGACGGACAATATAGTCAATTGCTGGATTCAGTGTAACTGTATAAATCAAACCTCTATAACCTCCGTTTTTTCTTTTAAAACCTTTAATCGTTGCGGTTCACATTGATTGGTGATAATCATGGCTCGCTTGATAGGAGCCACTTTGACAAAGGATGTCACCCCAATTTTCGAATCATCCGCTAGGATATAGGTTTTTTTCGCATTTTCGATAATCGCACGCTTGACAGATCCTTCTTCCAGGTCTGGAGTGCTGTAAAATTCATCATCGATTCCATTCATTCCAAGAAAGGCCTTATCAAAGTTCAACTGACCGATCTGATTGAGCGCAATCCCTCCGATACTAGCATCTGTAGAAGATTTTACCTTCCCACCGATGATGACCGTCGGAACATTTCGCTCGACCAACTTGGTCGCATGGTGAATCGAGTTGGTCACCACGGTTACTGTTGGATTGACAATTTCTTGTACCAAAAGTTCATTGGTCGTCCCGGCATCGATAAAGATCACATCATGATCTTTGATCAATTCCGCTGCTTTTACAGCGATCTTTGACTTAACTTGAATGTTTTTGATAGATTTTTCTTTATTGCTTTCTTCCTCTTGAAGAAAATGCAGGCTTTCCGCACCGCCGTGAACCCGGCGAAGTTTACTTTCAGCTTCTAATTCATCCAAGTCACGTCGAACTGTTGATTCAGACGTTCCCAGCTCTTGCACAAGGGTTTCTAAGGAAACAAACTTTTCCTTTAATACCTTTTCGAGGATAAATTGTTTTCGTTCAGACTTGAGCATTACTCCTCCTTTTGCAATCGATTACAAAAACCATTATACTCTTTCTTCAAAAAATGTCAACAATTTTTTATCATTTTCTGTCACTTTCTTTCAAAAATTTCAAAAGTGTATAAAAAAAGCAGGAAAGAACTCATTTTGTTAAGCGAGTTCTTTTCCCACCCTCATATATCTTCTTTGAAGATTTTAAGCAATAAAGTGTCTAAGCATCCACTCTATCTTCGGTATGTCTTAATCATTTTTTGAAGATTGTTTCTTTTTCTTAAAACCAAACAATCCAGCAAGTAGCCCGACAGCAACACCTGTTGTTGCTACTGCATATTTAGAAGAATCTGCACTTGCCACAGCTTGGCTGTTTTCTTTTTTGGGTTTGATTTCTTCTACTTTGGCTTCTTGTTTTGGAGCTGGAGTAGCTTTTGGTGCTTGCACTTGCGGACTATTGGTACTTGTTGGAAGAACTGTTGGTCTATCCGAAAAAGTGGTTGGATTGCTTGAGCGGATATCCATTGGCATATCTGCTGCTTCTAAAATAGCTGGATCCATTCGTGACGCAAGATCTTCATATTGAGAATTCAACAGTTCCACGACACTTTGATAAGATTGAAGAGTTGTGAATTCGGCTTCTAATTTTTCTTTTTTATTTTCTAAATTAGCCACCGCAGCTGATAAAACTGATTGGGCTTTGACCAATAATTCTGGAGCATTTTTAAAGTCAGAAAGACGTTTTTCAGCAGCAACCAGGCGCTCTTGCGCTGCCTTCAAGCCCTCATGCGCTTCTTGAACGACTTGGGCTTTTTCTGCTTCTTCAGCTTTTAAAAGATCTAATTTCTCACGCGCAGCCGCTAACAAATCTTTCGCTTTTTGAAGGGCTGCTTCTTTTGGTTGGATCGCTACTTCAATCCGACCTCGAGATACATCAAGAGTCGCCTTCGCCTTTTCAACCGCATGGTCCTTGCTAACAAGAAGAATTTTGTAATTTTGGATGGTCTTTTGGACATTGGCCATCTCTACTGCCACGTTTGAATTAGCATGGCGGGCATCTTCTAACTTGCCTTGCAGGATAATGATTTGAGACTCTTGATTGGCCTTGTCTAACTTGAGATTAGCGACTTCATCAGATTTTGCTTTCACATCTGATCTTGTCGTCGTTGCGCCAGCTCCCTGACGCAATTGGTAAGCGAGTGCACTGGTTGACACTGCTGAATGGACCGGACTATGTAAGAAAGCTGCTTCTGACATAGCATTGCTTGGGTCATAAGCGACTGATAAAGCTGTCGCTTTGTTGTCTACCATTTGGAGGTAGTGACCAACCTTCGCAAAGGCCTCAGCCCCAATTTTCATATAAATGTCATTGGCATCGATTTGTGTTTCGTCTGTTGGTAGACCATATTGAGCCGCTACTTCCTGATAAGCCGCTTTTTCATTGTACCAAAAGTCAACCGCACCAGCAGGTGAGAAGCCATAAGCAATGTTTTCGTTTGGCAAATACTTAAACATATGCCAGTTGGCTTTTTTGAAGTATTCCAACTGTACTTGACTGGCTGGAAGGGAATAGGGATCCAGTTCCAATTCAGGCAAGCCGGCATTGCGACGATAGCTATTGATAGCATCCGCAATTTCAAGAGCTCGAAGGTTGGCTTGCAAGGATCCAGACTCTCCAACCGTTAAGCCGTCTTCTTCACGACCACGCTTGTAGAGGGCTAAAGCACTCGCTGCAGCTTCATTGCCATTGTCAGCTAAGTGTTGCAAGTAACCTTCATAAGTCGCTTGACTCAACTGAACTGGGCTATTGGCCGCGGCTTGTTCTAAGGCTGCCAATTCTGCTTCCTTAGTTGCGATGACCGCTTTCAAATCTGTCAGACGCGTTTGAGCCAGTTGAATGTCGTTCTCAATTTGAGCCACAGTATCTGAGCCAGTTTGCTGACTCGCTTGCAAGGTTGCAAGATGATTCTGAGATTCTCGGATACTTTGCTCGACTTGACTTTGCTCCAACAAAGCCTGGTTGAGCACATTCTCATCATTTGAAATCGGTGCTTTGGCTTGGTTCAATTCATTTTGTGCTACATCGACCAAAGATTCCTGAGCAGTAACCTGATTTTCCTGTTGACGAACAGCCTCTACGACTTGGTCATGAGCAGCTTCTGCTTCTCGAACCTTATTTTCTTCAATAGTCACATAGGCTTGAGCCACCTTGACGTCATTTTCTGCATTCTGAACTTGGGCATCCGAAGTTGTTGCGATGAGGTTTTCCGCATCCGTCACTTCCGCTTTCTTTTCTTCCAGCTCTTGCCCAGCAGCCTTAACTTCTGTTTGAGCATCGATCACTTTTTGCTCTTGGTAGTGGACATCTTTCACCACTTGGCCTTTTTGAGCTGTGATTTGCTTCAACTCATCAACTGTAATTGGTTTTTCGACTACTTCTGTACTGTTGGTTTCTGCATTTTCATTTTGCTTCACCTCTTCCGCACTAGCCTTGTGATTAAACATACCAGATAGGACCGTTGTCGCAGCCACCCCCGTCGTGAAAACCGATTTTCCTAATTTCTTCCCCATTAAACTCACCCCCAAAACTGAATCATTTCTTGAAGTTTCTCTACCCCTTAGCATACCACATTTTGTTACCAATAACTAGTAGGTTTTAAAAGTTTTTTTCATAAATTTTTGAGGCAAAAGAAAAACAGCTGACGCTGTTAGTCTTCTTGTTTAATTTGTTCCAACATCTTCTCTTCTTCTGCTGTCAACTCATAGTTTTCTAGCAAGTCTGGACGACGTTCTAAGGTCTTTTTCAAACTCTGATAGAGGCGCCACTGACGGATATTTTCATGATGGCCACTCATAAGAACATCTGGAACTGTCATTCCTCTGTATTCATAAGGCCGGGTGTATTGAGGGTATTCTAGAAGTCCAGACGAGAAACTATCATCCTGGTGACTGGACTCTTTGCCGATCACCTCTGGAATCAAGCGGACTGTCGCATCAATCATGGTCATGGCTGCTAGCTCACCGCCCGTTAGAACATAATCTCCCAGAGAAATCTCATCTGTCACCAAGGTCTTGATCCGCTCATCGTAGCCCTCATAGTGACCACAGATAAAGATCAATTCTTCTTCCTGAGCCAACTCTTCTGCGTAGGCTTGGTCAAAGGTCCGACCAGCAGGATCCAGCAGGATCACGCGCGGATTCTTCTTCTCAATCGCATCAAAGGCATCAAAAATCGGCTGCGCTCGTAGAAGCATGCCTTGCCCGCCCCCATAGGGTTCATCGTCCACATGGCGCGCTTTCTCCGCGTTTTCACGGAAATTATGGTAGTTGATCTCGAGAAGTCCCTTTTCACGCGCCTTGCCGACGATAGAATGCTCCAAAGGCGAAAACATCTCTGGAAAGAGGGTTAAAATATCAATCTTCATCGTCTAACCCTTCTAAGATATCTACATCAACCCGGTTTCCAGGGATATCGATATTTAAGACTACAGGTGGGATATATGGCAAAAGAAGATCGCGTTTTCCTTTGCGTTTAACGACCCAGACATCATTGGCACCTGGTTGCAGGATTTCCTTGATCTGACCGATTAGCTGGTCGTTTTCGTAAACATCAAGGCCGATGATCTCATGGTAATAGAATTCGCCATCCTCCAAATCCGTCAAGTCTTCTTCCGCAACCTTGAGGCTAAAGCCCTTGAATTTCTCAATGGCATTGATATGGTACATATCCTTAAACTTGATGATGTCAAAGTTCTTGTGTTTGCGATGACTGGCAATGGTCACCGTCTGGACAAAACGATCCTTCTCATCAAAGAGAGCCAACTCAGCTCCTTTTTTAAAACGCTCTTCCGCAAAGTCTGTCACAGACAAGACCCGCATTTCTCCTTGTAAGCCTTGGGTATTGACAATTTTCCCAACGTTAAAATAATTCATGATTTCTCCAGTGTAGTTTATTCACTCTATTTTATCACGTTCAAAGGATTTTCTCAAATGCTCTTTTCTGCTAGAAACTGCTCCAAATCCTTCTCGTGCTGGTATTTGACAGCTGCTGTTTTATCCTT
>OLOB01002688.1_pt1 | contig 10144 bp, 8 predicted proteins | sample 1671911 | NCBI WGS metagenome assembly OLOB01 (sample SAMEA3136625, study PRJEB25190) | human gut metagenome | biome: human gut; feature: human-associated habitat; material: faeces | place: Austria | collected 2013
AGCATCAGTGAGCCCGGCGGCCGTGCGCGTGCCGGCTCAGCGCGACAGGCGGCGGGCGCGCACGTTGCGCACGAGGACACGGGCCAGGCTGCGGCCGAAGGCCTGGATGACGGGATCGACCCTCTCGGCCTCCTCACGGGTGGCGGCCCCGGCGCTGGCGGCCGCCTCGGGCAGGTCGGCGGCCGTGGCCCCGTGGGTTCCGGCGGCGCCCGGCGCGGCGCTCCGGCCGGCGGCCACCTCCAGGACCTCGCGGGCGGCCTTGAGCGAGGCCGCGTCCATGGTCCCGGCCAGGTCGTTCAGGGCGTCGCGGGTGCGCCAGTAGGCCACACGCGCCGGATCGGACTCGGGGTGGTGCTGGAAGGCCAGGAGTCGCCCGGCCCGCCAGGTGTGAACCGGGGAGCGATCGGAGGAGGCCAGCAGGGTGGCGGCCTCAGGCAGGTGGGTGACGGCGTCGTGGTGGGAGACGATGACGGGCAGGCGGGTGCCGTCGGAGGTGGAGATTCCGGCGCGGTGGGCGGCGCGGATGGCCTCGGCGGCCACGGCCCCGAAGACCGGGTCACTCTCGCCTGCGGCCGTGATGGTCAGCTCGACGACGCCGACCTCGTCGTTACCCAGCGCCGGCACGGCCGTGGAGCCCCCGAGGGCCTCGGCGGCCACCTGGGCACCCAGGCAGATGGCGATGGCGGGGACGTCGTCGGCGACGACGCCGCGCAGCAGCTCACGCAGGTCCTCCAGCCAGGGGTGCTCGCCCTCGTCGTGGGCACTCATGGAGCCGCCCAGCACGACCAGGCCGTCGCCGATCTCGTCCAAGGAAGGGATGGGCTCGCCCCGCCAGGGACGCACCATGCGCAGCGCGGCGCCCTCCGCGAAGAGCCACTCGCCCAGGCGCCCCACGGGCGCGAGCTCCTCGGGCTCGATGACGGTGATCGTGAGCGTGTCAGTCATGGGCACATTCTGCCGCCGGTTCGGTTGCCTGCGCGCGGTGACAGGCGCAGGCGTGCCGCCTGAGGCGAAACGACTTGCTCACACCCTCACCCGGCGGGGACGATGTCCCGGATGAAGAACCAGCAGCCCCCACTCCCCCGTCCTTGGCACCAGATGGCCCTTTCCGGCGTCGCGACGGCGGCCGCCCTGGGGCTGCTGGGGCTCTCGGCAAGCGCCACGGCGGCGCCGACGACGCCCGGCTCCGCACCCCTGGCCCTGGCCTCCTCCGCGCAGACCTCGGCCGCCTCGGTGGGCGTGCCCCGGGCCCTCCCGGCGGCGTCGACCACCCTGACCGAGCACGTCACCGATGAGCTCGGGATCCTGGATGCCTCCAAGGCCCAGCAGGCCGTGGACACCATGTCCTCCAAGTACGGCGTGGGCCTGTGGGTGCTGACCGTCTCCGACTCCAGCCAGAAGGCCTCCGCCATCGCCGCGCAGACCTTCAAGGACACGAAGCTGGGACGCGACGACATGCTCCTGGTCATCAACATCCCCTCCGACGGCTCGGCCTCGAAGAGCTACAAGCTGCAGGCGCACAGCAACTCCTCGAAGTTCTCCGAGTCCGACTACAAGCGGATCGACTCGGCCATCAAGAAGCAGCTCAGCGCGGGCAACTACGACGACGCCGTGGCCGCCATCCCGGACAACATGTCCGGCTCATCGGGCTCGGGCAGCTCGGGTGACTCGGGCTCCTCGGCGCTTCCGCTCCTGCTGGGCGGGGGCGCGGTGGCGGCCGGTGGGGCGGCCGCCTGGACGGTGTACAAGCGCAGGAAGAACAAGGAGAACGACGACATGCTGTTCGGCAAGCGCAAGAAGCAGGCCGCCTCGGGCGGCACACCGGCGGCCCAGGCATCAGGGCCCGCCGCGATGACGGTGGAGCAGCTGCGCACGCAGGCCGGCAGCGCCCTGGTCCAGGCCGATGACACGGTGCGCGCCGCCGCCGAGGAGCTGTCCTACGCGCAGGCGCAGTTCGGCCTGTCCGCCACGGACGCCTTCACCGCCGCCCTGGACAGCGCCCGCAAGCACCTATCGCGGTGCTTCGAGCTGCGCAAGATCCTCGACGACGACATCCCTGAGACCGAGCCGCAGCAGCGCCAGATGTACACCGAGATCCTCCAGCACTGCTCGGAGGCGGTCGGTGAGATCCGCGCACAGGAGGAGGCCTTCAACAAGCGGCGCGGCATCGAGGCGAACCTGCCGACGTCGATCGCCGAGACCGCCCAGCGCGCCGACGAGACCGAGCAGGCCATCGTCATGGCCGAGACGATCCTGGTGACGCTCAGCGCCGCCTACCCCGCCTCCTCCCTGACCAGTGTGGCCCAGGCCCCCGAGCAGGCCCGCCGCCTGCTGGCCGCCGGGCGCACCGCCCTGGACCAGGCCCGCGCCAGCGTCGAGGCCTCCCAGGAGGCGACGGCGGTCGAGCAGGTCCGCATCGCCCAGGGCTCCATCGCCCAGGCCGGCCAGTTGGCCGCACAGGTCACCGGGGCCCGCGAGCGCCTCCAGAGCGCGGCCAAGGACCTGGAGGCGGCCATCGCCTCGATCTCCTCGGACCTGGTGGACGCCAAGCGCCTGGAGGGCGCGGTGCCGGCGGCGACCCTGGCCCCGCTCGTGGCCGACGCCGAGGCCGCCGTCGCCGAGGGTCATCAGGCCAGCGGCGCCAACCCGAGCGGCGACCCACTGGCCGCCCTGGACCACCTGGCCCGGGCAGAGGCCGCCATCGACGCCGCCCTGGCCCCGGCCCGCGAGCGCGAGGAGAACGACTCGCGCGCCCGGGCCTCCCTGGGCTCGCGCCTGGCCCGCCTCAACTCCCAGGTGGAGTCCGTGACCTCCTACATCACCACCTATCGCGGAGCGGTGGGCCCCTCGGCACGCACCGCGCTCAGTGAGGCCGCCCGTCATGCCACGGCCGCCACCACCGTCCAGACCACCGACCCGGTGGCCGCCCTGGCGGAGGTCGCGGCGGCCGAGCCGCTCGTGGCCCAGGCCCAGGCCCTGGCCGAGGCCGACGTGCGCGGGTCGTCGAGCTCATGGAGCCCGCGCTCTGGTGAGAGCTACTCCTACTCCCGCGATTACGGCCGCTCGGGCGGCGGGCTCGACCTGGGCTCGCTCCTGCTGGGCGGCCTGCTGCTGGGCGGCGGCCACAACTACGGCGGCTGGAGCTCCCACCACCACGACAATGACAGGGGCGGTGGCTTCTTCAGCGGAGGAGGCGACTTCCTCGACGGGGTCGGCGACTTCTTCGACGGGGTCGGCGACTTCTTCGACGGGGGCGGCGACTTCTGAGCCGCGCCCTCCCCACGGCCCGCCCCACTCGCCCACCAGGCATGCCCTGAGCGATGCGGTCCTCGCCCGCATGACGCCGAGGGCCGGGACCTGCGATCATGACGCCTGATTCGCCTGGCCCACCGGCCACCACCTGGCGACCGCCCGGCGGGCGCCGGGTCCCTACTTGCCCACAATCTGCCCACACCGACGTCGCAGCTCGACGGAAGGACGAACAACCATGGCTGAGAAGCAGTCGATTCTGGGGCGCATCGCCCAGCTCACCCGCGCCAACATCAACGCGCTCCTGGACCGCGCCGAGGATCCGGAGAAGATGCTCAACCAGCTGGTGCGGGACTACACGGCGTCCATCGCCGAGGCCCGTGACGCCGTCGCCCAGACGATCGGCAACCTGCGCCTGGCGGAGAAGGACCACGACGCCGACGTCGCCGAGGCCAAGGACTGGGGCAACAAGGCCCTGGCCGCCTCCCGCAAGGCCGACCAGCTGCGCTCCGGTGGTGACACGGCCGGCGCGGACAAGTGGGACTCGCTGGCCAAGATCGCGCTGACCAAGCAGATCACGGCGGAGAACGAGGCCAAGGCCGCCGAGCCGATGATCGCCTCCCAGCGTCAGGTCGTCGAGCAGCTCAAGACCGGCCTGCAGCAGATGGAGGTCAAGCTCGGCGAGCTGCGCTCCAAGCGCGACCAGCTCATCGCCCGCCAGAAGACCGCCGAGGCCCAGGTCAAGGTGCAGGGCGCCATCCGCTCCATCAACGTCCTGGACCCCACCAGCGAGCTGTCTCGCTACGAGGACCAGGTGCGTCGGGTTGAGGCCCAGGCCGCCGGGCAGATGGAGCTGGCCGGCTCCTCCCTGGAGTCCCAGTTCGCCGAGCTCGAGGCCTCCGGGGCCAGCCTGGAGGCCGAGGCCCGGCTGGCGGCCCTGAAGTCCGGGCAGAACCCGGCCCTTCCGGGCGCCCAGCAGCAGGCCCCCGCCCAGATCACCGACGGTGACGACGACGCGATCAACGCCGCCTTCGCGGCCCTGAAGAACCAGGGTCAGCCGGCCGGCGAGGAGACGTCCTCCTACTGAGTTGAGCTGAACTGAGCTGACCTCGCCGCATTACCTAGGCGCTTCAGCCCCGTAGACCGCCCGGTACTCATCATCCCGATGAGTACCGGGCGGCTTCGTGCGCCTCGACGTCGGCCGACGCCCGCCGACACAGGCCGACCCGGGCCGCCCCGGGCCGACACGGGCCCCGGTCGAGGACACTCCACTCCGGCCGGGGACATCTCACGCCTGCGGGGACAGGACTTCCGCACCCGACGGCGTCGAATGCCCCCGCCAGGCGAGCTTTGTCCCCGACCGCGCAGACCGCACCCATCGGCGTCACGGACATCAAGAGGCCGGTATCGGTGCGGTGTCTTTGAGCGTCGCCGGAGGCTACTGGACGCCGTGACCGGTAGCATGAGCCCCATGAGCGTACCGACTTATCTTCTCGTCGATGGCGAGAACATTGACGCCACTCTCGGCATGAGTGTGCTGGGGCGGCGTCCCGAACCTGAGGAGCGGCCCCGCTGGGACCGAGTCCTCGCATACTGCGATGAACTGTCCTCCGCCGGCACCGCCGAGGGCGAGGGGAACGAGGCCCGCGCCCTGTTCTTCCTCAACGCCACCAGCGGCCATATGCCCATGAGCTTCATCCAGGCCCTCCTGGCCATGGACTACCGCCCCGTGCCACTGGCCGGGTCCGGCAGCAACGACGAGAAGGTCGTCGACATCGGTATTCAGCTCCCCCTGGAGGCACTGGCCGAGCGAGTCGAGGCCGGTCAGGACGCCCACGTCCTGCTGGGCAGCCACGACGGCGACTACATCCCCCACATCGAACGGCTCCTGCAGGCCGGCGCCACGGTGGGGATCCTGTGCTTCCGAGAGTTCCTCAACGCCCAGCTGGCCGCCCTGGAGGGCGAGGGCCTGACGGTCTACGACCTGGAGAGTGACGTCAAGGCCTTCACCATCCCGCTGCCACGCGTATGCATCATCCCGCTGGAGGACTTCGACCCTCTCGCCTTCCTCTGATTTCTCTGACCCGACGGCGGGGCGGCGACACATGTCGTCGCCCCGTCTCATGTCACAGCCCGACTTACCGAGGAGTCGCCGGCGATCGCCCCGCTTCAACCGACAACCACACAGTTCCCCCGTTTTGTGGGAACTGCAAGACTCCCTGGGTCTACAATTGGAACGAGGTCACACCAACCACTTGACCTATCAACAGCGACCATTCGGACGTCGTTCAGGAAACGACCAGAAACTGAAGGAATGGTGAGACTCATGGAGCGTTCCCAGCAGTCCCGCACCGAAGCTCACCTCCTTGTCGTCGACGATGAACCCAACATCCGCGACCTGCTGGCCTCGTCCCTGCGCTTCGCAGGCTTCGAGGTCTCGATCGCAGGCGACGGCAACGGCGCGCTGAAGACGGTGGAGAAGACATCCCCCGACCTGGTGGTCCTCGATGTCATGCTGCCCGACATGGACGGCTTCACCGTGGCCCGGCGCCTGCGCGAGCGTGACGTGACCACCCCGATCCTCTTCCTGACCGCCCGCGATGACATGGCGGACAAGGTCCAGGGCCTGACCGTCGGCGGCGATGACTACGTCACCAAGCCCTTCGGGCTGGAGGAGGTCATCGCCCGCATCCGCGCCATCCTGCGCCGCACCCACGCCATTGAGAACCAGGACGACGGCGTCGTGCGCGTGGCCGACCTGGTCCTGGACGAGGACGCCCACGAGGTGTACCGCGCCGAGGTCGAGGTGGATCTGTCGCCCACCGAGTTCAAGCTCCTGCGCTACCTCATGCTCAACGCCGGGCGCGTCGTGTCCAAGGCCCAGATCCTCGACCACGTCTGGGAGTACGACTGGAACGGTGACGCCGCGATCGTGGAGTCCTACATCTCCTACCTGCGCCGCAAGGTGGACCAGATCCAGGGCGCTGACGGCCAGCCCGTCACCCCGCTCATCCAGACTCGTCGCGGAGTCGGCTACATGCTCCGCGAACCCAAGGCCGAGTGATGGCGGCGGCGCGTGGGGGGAGCACGCGCCCGGCCAAGTCGTCCGGTAAGCAGCACCGCCCGATCAAACGGGGCCGATGGCACCCGATCACCGCGATTCAGCGGCCGTGGCAGGCGATGCCACTGCGCACGCGCCTGACCCTCATGACCACCGGCCTGCTGGCCATCGGGCTCATCGTCGTCTCCTTCGTGGTGACCTCACTGCTCTACAGCCACATGATGGGCCAGATCGACAGCCAGCTGCGCACCACCTCGGTGGCCATCGGAAGCCAAGGACTGGCCCAGATCCGCGAGGGAGGGACCAGCAGCACCACCTTCCCCTCGAACTACTACGTCAAGGCCGAGTACCTCGACCCCAGCCGCAACGGGGAGTGGATCTCCCCGGACACCGCCGCCACCTACGGCCGCCCCCAGATCAAGGGCCTGGACTACCGGCGCGCCCTGGCCCACGCGGACAAGAACGACTTCCCGATCACGACGGTCAACTCCGATCAGCCCGGCCACCAGTGGCGGATGATCACCCTGCTCATCAGGGACCAGAACACCGGCGAGTACACCGGCGCCGTGGCCCTGGCCCTCCCGCTGAGCGACGTCATGGAGACCGTCGAGCGCACCCGCCTCGTGGTGGCCCTGGCTGACGTCTCGATCATCTCGGTGGGCGCCGTCTTCGCCACCTACCTGGTTCACCGCTCGTTCCGCTCCCTGCGCCAGATCGAGGGCGTGGCCGCCCGGATCGCCCACGGCGACCTGTCCGCCCGCATCCTGGTCACCGAGCCGCGCACCACGGAGGTCGGCTCCCTGCAGCGGGCGATCAACACGATGCTCACCCAGAACGAGAGCTCCTTCGCCGCCCAGGTCGTGGCCCAGGAGCGGATGACGCGCTTCGTCTCCGACGCCTCCCACGAGCTGCGCACACCCCTGGCCGCCATCCGCGGCTACGGCGAGCTCTACCGGATGGGCGGGGTGCCGGCGAACAAGACCGGTGAGGTCATGGGGCGCATCGAGACCGAGTCCAACCGGATGGGGCGCCTCGTCGATGACCTCCTCCAGCTGGCCCGGATCGACGAGGGTCGGGAAATGTCCATGGAGCCGGTCAACCTCACCGACCTGGCCGCCGGGGCCCTGAGCGACATGATGGTGCTGGCCCCCGAGCGCGACTGCGGCCTCATCCCCCTCGACCCCCGCGACGAGGCCGCCGGCAAGGAGGCCCCCTCGCTCCAGGTCATCGGTGACCGCGACCGCCTCTCCCAGATCCTCACCAACCTGCTGGGCAACGTGGTGCGCCACACCCCCTCCGGGACGCCGGTGGAGATCGCCATCGGCATGGCTCCGCCACGCACCAACCCGACGGCGCAGCCGGTCGTCGTCGTCGAGGTACGCGACCATGGTCACGGTGTGCCCCCGGAGGCGGCCGAGAAGGTCTTCCAGCGCTTCTACCGCTCGGACACCTCCCGCAACCGGGAGACCGGGGGCTCCGGCCTGGGACTGGCGATCGTGCTGGGGATCGTGGCCGCTCACAAGGGCACGGTCCAGATGCTCCAGACCCCCGGCGGCGGCGCCACCGTCCACATCGAGCTGCCGCCCGCACCGGCCTGGTAGGCCCCACCACACCTCCGGAAGGCGGTCAGCCTGGGAGAATGACAAGAGTGGCACGCCAGACACTGTGTCACGTCGACGTCACGGCGAGGACAGTCCTACGATGGCACGCGTTCCATTTCCAACACGGAGACTGACCCATGGGTGTTATTGAAGCACCGCAATGGCTTCTGCCCGCCTTCACCCGCTCGGTGAAGGCTATCGGCGCCACGCAGCCCCCAGAGGCGATCGGCTCCGCCGGCGAGCTCCTCATTGAGCGCTGGTCCACACCGGATCGTCGCTTCCACAACCTTCGCCACCTCATCGACATGCTCGCTCGGGTCGATGAGCTGGCCGAGGAGTCGCACAACCCGGACATCATGCGGGTCGCCTGCTGGTACCACGGCTGCGTCTTCTCCTCCGACGTCGAGGAGGTCATCCGCGGCAACGGCGGCGAGGACGAGACCGCCTCGGCAGCCTTCGCTGAGGCCGACCTGCGTCACCTGGGTGTCCCGATGGAGACGGTCAAGCGGGTGTGCAGCCTCATCGTCAACCTCAAGCGGCACATGCTCGCCGATGACGACATTGACGCCCAGGCCCTCATCGACGCCGACCTGGGAACCCTGGCCGTGGACCCCCAGACCTACACCGAGTACGTGCGGCTTCTGCGTGAGGAGTGCTCCCACATCCCCGTGGAGGAGTACCTGCGCGGCCGCCTGACGATCGTCTCCCGGCTCCTGGACCGTGAGCACCTCTTCCACTCCCCACTGGGCGAGCGCTGGGAGCACCCGGCTCGGGAGAACCTGTCAGCCGAGCAGCGGCGTCTCCACGAGAAACTCACCAAGCTCGCCGAGGAGCGGGGAGCGCAGGCTGATCCGGCGGTCCTGGAGGCCGCAGCCGCGCACCCCGCCCCGGTGGCCTTATCGGCCAGCCCCACCGCTGTCGAAGACCTCGCTCCCGGGGCTGCCGAGCAGCCGGACGAGACCGCCGAACGCGCCCCCCGTACCCCTCCGCTGGGCCTCCAAGCGCTGCCCGTCAAGGACCCCACGACCGGCCCCGCCCGGGACGGCGACACCCTGCGCCTGGACTCAACCGCGCTCAGGGCCCTGCGATCCACGGTGACGGCGTCGACCGCGACGCCGCCCGCCTCCCCGGCCTCCGTGGCGTCCTCAGGATCGCCGGAGGCTCCGTCCTCATCCGCCTCCCCATCGAGCGCCTCCTCGCCGCGTACCCCCGCCCGCGGGATCCCGGCCGTGGCCTCAGCGCGCCACCCCATCGATGCACCCGCTGAGCGGGGCGAGGGTCGCGAGGACAAGGACGGGGAGGAGGCGATGGCGCACACCGCCTCCATGGAGTCCTGCATCGCGGACCTGGACCTGCTCATGTGCTCGCGCAACCGCTCCGACGACGCCGAGGACCGCCGCGCCCGGGTCCAGGCCGAGCGGGACAAGCTCACCGAGAAGCTACGAGCCAAGACCCAGGAGGCCAAGGAGCTGCGCGAGGCCCGTACCGGCGAGATCACTCCCATCACCGAGGAGATCATCGACGACGGCGCCGGGGACCTCTGAGGCGCCCGGCAGGCCCTTCTCTCAGGGACGACCCGCCGTCTGCGGGGCCACAGGCCGTAATCTGCAGGCCCCCTCCACAGGGCCGGCTCCTCGCCCGGCCCTGCGCCGGTCAGGCCCCTACCGTGAGAGGCACAGCGCGCACGTCAGTGCACCACCAGCACACCGCGCACGGCCCTCGGGCCGCCTCTCACGAAAGGACGCCCCTCATGCCCGCCTACTCCGTCGATACCGCCGCGGTGGCCGACACCGCCGCCCGAACCCGTACCCGCATCGCGACGATCCAGACCGAGGTCGACGGCATGCGGGGAGACATCGGCCTGCTCCAGTCCTGCTGGACCGGGACCGCATCGGACTCCATGGCCGCCTGCGCGGCCGACTGGCACCTCACCCAGCTCCAGGTGCAGTCCAACCTCGATCAGATCAGCCTGGCCCTGGACAACGCCGCCGTGTGCTACGACGACGCCGAGACCTCCAACCAGGGACGTTTCACCGGCCCGACGCCGGCTCCCGCTCCTGCACCGGCCGCGGGCTCGGCTCCCTTGGGCGCCTGGTAGGAGCCGCCGACGGCGAGGCTCGCTCAAGACTGCGCCGCCTCCCGCTTCAGCGTGTGCGCCACACGAGCTGACCACACAGGCCCAACCGCCCCGTCCCCAGCGCGGACAGGTACGGATACGGCGGCGGGCCGCCCC
>OLOB01002697.1_pt1 | contig 10126 bp, 10 predicted proteins | sample 1671911 | NCBI WGS metagenome assembly OLOB01 (sample SAMEA3136625, study PRJEB25190) | human gut metagenome | biome: human gut; feature: human-associated habitat; material: faeces | place: Austria | collected 2013
CTGTACAGGAAGAATTGGGGCTCCGCGGAAGCAAGCCTGCTGCCTACTCCATTGATCCTGACTACGGCATTGCTGTGGATGTCACAGTCGGAGAGACCTGGGACGATCCCAAAAAGGGAAGCTCTATCCTGGGCGACGGAGCCGCGGTGAAGATTATGGACAGTTCCGTAATTTGTCATCCAGATGTCATAAAACTCCTTGAAACACTTGCTATGGAAAGTAAAATCCCTTTCCAGCGTGATGTCATCGTTTCCGGCGGAACAGATGCCGGCTCGATCCATGTTACACGGGAGGGTGTCCGCACTGGCGGCATCTCCATTCCCTGTCGGTACCTCCACTCTCCCGTGGAGATGGTAGACCTGTCCGACGTCACTGCCACCGTGCGTCTTATGACAGCGTTCGCCCAGAAAAAACTATAAATTCCAAAGGATGTAATGTAAAATGCCTTTACAGATAAGCGACCGCGTTCGCGCGTTAGGTGCACAAGCACAGGACGCATTGTCAGAGCAGTTTGCCCGCATTGACGCCATCGCGGAATACAATACACAAAAAGTTCTCTCCGCCTTCCAAACACACAAAGTGGCGGAATCTATGTTCCAGGGAACCACTGGCTACGGTTATGATGACCTTGGCCGGGAAACCCTCGGTGCCATCTACGCCGATCTTTTTGGCGCAGAGGACGCCATGGTTCGTATCAACTTTGTCAACGGAACCCATGCAATCTCGTCTGCTCTATACGGGGTTCTGCGCCCGGGGGATGTGCTGGTCTCCGCCATTGGTGCCCCTTATGATACCTTGCAAGGCGTCATTGGGATCACTGGAGATGGCAACGGTTCTCTCAAAGAATTCGGGATCACCTACCGCCAGGTGGATTTGACCCCGGAAAACACCCTTAATTGTAGGGCTTTCCGGGGCCGCTTCATGGGCGGGGCGTATGATTTCATAGCCCCGCCCGGTTTTGCAGAGATATTGCTAACATTTTGGAAAGGAGGTCGTATGGACAAAAACCAAGGCTATGAGATCATTCAGGCCGTCATGCTGGAAAATGGCAGGGGCTTTGCGCTGGGGCATCATCCTACCGCTCCCTCGCCCTATGTCACATGGGCTTGCTATGACGACAAGGACGGCCAGCGGCAGTATGAATGGGGGCATTACGGCAGCGACCGTGCCGCTCTGGAACAGGACTTTGCGGCGCGGGTGCAGGAATACCAGCGCCTTTACAACGTCGATGTCAGGCAGGTCGAGGCTCCCGGCCTTTACAAGTATTACTCTACCCAGCGCCCTGTGGACATTGGGACATTCCCCAAGCCGCCCCGTAACGCCCCGGATGAGATCGTCAACTACGATCAGCGCGTCCCGGTTGAAAATGGATCATTTCTGGCGTGGGGGCATTTGACCTACACGCGGCCATTGACGAAACGGCAGGCGTCTGACTATGAGCTGCGGCCTGCGCCTGACAATCCCGACAGGCCCCGTTCGATCCGGGAACAGATGAAAACCGCCGCAAAGCAGGCCGAGGCTGACCGGGGCCAAGCTGCCCCAAAGAAAAATGCCCCTGACCGGGGCGACAGATAGGAGGACATTTATGGATCAGGAACGCAATCCCAACAAGAACGCCGAGCTTTCTATGGAGCAGAACTATAATCAGATCGACGGCATCATCAACAATCTGCCTGTGCCGCCCCCGGAGGATAAGCCGCTGGACAAGGTACGGGAACATCCGCCCAAGCGCCGCAGCCGGGAGCGTGAGGAGCGTTGACAAAGAAGCGCGTCCGCAGCGTCCCCATCTATGTGTGGGTACGGCCTGACGAGCTGGAGGTCATTCGGGAGCGCATGGCCGAGGCGGGCATCCGCAACATGAGCGCCTATATCCGAAAAATGGCGCTGGGCGGCTATGTGCTCCACGTTGACCTTGAACCCGTCAAGGAGCTTGTGTCGCTCCAGCGGCGCTGTGCAAACAATCTCAATCAGGCGGCCATCCATGCCAACAGCTATGGCGGCTTGTACCCGGACGAGCTGAAGCGGCTGCAAAAGGACTACGCCGACCTGTGGGAGCCGCTGTCTGATCTGCTGGCCCAGCTCTCCGCCATTGTAACGATGTGACACAGGGGGAACGGCCTCGCGCCGTTCCCCGGCTGTCCGCACCTCTGGTCATCGTGACCAGAAGCGCGGAGGGCCGGGACATCCTTGAGTGCCGATTTTTTCAGAGTTATAATAGACATATACAGGAAAAAGGAGGAACCCCCTATGCGGATCATATTCAAAATCCTTGCCGCTCCCTTTGTGTTGGTGCTGACCCTGCTTGTGGCCGTGCTCTCGTTCCTGCTGAGTCTTTCCGCTGGTTTGCTCTCCATCCTCGCGTCGGTGCTGGGGCTGCTGAGTGTCCTGATGCTGTTTGTGGAGAAAGACATTTCCACGGGGATCGCGGGGCTGCTGATGGCGTTTGCCATTTCACCCTTTGGCCTGCCTGCGCTGGCCGGATGGCTGCTTGCCAAGCTGGACGAGCTGAACGGTTCCCTGCGGGGCTTCATCACAGGCTGAGTTCTGGTCACGGTGGCCAGAAGATGCAGAAAACGGCGGCTGATCCCATCCGCCGTTTGTTGTATGGAAAGGAGGGCTGTCTACGGCCACGACCTACCTCAAATCCCACAAGCGGGCCGATAAACGGACGGCCCTGCAAAGTCTGAAAGACCGCTTTGATTATGGCCTGAACCTGGAGAAGCTGGGGGCCGTTTCCTCCTACCTCTGCGATCCGGCCACGGCACACGCCGAGTTCATGCTGGTCAAAAATCAGTATCAGGGCGAAACTGACCGCAGGGCCGGACACGGGGCGTTGTGCTACCAGATCCGGCAGGCGTTCCCTCACGGCGAGGTGACGGCGGAGGAGGCCAACCGCATCGGCTATGAAACGGCGATGCGCTGGACAAAGGGCAAGTATCAATTCTTCGTCTGTACCCATATAGACAAAGAGCACATTCATAATCACATCTACTACAATTCCACCGCCTATGACCGCTCCCGGAAGTTTCGCAACTTCATCGGCTCCTCGTTCGCCCTGCGGCGGCTGTCTGACCGGGTATGTCTGGAGCACGATCTGTCCGTGATTGCAAATCCCAAGCTCCACAGCAAGGGGCGGTATTTGCACTACGGTCAATGGCTGGGGGAAAATCAAAAGCTCTCACAGAAAGAACAGATCCGCCTTGCCATTGACGCGGCTCTGACGGAGCGACCCAAGGACTTCGCAGACTTTCTCCGGCGCATGGAAACGGCAGGCATACAGGTCAAGCACGGGCGCGGCGGCGTGATCTCGTTCCTTGTGCCAGGACAACAGCGGGCGGCCCGTTTCCGGGCATCCACGCTGGGGGACGGCTACGGCCCCGAGGACGTGCAGGCCGTCATTGACGGCAAGGCTCCCACACGAACGGCCACGGCGCGGAAAGCGCCCGCACCCCGCCGTGTCAATCTGCTGATCGATATTCAGGAGAGGATGCGTCAGGGCAAAGGCCCAGCCTATGAACGCTGGGCCAAGGTGTACAACCTTAAACAGATGGCGGCCGCGCTGCAATATCTGAAAGAGCACCAGCTCTTTGAATATGACGATCTGGCTGCAAAAACCGACGCCGCCACAGAGCGTTTTCACACGCTGGCCGGGGACATTCAACAGACCGAGGCCGAGCTTTCCCGTGTGTCCGATCTGATGGCCGCCGTGGTGCAGTACGCCAAGACCCGCCCCGCGTTCGATGGGTACAAGGCCGCCAAGTACAGCCGGAAATATCTTGCCGAGCATGAGGCGGAGCTGGCCGACTACCGGGCGGCCAAGGCGACAATGGCCGAGCTGCTGGGCGGCGAGAAGCTCCCCAAAATGGACGTGCTAAAAGAAAAACGCCGCCAACTGGCAGCGCGGAAAAAGGCTCTTTATTTGGAATACCGCAAGGCCCAGCAGGATATGCGGGAGCTGGTAGCCGTCAAGGGCAGCGTGGATCACCTGCGCGGGCTGACGGACAACCAGCGCAATAAGGAGCAGGCCCGTTAGGGACAGCGACGCAGGCAATAGTTCTTCTGGTCACGGTGGCCAGAAGTCCAGCGGGTTTGGGGGCACCCCAACAAGCATTTCCGCAGCGCGGAAATTGCAAGTGTCAATACACTTGCCTTGCTTGCCGCTAACGCGCTCCCCCGGAAACCCTGCGAAAAACGGAGGCAGCGCCATTTCTTACGCTCCCTCCGTTCCATGGTTTTCTATGATTGCGTTGATAATCCCCTCGACGAGCCGCAGCTCGCTTTCGTTGAGGGAATTAAGTAGAATATTGATCCGCTTCTTTGCGGCTTCATCGGCTCCCATATTGGGATAAAAGTATTCATCCACGGAGATACCGAACATTGTTACCATTTGGTAAAAGGCATTTAGGCTCGGATGCTGTCCGTCATTTTCGTGATACATAATGGTACGCGGATCGCGGTCAACAATGTATCCTAACTGTTCCTGCGTCATGCCCTCACGCTCACGGGCTTTCTTGATAGCAAGTCCGATCCCGTGAAAGTCAAATTTGCGTTCGTCACGTTCAATTTTCATAGCATCACCACCTAATGTAATTTTACATTTCATGTGGCAACATTTGAACGGCGTCAAATTTCATTTCACTGCATATTTAATTTCGTGCTAAGAGAATTGATGACGCTGAAAATGTGATGTAAAATGTACTTATAATTAAATTTGTCCCGAAGATCAGAAGTTGGTATCTAAAATAAAATCAGAAATATTGTGAGGTTTCTGTGACATTTGGGTGCTACACTGAAAATGAAGGAGTGTGATACCATGCGAATTTTAGTAGTCGAGGATGATCGACTTTTGAATAATACTTTATGCTATAACTTGAATACTGCGGGCTATGCGGTGGATTCTGCGCTGACAAAATCAGCGGCCGGTAGTTTCTTGACAGAGCAGGACTATGACCTAATTGTGCTGGATGTAAATTTGCCGGATGGGAACGGTTTTGACTTCTGCCGGGAGGTAAAAGAACGCCGTCCCGATACCGCTATTATCTTTCTGACCGCAAATGATATGGAAAGCGATATGCTCAAAGGGTATGAGCTGGGTGCAGAAGATTATGTGACAAAACCTTTCCCTATGAGTGTCTTTCAAAAGAAACTGGCGGTAGTGCTAGGGAGGCTGACAAAACAATATGGTGGTGATACTTATGAGGATGACATACTGACCATCAATTTTTCAGAAATGAGTGCTACTCTATCAGGAAAGCCACTTACATTCACACCACTGGAATATCGACTTTTGAAAATTCTGATGAAAAATCCACAGATTGTTTTGACCCGGCAAGTCTTGTTGGAAAAATTGTGGGACGCAGACGGAAATTTCGTGGATGAACACGCTCTGACTGCGGCTATCAGCCGGGTACGAAACAAAATTGAAACACCCGACCGTCAGTACATCAAAACGGTATATGGTATGGGTTATATGTGGATTGGAGGGGTGCTGAAATGAATGGGCGAAAACTCTCTGTCAACAAAGCCTGTCTCTTTTTAGCTGTTCTCCTGCTGGTGGCAATGGGGACGGTTTCAGCAGCTTTGTATGGGCTAACTCAGAATATAACCGCTGTCTGGTATGTAGTATTGTTCGGCATCTTTGTGCTGCTTTGCGCTGTTTGTTTTATGGTGCTGGTTCGGCGTAAACTGGCAATGTTCTCCGATAGCTTTTGTAGTCTGATAGATAATATGTTGTCCGGGAATATGCAGCCGAAACAGATTATTGAAGAAGAAAGTCTTTTCTATAAAATTGAATATCGGCTGAACCGTTTATATGAAGTCATGCAGGAAAACAAGAACAGCATTGCACAAGAACGGGCTGACCTGCAAGAACTGATTTCCGACATTTCTCATCAGGTCAAGACCCCGATTGCGAACTTGAAAATGATTAACAGCACCCTGCTTGAAAATGAAGTCCCTGTGCAAAAGCAAAAAGAGTTTCTTACAGCACAGGCCAGCCAACTTGATAAACTGGATTTTCTCATGCAGATGATGATTAAAACCTCTCGTCTGGAAGCAGGTGTCATTTCTCTGGAAAAGAAAAGCCAGCCGCTTTATGACACGCTTGCCGCCGCATTGGGCGGTATTCTTCTGAACGCCGAGAAAAAACAGATCAATGTTCAAGTGGACTGCCCGGAGAACTTGGTCGTTTCCCATGACAGAAAATGGACAGGTGAAGCATTGTTCAATATTTTGGACAATGCGGTGAAATATACGCCGGAGGGCGGTCAAATCCGTGTTTCGGTTGAAAGTTGGGAAATGTATGTGAAAATCGACATTGCAGATACAGGCATTGGCATTTCAGAACAGCATCAGGGAGCAATTTTCAAGCGTTTCTATCGAGAGGACATCGTACATGATGTAGATGGAATTGGTATTGGTCTGTATCTGGCTCGTGAGATCGTAACCTTGCAAGGCGGTTATATTCGGGTAACATCCGAGGTTGGGAAGGGGTCAACCTTTTCTGTTTTCCTGCTTCGAGAACAGAGTAAGTACGCCGAAGAATAAATGTCACAGGCTTATGACATTTAGAACCGAATTGTCCAAAAATAATTTATAGCTCGTGACATTCCTGTGAGGTTTACCTTTTATGATAGAGCCATCAAAAAGAAAGGGTGGTGTTCTATATGAACATATTACAAACGACAGATTTGAAGAAATATTACGGCACCGAACCGAACATTACAAAAGCATTGGATGGCGTGACCCTATCCATTGAGGAAGGTGAATTTGTTGCCATTGTTGGTACTTCCGGCAGCGGTAAGTCTACTTTGCTGAACATGATGGGCGGGTTAGATACGCCAACTTCCGGCAGTATTAAAGTAAAAGGGAAAGAATTATCGAAACTCAAGGATGAACAGCTTACCATCTTCCGCAGACGTAACATCGGGTTTATCTTTCAGAATTACAATCTTGTTCCTGTGCTGAATGTCTATGAAAATATTGTCCTGCCGGTGGAGCTGGACGGTGATACCGTTGATAAACGATTCATGGACGAAGTTGTGAAAATGCTGGCGCTGGATGGAAAGCTGAACAGTATGCCTAACAATCTGTCCGGCGGCCAGCAGCAGCGTGTAGCGATTGCCCGCGCCCTTGTTTCCAAACCAGCTATTATACTTGCAGATGAACCGACAGGCAATTTGGATAGCCGGACAAGTAGTGATGTTCTTGGTTTGCTGAAAGTTACAAGTCAGAAGTTCCATCAAACGCTTGTAATGATTACCCATAACAATGAAATTGCCCAGCTTGCCGACCGAATTATCCGTATTGAGGACGGAAAAATCGCACAGTGACAGGGGGTGACATTGATGGATGATATTTTATTTGGGAACAATAATCAGGCAACAATCAATCGTCTTGCCAAAAGAAGCTACCGCGCTAATAAGCAGAGAAATGTTTTCGTTACCATCGCATTATTCTTGACCGCCTTTATGATTACATCTGTGTTTAGTTTGGGGTGCAGTTATTTTGAAACCTATCAAATGCAGCAAATTCGTGCGATGGGCACGACTGCGGATGTGGCAATTACAAGCCTCTCAGAAGAACAATATGAAGAATTGAGCCGATCCAGCTTGGTATCCGTAGTTGGTGTCAGTCAGAGATTGGGCAGCATTGATACATCTGGAATGGACGATGCCCTGCTGAGTATTACTTGGATAGACGAAACAGAATGGCAAGAACACCGTGTACCAACAATTTCGGATATACACGGAGATTATCCGCAAGCAAAAAATGAAATTATGCTCCCTACATGGGCTTTGCGTGCAATGGGGATTGATGATCCACAGATAGGGATGAATATTTCCCTTTCCTATCAGCTCGGAACAGATTATCAATACAGCTCCGATGAATTTGTTTTGTCAGGCTATTACACAGATTATTCGGCTTCGCGTGCAGGCAACCGTGGTGCTGCTTATGTTTCGGAGCTTTTTGCAACACAAACAGGGCTTCCCTTTGATAGTGTGTCTACCGCAATGATTTCTTTTTCTGATGACAGTAATGCCCTGCGATCCTGTGAAAAACTAAAACGGAAGATTTCGTTTACAGAAAGTCAGTCCTTTGAAATTGTACCTATTGCTCAGAGTAATTCCACCACCATTGTTCTTCCACTGGCTGCTATTATCGTCTTTATCATTATCAGCGGCTATTTGCTGATTTATAACATTCTGTATATCTCAATTTCAAGAGATACACAATTCTATGGACAGCTTAAAACGATAGGCACGACAAAAAGACAAATCAAGCGAATCGTGCGTTCTCAAATATTCAGAACGGCGGTGATCGGTATTCCCAGCGGCCTGATTGTCGGTGGTATTGTTTCGCTTGGACTTGTTCCGTTTGCCATGAATATAATGTACTCAGGCGATACAGACCTTGGGGAGATAGTGTCCTTTTCCCCCATTATTTTTGCGGGTGCCGCAATCTTCACATTTTTTACTGCAATCATCGGCAGCATGAAACCAGCGAAAATAGCTGCAAGTATTTCTCCTGTTGCGGCTTCACGCTATACGGAGGCAAATACAAGGAGTTACCGAGATCATAAGAGCCATAGAACAAAATTATCCCGGATGGCACGAGATAATATTTTTAGAAACCCTAAAAGCGCTTTCCTTACTTTTGCGTCCTTATTTTTAGGCTTAATATTGTTTTTGGTTTCTGCTGGTCTACTATCAAGCCTAAGTCCCGACAATTTTGTAAATCAATGGGGAGAAAGTGATTTCGCATTGACTTACAGCATTTCCGAAGAAGGAAACCTGCTCTCTGATGAAATGTTGCAGCAAATTGAAACAATGCAGGGAATTGAAAATCTGCGCGTCACTTATTCTACTTCACCGTGGCCCACTATGGATGTCATTTACGACGAAAATGTATTCGGGAAATATATTGATTCCTTGGATGGCGTATCAGGTCTTGATTTTTCAAATGCGGAAACACGAAAAAACTATACAGATAATTTTTGGAGCGGCGTTTACGGAATAGATTCCAGATATATCGAAGAACTTAATAAAACGCTTGATAAGCCTATTGACTTAACCGCCTTTGAAAAGGGAGAGTTGGTGGTTTTGTCCGCTATGACGGATGATGAGGGAAACCTATTGATTCAGCCAGGGCAAGCAATCACCGTTGTCGGTGAGTCCGGGGAACAGGTCTTTACAGTGGCAACTGGCTTTCTGGACGCTGATTTTCAGAGTGGTCGAGGAAATGAGAGAGGTACTGCCCCTGATTTGTATATCAGTGAGCAGGCATTAGAGAAGTTGTCTGGAGAAACTAAAATCTTTCGGATTGCTTTTGATACTATTGATAGCAGTTATGATAAAGGGATTATGGAGCAGCTTCAATCCATTACTGCTTCGTCACCGGGCATTACGATTCTGTCACGATATGAAAAGCAGCAAGAAATGGCCGGATATTTGCTGACCTCAAGGATTATAGCCGCAGGGTTGTCCACTGTATTTTTGCTGATAGGAATTATGAATTTCATTAACACAATGGTTGTTAGTGTAAATACTCGGAAACATGAATTTGCCACACTTGAAAGTATAGGAATGACGAAAAAGCAAATTAGAAATGTATTGCTTTGGGAAGGCGGGTATTATTGGAGTATTTCTTTCCTACTGCTTGCCACACTGGGAACAGCGATATATATTCCGATATACTCAGCCTTTAGAAAAATGGTTCCTTATGCAGCTTTTCACTATCCTGTATTTTCTCTGTTGGTTGTCGCAGCTATTGTTTTACTGGTCTGCTTGGCAACTCCCGTCATAACTTTCATGCAAAATGTTAAGCAAAGCGTTGTAGAGAGACTGCGGCAGAATTAAATATTTGCGATGAAAACCGGGAGATTATTCTCCCGGTTTTTCAAATCTCACAGGTTCGTGAGATTTCAGCCCATTATTCTGTCGAAACAGCGTGTGTCGGTGACATTTCTGTGAGGATTGCTTGTTAAGATAAACGCAAAAGGAACAAGCTGCCGCACGACGGCAAAAGAAAAAAAGCCGTCGTACAGCAGCCTATCAACACGCCCATTTGAAGCGGCGGCTTTGATTTTCAGAGCCGCCGTTTCTTTGCGTCTACACAAACCAATGAC
>OLOB01002703.1_pt1 | contig 10110 bp, 11 predicted proteins | sample 1671911 | NCBI WGS metagenome assembly OLOB01 (sample SAMEA3136625, study PRJEB25190) | human gut metagenome | biome: human gut; feature: human-associated habitat; material: faeces | place: Austria | collected 2013
ACTTGCATGTGTTAAGCACGCCGCCAGCGTTCGTCCTGAGCCAGGATCAAACTCTCCAAACAAAACCAACAAAAACAAGCCCCAACCAACCACAAACAGCCAGCCAGAACCCACAGTCAGTACAACAGTCCAGAAAACCAGACCAGGCCCAACCCAACCCCACAACAAAGAGGGCCAGGCAAACCAAAACAAAACAAACCCCAAAAAACCACACACAACCAAAATCATGCGCAGCCCCCAGGGCCATGGCATAAAAAACATGACACACTATCGAGTTCTCAAACAACACACCCACCGAGAACTTGTCGTAAGGCATTTTGCCTTCCGCTTCGCTCTCAGAAGCGCCTGAGAAACTTTAGCGAGCCGCATTTTCTGAGTCAAACGAATGGGCGGTGACCCTCGTCTCTCATTCGGCTCTCTTCAGTTCTCAGTCCCCGGCCGGTCTGAGGAAATTCATCCTCCCCGTTTCGGGCCGGAGAGAACATTACGCACCGGCCACCACCCCGTCAAACTGTTGAGCGGTGACGGTGCCCACAAGGCGTCGTCACCGCTCAACACCCGTGTTCTCGAGGTGAGGATTTCCCTTGACGAGGAGCCTAAACCGCGCGTCCGACGGCCAGGTTCCGGCGTCCCTTGCGCACCAGCACCACTCCCCCGGCGAGCAGGTGCTCAGGACCGATGACCGCGGTCTCGTCGGCCACTTTGACGTTGTTGATGTAGGCCCCGCCTCCGGCAATGGTCTTGCGGGCCGCATTGCGCCCGCGCTCCAGCCCCGTGCCGACAAGCAGGTCCACGATCGTAGTCTGTCCGACTGTCACGTCGCTGGAGCCGAGATCAGCCGTGGCCGCCAGGATCGTCGCCTCATCGATGTCGGCGAGGTCGCCGCGACCCCACAGTGCGGAGGTTGCCGCCTCGGCCTGAGCAGTTGCGTCGGCTCCGTGGACCCACGTGCAGACCTCGTGCGCCAGAACCCGCTGCGCCTCACGTGCCTTCGGGTTCTCGGCCGTCGCCGACTCCAGGCGCTCAATCTCCTCGCGCTCCAGGAAGGTGAAGACCTTGAGGAAGCGCACGACGTCGGCGTCGTCGACCTGAAGCCAGAACTGGTAGAAGGCGTAAGGGCTGAGCATCTCGGGGTTGAGCCAGATCGCCCCGCCCTCGGACTTACCGAACTTGGTGCCGTCGGCCTTGGTGATGAGGGGGTTGGTCATGACGTGGACCGAGGCGCCCTCGACCTTGTGGATGAGGTCCATCCCGCCCACAAGGTTGCCCCACTGGTCATTGCCTCCGACCTCCAGGGTGCAGCCGTAGCGTCGGTAGAGCTCGAGGTAGTCGTTGGCCTGGAGGACCTGGTAGCTGAACTCGGTGTAGGAGATGCCCTCCTCGCTGGCCAGGCGCCGGGCGACGATGTCCTTGGAGAGCATGGTGCCCATGCGGAAGTGCTTGCCCAGGTCCCGAAGGAAGTCGATGGCGCTCATCGCCTGGGTCCAGTCCAGGTTGTTGACGATCTGCGCCGGGTTGTCCCCGCTGAAGTCGAGAAGGTTCTCGAGCTGTTCCTGCAGGCTGGCCGCCCAGCCGGCAACGACGTCCTTGGTGTTGAGGGTGCGCTCCCCCTTGGCGCGCGGGTCGCCGATGAGGCCGGTCGCCCCACCCACCAGCGCTAGCGGACGGTGCCCGGCGAGCTGAAGATGGCGCATGACCTTGACGGCTACGAGGTGGCCGTGGTGAAGGCTCGGCGCGGTGGGGTCGAACCCGCAATAGAAGGTGACGGCCCCGTCGCTGAGCGCTGCTCGCAGCGCGTCAATATCGGTGTGCTGGGCGATGAGCCCGCGCCACTGCAGTTCGTCCAGGATGTCCGTCACTGTCCAGTCGCCTTCCGTGGGTTGTCGTGCTTACTGCACGCGTGATCCCGGCGCGTCACGCTCGGGTCCGGCTGATACCTCCGGCGCGGATAGTCTGCCATGCTCCGGCTCGGCCTCCACGACAAAGCCGGGCTACGGAGCCATGAGCCGGATACGGGGAGCCTTCACGAGCCCTCAGCCGGACGGTCCCACAGGAGGGTGTATCGGTAGTAGAAGCGCCGTCGAGTCCTGGCCCCGGGAAGCAGCCGGACTGCCGCCCTACGAATCTCGGCCAGGGACTCTCGTGGAACACGAGTGACCACACCGATGTCTGAGCTCTCCCGTCGCAGGGCACCGACCACGTGCAGAGGCAGGACGGCCAGCGCGGACAGCGTCCAGTCCCACAGGCTCTTGTTGGCGGCTAAGCCGACGACGATCAGACGCCCGCCGGGTGCCACCAGCTGACTCAGCCTCACCAGGGCGGGCTCCAGTGGGAGGTGGTGCAGCGTGGCCACGCAGGTGACCGTCTCAAAGGTGCCGATGCGCTGAGGAAGGTCCAGATCCATGACGTCGTCGAGCAGCACCTCGGCCTGCGGAGTCTGCTCGAGACGTCTGTGCGCTCGAGCAACCGCCCGCTCGTCGGTTTCAAGTCCGACGGCGCGCCGGCATACCGCCGCCAGGCGTGCGATCAGGAGCCCGTCACCGCATCCGACATCGAGCGCTCTGCCGCCGCGCAGCGCCGCGTCCCGCACAATGCGCCGGTGAAAGGCGACGTTGTGATTCCAGTAGTCACTGGCCACTGCGGGAGCCTGGTGGAGCAGCCGCCGCGGTCGGACCGGCTGTGTCGCTCGAGGTCTTGGGGCTCTCAGCCCGGTCGGTAGACGCAGCGGTCTCCTCGTTGGGCTGCGTTGCTGATCCGCGCGCTACGACGCCGGCTTCACGCAGCAGTGCCTCGCGCAGGTGGGGCACTGCGGCGAAGTACGCCTCATCGGCGTCCTCCACCAAACGCGTTGCCCGGGCTCCGACATCTCTCCCTGCCGCTGTCATGGTCACGATCCGGGCACGGGCATCCTTGGGATCCGGCTGCCGCGACACCAGACCGGCCCGCTCCAGCCGGCGCAGCACCTGGCTGGCGGTCTTCACGTCCATTCCCGCCTGGGCCGCGATCATGACCTGGCTGGCACCGTCTCCCTGCTCCTCGAGCCACTGCGTGCAGGCCAGGAGGACGAACTGGGAGTGCGTCAATTCAACTGGCTCCAGGGCGGCAGCGATGTCTCGCTGCCAGGCCAACGCGGCCCTCCACATGAGGAAGCCGGGGCTCGCCTCAGGACCCTGGAACCTTGTCTTCACATATCGACCCTAGCAGCCTGGACGAGCGAGTCGATGGCCTGCGGAAAGTCCTCGGCGATTCCTGGACCGATCGTCGGGCCTACATCGTCGGCACCGGGGCCGTCGATGTCGAGGCGGGTGGTCACAACGCTCTGCCCTTGTGTCTGCGCGGGCGTGAAGGAGTGGGTGAAGGTCAGCTCCACTCCCCCGTAGGAGACCCGGTCCGCCTGGACATGAGGGGGTTCCCAGCGGATCACCGTGATCTCGATACTGTCCTGCCCCTCCGGAGTCATCGTGATCGAGGCGCCGGGCCCCACCGGCTCGCGCGGCTCGTAGCGATCTCCCTGGGGGAGCTCGATCTCACCGGAGAGCACCTTGATCCAGGTCTCCCACAGGACCTCCGCCGGGAGATCCACTGTCCGTTGGCACTCAGTCGACCACATGGCCGTCCCCTTCCTCGTCCTCCGCGCTCGGCGGTTCCGCACCACAAATAGTCTTCGCAGCGATAATCTGTGTACCCATTATTAGTGGACGGAAAGGGCGTAGGCAAGTGGAGACCCAACGGAGTCGGGCTCGGCGAGGTTCAGTCCTGTGAGCGTCGCCTGGTGACGGCCGGCCGGTACGGCGAGACGGTGGGCTCTCCATCCAGCCAGAAGCGCCATGGGAAGGCCTCGCCATCACCCCCGGGACCGGCCACCCCGGTGCGCGGCCCACAGCGGATGCGCCCGGCATCCGGCGCCGGCTGCGGCTCCGGCAGCGTCAGGCTGATGCGTGATCCCGGCCCGCCCAGCAGTGCGCCGTCGTCGGAGCGGTCCAGTCCCAGTGCGGCGCACAGTCTGGCCGGACCACGGGCCAGGTCGCGGTCAGTGCGGGCTGCCGGGCGGCGCCCCCTGGCCTGCTCGATCCCTTCGACGACCTCTCCCCCGCGCAGCAGCACCGCGCGTGAGACTCCAGCCGGTCCGGTGACGATGTTGAGGCAGTGGTGCATCCCGTAGGTGAAGTAGACGTAGATGCACCCGCCGGCCTCGAACATGGAGGCGTTGCGCGCCGTGCGTCCCCGGAAGGAGTGGGAGCCCGGGTCCTTCTCGCCGCGGTAGGCCTCCACCTCGGTCAGGCGGATCGCGACGCGCCCAGCCGAGTCGGCAACGGTGATGACGGCGCCCAGCAGCGCCGGGGCCGCCTCCAGGCTGTCACATCTGAGCAGTGAGGCGACATCGGCACTCAGCTCGGTCGCCGTCTCCCCCACAGAAGCGTCTGACATCGTCCTGCCGCCCCGGCTCAGTCCTGGTCCTCCTCGTCCCATTCCTCATCGGTCTCACTGGGCTCGGGCCACTGGGGACCGGCGGGGCCGTCCAGCAAGGATCCCTCCCAGGCGAAGACTCGCAGCTCGGCGCTGCGGGCGATGGCGCGGGCGAGCTGCTCCACCACTCGCACCGGGGCGGTGCCGCCGTGCCCGGTACGGGCGGCCACCGACCCCTCGGCTGAGAGGACCTCCTGCACCCCCGGAGTGAGCCGCTCATCAATGGCGGCGAAGTCAGCATCGGTCAGGTCCCACAGCTCAATGCCACGCTTCTCGCACTCGCGCACGCAGGCACCGGAGATCTCGTGGGCGCTGCGGAACGGCACACCGTTCTTAACCAGCCACTCCGCGATATCGGTGGCCAGGGAGAACCCCTGGGGGGCGAGCTCCGCCATCCGCTCGTAGTGGAGGGTCATCGTGCTCACCATGCCGCTAACGGCCGGCAGGAGGACGGCCAGGGTGTCGACGGCGTCGAAGACCGGTTCCTTGTCCTCCTGCAGGTCCCGGTTGTAGGCCAGGGGCAGGGCCTTGAGAGTGGCGAGCAGCCCGGTCAAATCACCGATGAGGCGTCCGGCCTTGCCGCGGGCGAGCTCGGCCACGTCCGGGTTCTTCTTCTGCGGCATGATGGACGAGCCCGTGGAGTAGGAGTCGTCCAGGGTGACGAAGTCGAACTCCTTGGTGTTCCAGATGATGATCTCCTCGCTCAGGCGCGAAACGTCCACCGCGATCATCGCGAGGACGAAGCTCAGCTCGGCGACGACGTCGCGGGCGGCAGTACCGTCGATGGAGTTCTCCACGGCGGCCTCGAACCCGAGGTCGGCGGCAACGGCGTCGGGGTCCATGCCGAGCGTGTTGCCCGCCAGCGCACCGGAGCCGTAGGGGCTCACGGCGGCGCGGGTGTCCCAGTCCTCGAGGCGCTCGACGTCACGCATGAGCGGCCAGGCGTGGGCCAGCAGCTGGTGGGCGACGAGCACCGGCTGGGCGTGCTGCATGTGGGTGCGTCCGGGCATGATGGCGTCGGAGGCCTGGGCGGCCTGGTCGATGAGGGCGTCGACGACGTCGAGGACGAGTCCGGCCACGTGGCGGGCCTGGTCGCGCAGGTACATGCGGATGAGTGTGGCGATCTGGTCATTGCGGCTGCGCCCGGCGCGCAGACGGCCCCCCAGGTCGTCACCGGCGCGCTCGATGAGGCCGCGCTCCAGGGCGGTGTGGACGTCCTCGTCAGTAGCTTCCGGGACGAAGATGCCGGCGACGACGTCGGCCTCGAGACGGTCCAGGGCCTCCAGCATGCCGGACAGCTGACCCGAATCCAGCAGGCCGGCCTGCGCCAGGGCGCGGGCGTGGGCTCGGGAGCCGGCGATGTCGTAGCGGGCCAGGCGCCAGTCGAAGTGGGTGCTCACCGACAGAGCGGCCAGCGCGTCGGCGGGTCCTCCGGAGAAACGCCCTCCCCACAGGCTGACGCCGGCGGGGGCCGCGTCCTGCTGAGCTTCTGAGGCGACGGGCTGGGCAGCGGATGGCTGAGCGGGCTGGCTGGAGAACTGACTCATGGCTCCATCATGACCCATCTGCCCGCACAGGTTCCTCAACGCCGGCCAGGAAGGGAACTGTCATGGCTCGTAGACAAAAAGACCCATGCATTCTTGAGGAAGATACGGAAGCGGGATCAGGACCAGCGCCCCCGACCAACGGGAAGGAAGAAAGGCCTGTATCTCGGCTGGAGGGCAATGCCATGATGAGCCAATGCCCGCCGAACAAGACGCACTTTTCCCAGGCAAGCAGTTCATCTCCACTGTGCTCGAGGCCCTCGAGACCAAGACCCGGATGACCGGGGTGATCGCCCACCGCTATCTCATGCGCGCGGCCATGGCCGGCATGATCGTGGCGGTCTTCTACATCGTGAACTACGCCATCGTGGGTGTCTGCGACGGCCTTCGCATCGGGGACACCTCGCTGGCGGGGTTCGGGAAGATGCTCGGGGCGCTGTCCTTCGGCCCCGCTCTCGTCTTCATCTACTACACGAAGTCAGAGCTGCTCACCAGCAACATGATGGTGGTGGCCATCGGCCACTACTACAAGCGGATCTCGACGTGGCGGGCCCTGAGGGTGCTGGTCATGTGCCTGGCCGGCAACTTCGCCGGAGGGCTGGTCTTCGCGGCCATGTACCGCTTCTCCACCCTTGTGGAGGCGGCAACCGCCGAGCAGGCCGTGCACTCAGTGGACGCCAAGCTCCACTACCTGTCGTCGGCCTCGGGGATCGGGGACCTCTTCGTGCGGGCGGTCCTGTGCAACTTCATGATTAACCTGGCAATGCTCCTCATCTACAACGGCTTCATCCGCGAGGACTGGTCCAAGATCTTCGCGATGCTCATCTCCGTGTTCGTCTTCGCCTTCCTCGGTCTTGAGCACTCAGTGGCCAACACGGTCCTGTTCACCGTCGTCGGCCTGACACACGGGATCGATGTCCTGCCGGCACTGGGGAATGTGGCTGTGGCCCTGCTGGGCAACTTCGTGGGCGGAGGGCTGCTGATCGGCGGCTACTACGCCTACGCCAATGACGACTCCCGCTGGTTGCGCCGCCAGCCCCACCACGACGAGGCGCAGGCGGCCATGTAGCCGAGTGCTTCGAGGTGGTGGGACCGGCGGTGCGGCTCAGTCAGAACCCCCGACCGTCGCCGGCGCGCACGTCGCGGGCGGCGGCGAGCTTGGACTGCATTCCGTAGATCTCGATGAAGCCCCGCGAGGAGGACTGGTCGAAGGTGTCTCCGCTCTCGTAGGTGGCCAGGTTGAAGTCGTACAGGCCCGTCTCGGAGCGGCGCCCGTTGACGGTCGCCCGACCGCCGTGCAGGACCATCCGGATATCACCGTTGACGTAGCGCTGCGTGTCCTCGATGAAGGCGTCCATGGAGCGCTTGAGCGGGGAGTACCACTGGGCCTCGTAGACGAGATCGGCCCAGGTCTGCTCCATGCTCCGCTTGTAGCGGTGCTGCATACGCTCCAGGGTGACGGCCTCGAGCGCCCGGTGGGCCTCGATCAGGGCCACGGCGCCGGGGGCCTCGTAGATCTCGCGGGACTTGATCCCCACGAGCCGATCCTCGACCATGTCGATACGCCCCACGCCCTGGGCGCCGGCCCTGCGGTTGAGCTCCTGAATCGCCTCCAGAGGGCTGACGTCGCGACCGTCGATGGCTACGGGGATGCCCTCCTTGAAGGTGAGGATCACCTCGTCGGGCAGGGGCGGGTAGGCAGGGTCGTCGGTGTAGACGTAGACGTCCTTGGTGGGGGCGTTCCACAGGTCCTCGAGGTACCCGGTCTCAATGGCGCGGCCCCACACGTTCTGGTCGATGGAGAAGGGGTTGTGCTTGGTGGTCTCGATTGGCAGGTTGTGCTTCTCGGCGTAGTCGATGGCTACGTCACGGGTCAGCGCCAGGTCGCGTACCGGGGAGATGCAGTCCATGTCGGGGGCCATGGAGGTGATGGAGACCTCGAAGCGGACCTGGTCGTTGCCCTTGCCGGTGCAGCCGTGCGCCACGGTGTGCGCGCCGAACTCGCGGGCGGCCTTGACCAGGTGGCGGGCGATGACGGGGCGGGACAGGGCCGAGACGAGCGGGTAGGTCCCCTCGTAGAGGGCGTTGGCCTTGAGCGCCGGCATGCAGTAGTCGTTGGCGAACTCGTCTCGGGCGTCGGCGACATAGGCCTCGACGGCGCCGCAGTCGAGGGCTCGCTGACGGATTACCTCAAGGTCCTCTCCGCCCTGGCCGACGTCGACGGCGACGGCCACAACCTCTCGACCGGTGGCCTCACCGATCCAGCCGATGGCGACGGACGTGTCCAGGCCTCCGGAGTAGGCCAGGACGACACGGTCCTTGTGGATGCTCAATGGGATCACTCTTCTCTTCGTGATGACGCCGCTGCAGCGGCGCCGAGGTGACGGGGGATGTCAAGGGTGGTGGGGAGAGGTCAGGCTCGGGCCGAGGGATCGGCCAGGGCGAGCAGGTGTCTGGCCACGTCGGCCGCGACCTGGGCGCCGCGGGTGATGACCAGGACGGTGTCGTCGCCGGCGATGCACCCCATGACGCCGGGCATCATGGCGTCGTCGACGGCCCCGGCGAGCAGCTGGGCACCGCCGGCGGGAGTTCGCAGGACCACCTGGGGGCCGGCCCACTCGGCGGTGACCAGCAGCTCGGCGCACCACCGGGACAGGCGGGCGGTGGTGTGGGCGCGCAGGGAGTCGTCGGTCTCCTCCGTCTCGGAGAGGGTTCCGGCATGGACCTGGCCGGGGGCACCGGCTTCGGGCATGGAGTAGATGAGCTCACCGCCCGGGGCTCGGATCTTCGTGGCCCGCAGCTCCACCAGATCCCGCGAGAGCGTGGCCTGAGTGGTGCTGATTCCGCGCTGTGCCAGGGCCTTGCGCAACTCGGCCTGCGAGCGGATGCGTTCGCGCGACAGGATCTGGACGATGCTGGCGTGCCTGGCGGTCTTGGTCCCGGGCACCAGGGGGGCCGTTGCCTCCAGATCACGCTGAGAGGCCTCAATGGCGGCGCTCATGAACCGGCTTTCTCTGACTGTGCCCGGGCAAGGACCTCGGACAGCGTGGTGGTGAAGACTCCGGCGTCATCGTCGGAGAGGATGAAGGGGGGAGCCAGGCGGATCGTATCGGGGCGCGGCGCGTTGACGATGAAACCGCGGGCCGCCAGGGCAGCGGCGATCTCAGCAGCGGGTGGGAGCCCGTCGTCCAGCCCGATGCCGAGCAGCAGACCCCGGCCGCGCACCTGGTCGACTCCGTCAACCGCTGCCAGCTCCCTGGACCAGGCCGAGCCGAGCTGCTGAACCCGCTCCAGCAGGGACTGGCTGCGGATGGTCCCGATGACGGCGAGCGCTGCTGCACAGGCCACCGGGTTGCCGCCGAAGGTGGTGCCGTGCTGCCCCGGCTCGAGGAGAGCGGCGGCCTGCCCAGTGGCGACGACCGCGCCGATGGGGATTCCTCCGCCCAGTCCCTTGGCCAGGGTGACGACGTCGGGGACGACGCCCGGCGCCAGCAGGTAGTGGGCCATCCAGGCGCCGGTGCGTCCCATTCCGGTCTGGACCTCATCGATGATGAGCAGCGCGCCGGCGGCCTCGGTCAGCTCGCGGGCCGCCTCCAGGTATCCGGCGGGCAGCTCACGCACCCCGGCCTCACCCTGAATAGGTTCGACGACGAGTGCCGCCACATCCGGCCCCAGCGCGGTGCGCAGGGCCTCGATGTCGCCGGCGGGGAGGAACTCGACTCCTCCGGGCAGTGGCTCGAAGGGCTCGCGGTAGGCGGCCTTGTGGGTCAGGGCCAGGGCGCCCATGGTCCTGCCGTGAAAGGCGTCCTGAAGGGCCAGGACACGGGGGCGCCGGCATGCATGGCGCCGCCCAGCAGCGCCGACAGGAGCGTGAGCACCAGGCAGGCCAGCGCGCACACGCTGCGTTGGGCGCTGACAATGCCCCGCGCCTGCTCCTTGATCGGAATGCGGTCAAACGTATTGCCCATGGCGAATTCTCCTTTCGGGCGCGTTTTTACAGCCCCTTGAGCCAGCGGGCAGCCATATCAATCCAGCAGGCGCACTCCGCGTGCATGTTGGGCTGCTCGGCATCGTATACCTGATCATTGCACAGGCTCAG
>OLOB01002709.1_pt1 | contig 10097 bp, 5 predicted proteins | sample 1671911 | NCBI WGS metagenome assembly OLOB01 (sample SAMEA3136625, study PRJEB25190) | human gut metagenome | biome: human gut; feature: human-associated habitat; material: faeces | place: Austria | collected 2013
TGGCAGCGGGGTTGCCCCAAATGGAGGAGCAGCCGGTGGCGTTGGAGATGAACATACGGTCGCCGGCGACCTGGGTCACCAGACGTGCATAGGCGGTCTCGGCGCAGCCGGCGCAGGAGCCAGAGAACTCCAGGTAAGGCTGCTTAAACTGGCTGCCCTTGACGTTGGCCGCGATGAGCTCCTTCTTCTCGGAGACGTTCTCGACCATGTAGTCCCAAACGGGCTGCTGGTCCATCTCCTGCTCGGTGGGAACCATCTCGAGGGCGCCCTTGGGGCAGACCTTGACGCAGTTGGTGCAGCCCATGCAGTCGAGCGGGGACACGGCCATGGTGAACTTCATGCCCTTGGCCTTGGGACCCATGGCGTCGAGCGTGCGAGTAGCCTCGGGCGCGGCGGCAGCCTCGTCCTCGGTCATCGCGAACGGACGGATGGTGGCATGCGGGCACACATAGGCGCACTGGTTGCACTGGATGCACTTGGTCTCGTCCCAGTGAGGAACGACCACGGCGACGCCGCGCTTCTCGTATGCGGAGGCGCCCAGCTCAAACTGGCCGTCAGCGCAATCGACAAAGGCGGAAACGGGCAGGCTGTCGCCATCCATGCGATCGATGGGCTCGAGCAGGTTCTTGACCTGCTGGGCGATGGCGGACTTGGTCTCCTCGGAGAGCTCGACGGGAGCGGCATCCTCGGCGGTAGCCCAGTCGGCCGGAACCTCGAACTTACGGAAGGCGGTAGCGCCGGCATCGATGGCCTTGTGGTTGGCGTCGACGATGGCCTGGCCCTTCTTCATGTAGGACTTGGTAGCCGCGTCCTTCATGTACTGCAGGGCGTCCTCGGCGGGCAGGACCTTGGCCAGCGCGAAGAAGGCGGACTGGAGCACCGTGTTGGTGCGCTTGCCCATGCCGACCTTGGCAGCCAGATCGATAGCGTCGATCAGGTAGACGTTGACGTTGTTGTTCGCGATGTAGCGCTTGGCCACGGCGGGCATGTGCTCGGCGAACTCCTCGTCGCTCCACTGGCAGTTGACCAGGAAGGTGCCACCCGGCTTGACGTCGCGGACCATCTTGAAGCCCTTGACGATGTAGCTGGGGTTGTGGCAAGCGACAAAGTCGGCCTTGGTCACGTAGTACGGCGAACGGATCGGAGAATCACCAAAGCGCAGGTGCGAGACGGTGACGCCGCCGGTCTTCTTGGAGTCGTACTGGAAGTAGGCCTGAACGTACTTGTCGGTGTGGTCGCCGATGATCTTGATCGAGTTCTTGTTGGCGCCCACGGTACCATCGCCGCCGAGACCCCAGAACTTGCACTCGATGGTGCCAGGAGCTGCGGTGTTGGGGGTGTCTTCGGCAAGAGGCAGGGAGAGGTTGGTGACATCGTCCACGATGCCGACGGTGAACTCGCGCTTGGGCTCGTCCTTCTTGAGCTCCTCATAGATAGCGAAGGCAGAAGAGGGAGCGGTGTCCTTGGAGCCCAGGCCGTAACGGCCGCCCACCACGGTGAGGTCGGTGCGGCCGGCCTCATAGAGTGCGGAGACAACGTCCTGGTAGAGAGGCTCGCCAATGGAACCCGGCTCCTTGGTGCGGTCCATGACGGCGATCTTCTTGACGGTCGCGGGGAGCACGTCGACAAAGTGCTTGATGGAGAACGGACGGAACAGACGGACCTTGACCAGGCCAACCTTCTCGCCATGAGCGTTGAGGTAGTCGATGACCTCTTCGAGCACGTCGCAGAAAGAACCCATGCAGACGACGACGCGATCGGCATCCTCGGCACCGTAGTAGTTGAACAGGCCGTAGTCGGTACCGAGCTTCTCGTTGATCTTGCCCATGTACTTCTCGACGACAGCAGGCAGCTTGTCGTAGGCGGTGTTGCATGCCTCACGATGTTGGAAGAAGACGTCGCCGTTCTCATGGCTGCCGCGAGCGTGCGGATGCTCAGGGTTCAGCGCGTGATCGCGGAACTCCTGGACAGCATCCATGTTGCACATGTCCTTGAGGTCCTCGTAGTCCCACATGGCGACTTTCTGGATCTCGTGGCTGGTGCGGAAACCGTCGAAGAAATTGAGGAACGGAACCTTGCCCTCAAGAGCGGCGAGGTGCGCCACCGGGGAGAGGTCCATGACTTCCTGGACGTTGCCCTCGGCGAGCATGGCAAAGCCGGTCTGACGACACGCCATGACGTCGGAGTGATCGCCAAAGATGTTGAGCGCCTGGGTAGCCACGGTACGAGCCGACACGTGGAAAACCGAGGGAAGGCCCTCGCCGGCGATTTTGTACATGTTGGGGATCATCAGCAGCAGGCCCTGAGAGGCGGTGAAGGTGGTGGTGATAGCACCAGTACCGAGAGAACCGTGCACGGCACCGGCAGCACCGGCCTCGGACTCCATCTCAACAACCTTGACCTGGTTGCCGAAGATGTTCTTCAGACCGGCAGCGCTCCACTGGTCAACCGTGTCGGCCATGGGGCTGGAGGGGGTGATGGGGTAGATGGCAGCCACATCGGTGAATGCATAAGCTACATGCGCCGCAGCGGTATTGCCGTCCATAGACTGTTTTGCTCTGGGCATTTTTCTTCCTCCGTTTTCATTAGAGTGTATTGCATTTCCGCGCGGGTGTCATGCCGCACGGGCCCACGTTTATCTGTCTGGCGGCCTGTAGTTTGCTCCGGGCGCACTGATAGATAAACGCTTTTGCATAGCTTTATTGTACCAAAAAACGCCCCCATTCGTAAAGGGGTTTTATTTAGAATATTGCACAGATTTTTTTGTCCGATGTGTACATTTTGACCATTTTCACCAAATGGCAGTTTTTTCACCCTTTTTGCAGGGACATTTTCTGGACTGTTATATTTTTATCAATCGTAAGTATGCTTATTTTTTAATGTCAATGACAGTTAACATAGACTCACCGACCTGAAACTGCACCCGGTAACCGCCAAAATCCATGGCATATACACGGTCCGGGTCATGCTGGTAGGCCGGGCGTGGATCGTTTTTCAGCACACCTAACAAAGCGGCCCGCTTATTTTCTGGCAGTTTGTCCAAAAGTGGCTGCGGGCACTGTACTTCCAGCGCGTAAGCAGCCGTCTGCTCGGTAAAGCCGCCGCGGGCTTCGGGGTGGGCATCCACGTAAGGCAGGTAGGGCTTAATGTCAAAGATCGGCGTGCCGTCCAAAAGGTCGGCCCCTTTTACCAGAATGTCGCCGTTCTCGATGCCCGACAGCTCCACGCAGGAAAGACCCAGCGCATTGGGCCGGTAAGGGCTGCGGGTGGCAAACACACCGCGCCGGGCGTTTCCACCCAGCCGGGGCGGGCGCACGGTGGGCCGCCAGCTTTTGCCTGCGGCATACTCGGCCGCCACCGTCGAGAACTGCCAGATCAGCCACAGATGGCTGTAGCCTTCCAACCCCACCAGCGCGTTGGGGTCGCGATATTCCGGTTCAAACACGATGCGGGCGGTCAGCTCCGGCACCAGGCCGCTTTGCCGCGGGATGCCAAATTTATCGGTAAAGTCACTTTTTATATGAGCAATAGGACGGATGATAGTCTCCACGGTAACACTCTCCCCTCTTTTTCCTATTATTATATAAGAAACGGGTCCATATTTCAAATTTTTACATCTCGTTATCTTCCTATTTTTTACGTTTTATGGTAAAATAGACACATCTTACGAAAAGGGGGCGAATCTTTGGCACCCATCATACGAACCGAAAAACTGCGCAAAGTCTACGCTGTTGGAAAAGAGCGCGTTGTAGCGCTGAATGACGTAGACCTTGCGATCGAAAAAGGCGAATTTTGCTGCATCGTCGGCCAATCCGGCAGCGGTAAGTCTACCCTGCTGAACCAGCTGGCCGGGTTGGAAAAGCCTACCCGCGGCAAAGTTTTCATTGGCAAACACGAGATCAGCGCCATGAACGAAACCGAATTGGCGCAGTTCCGGCAGCAGCATCTGGGGTTCATCTTCCAGAGCTACAACCTGCTGCCCACGATGACCGCCGCAGAAAATGTCGCATTACCGTTAATGTTTAAGGGTATCGACAAAAAGACCCGCCTAAAGCTGGCCCGCAAGGAACTGAAAAGCATGGGCCTGCTTGGCCGCGCCAACCACCTGCCCACTGAGATGAGCGGCGGCCAGCAGCAGCGTGTGGGCATCGCCCGTGCCTTTGTCAGCAATCCCAAAGTCATTTTTGCTGATGAACCTACCGGCAACCTGGACTCCAAAACCAGTAAGCAGGTATTGTACCGCATGCTGGAGCTGACCAAGAACCAGCAGGTCACTTTCGTCATGGTCACCCACGAGCCGGAACTGGCCGAATGTGCGGACCGGGTCGTGACCATTTTGGACGGTAAAGTCTGCTCCAACGTGGTGCAGGACGAGGCCACCAAAACCCGCAACCGTGAAGGACTGTTTGCCGACCTGCAGGGCGATATGTCCATCGGAGGCGACGCGGCAAAAGAAAAAAGTAACTGATATATGGAGGTTTTACCTTGAAACGCTTATTTTCTCTGTTGATGGTACTTACGCTGGCGGCAGCGCTCTGCCTGTCTGTCTGGGCGGACGACAGTAACCCTGATTCCGGCATCAACAACGGCGGCAATACTTCGACCGTGACCACAGACAACCAGGGCGTTTATGTCACCGGCTACACCGTTACCACCCCCGCAGGCGGCGAGATCACCACGCTAAACGTGGGCGATCAGGTCAACATCGTGCTGCAGGTGGTGGACCATTCCTCGGCCCGGTATGCCGTAAAGGCCGAAGACATTGTGGCCCGCATCAATTCTTCCATCTTTACTTACACCGGCACCGGCGAAATTGGTCAGCTGTTTGAAAGCAACGACGACCCTGACCAGACCCGCAAGGACCCCCAATACAATTATTACAGTTATGTGCTGTTGTTCCGCGATGTCATCTACAACGGCGGCGGCATTACCCTGCCCATCAACCTCAGCTATCTGGATACCAGCAAGCCGCTGCAGCAGTTCAGCGTAACGCTGGGCCAGTGCGTGGACAAAGACCAGGCCACCACACCGAACCTCATCGTCCGCACCTCCAATTATGGTGACGCCGTAACGGCGGGCACCGCCTTTACCCTCTCGCTGGGCCTGTACGCCACCGACGGCAACGAGGCACTGAACGACGTCATCGTCTCGCTGACCCTGCCGGAGAATATCTCGCTGGGCGGCGGCAGCCTGTCCAACTATGTGGGCAGCATGGCGGCCAAGTCGATGCAGAATATCACCTTCTCGGTGCTGCCTGCCGCCGGTTTTACCGGCACAGTAGCCGACATTACCGTGAACATGACCGGCACCGGCGCTATCTCCGGCAAGGCAGTCAGCTCCACCACCGCTATCTCGGTGCCTATCAGCCAGCCTGACCGCTTTGAGGTAGGCCAGCTGCAGTTAAGCTCCGAATCCATCATGGTTGGCGATACCGGCAGCGTGACCCTGAGCTACGTCAACAAAGGCAAAAACGCCATCGGCAACCTGGAAGCCCGCCTGACTGGCACCAACCTGGGCGGCGAAAACTACCAGTACCTGGGCAACCTGAATGCCGGCACCGAGGGCAGTGTCGACTTTGACATTACCCCCGACGCCGCCGGCAACATCTCCGGCGTTATTACCCTGAACTACGAGGATGCCAGCGGCAACCCGCGCACCATCAGCAAAGATTTTACCGCTACAGCGGAAGAAATGAACTACGATGATTACATGCCGGATCCCGATTCCAATATGGACGAACCCCAGCAGACCGGCATGCCGGTTTGGGGCTGGGTGCTGATCGTAGTCTGCGTGGGCGTTGTGGTGGCTGTTATCGTGGTCGTGGTGCTGCGCAAACGCAAGAAGGCCAAGGCCCTGGCTGCTTTGGATGAGGACAGCGATGAAGATATCTGATGAGATCAGTCTTTCGGCGCGAAATCTTTTACGCCGCAAAGGCCGTACCGCGCTGACGCTGGTGGGTGTCGTGATTGGCACCTGCATGGTTGTGCTGATGATTTCCCTGGGAATTGCCCAGAACCAGGCCAACGATGAGATGATCCAGAGTTGGGGCGACCTGACCCAGATTGAAATTTACGGTGGCGGCATTTCTGTCGGCAGTGACGGCAAAGCAATCAAGCTGGACGATGCCGCGCTGACGCAGATCCGTGAGCTGAACAACGTGCTGGCGGCCACCCCGTTTACCAACCCTTACAATTTGCAGGGCACGGTCTCAGCCGGGCGCAATGGCAGGTATGTATCGGACATTGGCAACATTACGGCGCTGGATCCTGTGGCTCTGGAGCCGATGGGCTTTGCGCTGGAATCCGGCCGGTGGCTGGACACGACCGTCATCAATGCGCAATCCAAAAAAATCCCGGTCCTGGTCTGTGAGTACACCGGCTACAATTTTTACGACAGCCGCCGCAGCGATAACAGCCCCAAGCGTTACCGCTGGCAGGGCCAGACCGATGCCAACGGCAACGAGTTGCCGCCATTTGTGGACGTCGACAAGGACAAAATGATCTTGACCATCACCAACGGCGACAACACCAACCCCAATACCCAGACCTGGGAATTGGAAGTGGTGGGCAAGCTGCAGCAGGATGTCTCCAAGGGTTGGTGGACCCAAAGCGGCATTATCATGAGCATGCAGAACCTGAAAGTGATCGAGGCTGCCTACAACAAGATGGCCAAGATCAAGGACACCAATTCTTCCTACGATCAGGTTTACGTCAAGGTCGACGACCTGAAAAATGTGGGCGATGTGGAAGAAGCCATCCATGACCTGGGCTTTCAGAGCACCTGGTCCTCGAACCAGCAGCGGGAGGACATGCAAAAGCAAGTCTTCCGCAGCCAGATGATTTTCGGCGGTGTAGCGGCTGTTTCCCTGCTGGTGGCGGCCATCAACATCATCAATACCATGACGATGGCGATTTACGAACGCACCCGGGAAATTGGCGTTATGAAGGTCCTTGGCTGTGAGATCAATAACATCCGCACAATGTTCCTGATGGAAAGTTCCTGCATTGGGTTTATTGGCGGCGTGCTGGGCGTGCTTATCAGCCTGCTGGTCAGTTTCATTTTGAACAACCTGACCACGATCATGGCGTCCTTTGGCCAGTACGTAGACCTGTCCGGCATCATGGGCGGGTATGGGGCATCCAGTTCGACCATCTCCATCATCCCACCCTGGCTGATGCTGGGTGCCCTGGTGTTTGCGACTTTGATTGGCCTTGTCTCCGGCATCCTGCCTGCCAACAAAGCCGTAAAAATCAGTGCCCTGGAGGCCATCCGCCACGACTAACCTACTTTCTTTGGAAAAGAAAGTAGGCAAAGAAACTTTAATCATATATCACGTGAACGGGTTGCAAACTTTTACAGAAATATAAAAAGGACGATGCAGATTTCACCTCTGCATCGTCCTTTTTTGTGATTCTATTGAAAGTTTCTTTGGTTACTTTCTTTTCAAAGAAAGTAACATAACCCTCGTTTATTCCTCGTCGCTCGGTGCGCTCTCCTCGGCGGCTTCCTGGGCGAGTTCTTCGGCTTCGATGGCGGCCAGTTCCTCGGGGGTCGGGTCGGTTTCGCCCTCGTTGTCGATCTGGGCGGTCTCGGCCTCGTTGTCGCGGTCCACGCGGGCCACGACGGCTACCTTGTCGCCCTCAGCCAGGCGCATGACACGCACACCGCTGCCATAGCGGCTCTGAGTGTTGATGTCAGCTGCATGGATGCGGATGAGGATTCCGTTCTGGCTGATCAAAATCAGGTCGTCTGTATCGTCCACGATCTTGATGCCGGCCACGCCGCCGTTGTTGTAGTTGCGGATACCCAAACCACCGCGGTTGGTGATGCGGTAATCATCAATGCGGCTGCGGCGTCCCTTGCCTTCCTCGGTAATGGTCAGCACGCTGGCACCTGGGCGGCATACACCGGCTCCAATGACATAGTCTCCCTCGCGCAGCTTGATGACGCGCACACCGTGGCCGGTACGGCCCATAGCGCGGGCGCCGCTCTCGGTAAAGTGGATGGCGGCACCATCGTGGGTGGCAACGATGATCTCATCGTCGCCCTTGGTCAAGTGGCTCCAGACCAGGCTGTCGCCCTCGTTCAGGGCAATGGCAATCAGACCCGCTTTGCGAATGTTACGGAACTGGGACAGCGGCGTGCGCTTAATGAGGCCCATCTTAGTGACCATCGTGGCGTAGGTGTTGTCCTCGTCCACATCGGCGGCCTGCTGCAGCATCAGGGTGACTTTTTCGCCCTCCTGCAATTGCAGCAGGTTGACGATGTGGGTGCCCTTGGCAGTGCGGCTGCCCTCTGGTACCTGGTAACCCTTCAGGCGGTAGACGCGGCCCTGGTCGGTCATGAACAGCATATAATCATGCGTAGAACCGACAAAAAGTTCCTCAGTAAAGTCGTCGTCCTTTTGGGTCATGCCCTGCACGCCGCGGCCGCCGCGGTTCTGTGCCTGGTAGGTGTCAAGCGTGGTGCGCTTGATATAACCCTCGTGGGTCAGCGTGAAGACGCAGGTCTCCTCGGGGATCAGGTCCTCGATGTCGACCTCACCGGAAACAGCCTCGATGGAGGTGCGGCGCTCGTCGCCGTACTTGTCGGCCAGGGTGGTCAGGTCGGTTTTGACGATGTTTTTCACGTGCTCGTCGTTGGCAAGGATGTCCTCATAATCGGCGATGGCAGCGCGCAGTTCACCCAATTCCTGCTCGATCTTGAGGATCTCCAGACCAGCCAGACGGCCCAACTGCAGCTTGACGATGGCATCCGCCTGCAGTTCGTCAAAGCCGAAGTTATCCATCACAGCCTGGCGTGCCTCGGCAAAGCCGCCCTTGCAGGCGCGGATGGTAGCGATGATTTCATCGACGATGTCGACGGCCTTATGCAGACCTTCTAGGATATGCTCGCGCTCCTTGGCCTTCTTCAAATCAAAGGCGGTGCGGCGGCGGATGACCTGCATTTGGAACTCAATATAGCGTTCCATCATGGTTTTCAAGCTCATGATCTTGGGCACGCCGTCATCCAACGCCAGCATAATGACACCAACGGTGTCCTGCAGCTGGGTGTAACGGTACAGCTGGTTCAGCACGACCTGAGGGTTGGCATCCTTCTTGATCTCGATGACGATCTTCATGCCGGTACGGCTGGAAGATTCATCGTTCAGGTCGCTGATGCCCTCGATGCGCTTATCCTTCACGAGGTCCGCGATGGATTCAATTAGGCGGGTCTTGTTGACCATGTACGGGATCTCGTTGATGAGGATCTCGTAGCGGCCGTTTTTCTTTTCGATGATTTCGGCACGGCCGCGCAGCGTGATTTTTCCGCGGCCGGTGGCGTAAGCGGCACGGATGCCAGAGCGGCCCATGATGATGCCGCCGGTGGGGAAATCGGGCCCTTTGACGTACTCCATCAGGCCCGCCAGGTCGATCTCCGGGTCATCGATGAGGGCGACCATACCGTTGACGATCTCGCGCAGGTTATGGGGCGGAATATTGGTAGCCATGCCGACCGCGATGCCCTGACTGCCGTTGACCAACAGGTTCGGAAAGCGGCTTGGCAGGACGTGGGGTTCCTTTTTGGTCTCATCAAAGTTGGGGTCCCAATCGATGGTATCCTTGTCAATATCCGTCAGCATCTCGCAGGCCATTTTGGACATGCGGGCCTCAGTATAACGGTAAGCAGCCGGGGGGTCACCGTCCACGGAACCGAAGTTACCCTGGCCATCGACCAGCGGGTAACGCAGGCTGAAATCCTGGGCCAGACGGACCATAGCATCGTAGACGGAGGCGTCGCCGTGGGGATGGTAGGAACCCAGCACAGCACCAACGGTATCGGCGGATTTGCGGTAGGGGTGCTGCGGGTCGTTGCCGCGCTCGTGCATCGTGTACAGGATGCGGCGGTGGACGGGCTTCAGGCCGTCGCGCACATCGGGCAGAGCGCGCGCCACGATAACAGACATCGAGTAGTCAAGGAACGCCGTCTCGATCTCCTGCTTCACATCGCGCACAATGACCTTCGTACCGGACCCCGGCACCATGATGATGTTTTCTTCCATTGTATCACCTTAACTCAATCTTACTTGATCTTACTGCACTGTAGGGGCCGGGCAT
>OLOB01002710.1_pt1 | contig 10097 bp, 10 predicted proteins | sample 1671911 | NCBI WGS metagenome assembly OLOB01 (sample SAMEA3136625, study PRJEB25190) | human gut metagenome | biome: human gut; feature: human-associated habitat; material: faeces | place: Austria | collected 2013
AGAATAAAAAATGCAGAATTCAAGCTTTTTATTTAGCATATTTCTATATATTTTTTTGCATTCTTTATTAAGTTTTCCCTTAATGTTAAAAATAACAGCATATATAATATATTCGTCATACAAATTTATATTTTCTACTCCATTGCTTTCTATAATAGAATAGTCTACTATGTACCTCTTTAAACCTTTAAGTTTCCCACTTAGTTCTAACGCTTTTTTGCTTCTAAATACAGGGTTAATTTTATTCTGAATTGCCTTATATATAGGAACTCCTGCAAATGTTAAAAAGTATGCCAAAAACACAAGTATTCCGAAATTTGATAATTTCATAAAAATAGGTATAGATACTAGCATATATATAATCATCCAAACCATGAATACTTCCATAATAGCAACAATATTAAATTCGCTTTCATTTTTCTTATACACATATCTTTCTTTTTCTAAATCTTCTATTAATAAACTTTTAAAAGTCTTTTTAAAGTCTTTATTATTTAAATCTTTCTTAAATATATATTTTTCATGTTCTGACAAACTACTAAGATCACCTAGTATAGTTATTTTATTTTCACTAAGCTTAATAACTCCATTTTTATGTAGATTTAGAAGAATAGCTACTACCTCATCTTCAACTTTTATCTTTTTATTGTAACAATAGGAAAGTATTGCAGGGGACTTTGTTTGAAGAATATCTCGATAATATTCATAATTTTCAGTTTTGTATTTTTTTTCAAATTTATTTATCTCATTATTTTCATATATTTTTTGAATAATACCTGCAAATATTCCATCAACAAGAATAGCTATTGACATACTTACTAATAATATAACAAACTTATCATAAATAGGGAAAAGACCTACTGAAATTACATCACGTATAAATCTTATATTTGATATAAAAAAATAGAGAGAAATTGTTGTTACGGCGAATAAGATTATGATACTCCAAGAAATTTTATAACTAGAATCACTATTTTTATATATAGCAATAATAAAAATTGTGACTATAATTCCCATTATAATTGCTAGCATATTTTTAGTTCCTTTCTACTTACTTAAGCAATAATATTTGCAAACTAAATGTCACTTTTTGGTGACCCATACGGGAATCGAACCCATGATTCCACCTTGAGAGGGTGGCGTCTTAACCGCTTGACCAATGGGCCATGTGATAAATTCTAGCTTAAACTAGAATTTATTTCTATGACTTTTTTTAGTATTTCATCTAATCTATTTTCTTGTTTTGTTAAGTAAAGATATCCGTATTAGACCTTCGAATGCTGTTGAATACATGTATTCTGTGTGATTTGCATTTTTTGGTAAATGGTGGTTTTGTGTGTTTCTGCCTCTTCTTACAATTTCTTTTTCTTCGTCTGTTAAATCTTCATAGATTTTTTCTAAAATTTGGGCTTGTGCTCCTGCTTTTACATATTTTATTGCTTCCCTATGAAGTTTATTTGGCTTTAAATTTGTTGTTTCAATTAAGTAGTTTCGTATATGAAGTTCATATACTGCATCTCCAATGTATGCCCATGTAAGTGGCGACATTGTGTTAATTTTTACTAAATTATCCATTTACTTTTTCTAATGTAACCCTTCCTATTTTTCCGGTTCTAAAGTCGTTTAGTATAATTGCTGATACCTTTTCATAATCTATTTCTCCACCTGAAATTATTGCTCCTCTTTTTCTTGCTATCATATTCATTAATTCAAGTGCTTCATCGTCCTCTGGTATTATACTATTAAAATCGTCATCTGTCAATTTATATCTTGCAAAAAGTTCATTTTTATTGTTATTTTTTAAATATTTTATCAAATTATATGCTATTTCGTCTTTGTTGATTAATTCATCTTTTATTGAACCTGTGTATGCGAGTTTTAGTGCTACATCATGGCTTTCAAATTTTGGCCATAAAACACCTGGAGTATCTAATAGTTCTATATTACTTGAAATTCTAAGCCATTGTTTTTGTTTAGTAACACCTGGTCTGTTGCCTACCTCTGCTGATTTTTTGTTTATCATTCTATTTATAAATGAAGACTTTCCGACATTTGGTATGCCACATATCATTATTCTAATGTTTTTGTTTATTCTACCCTTGCTTGCTGCTTTTTCCATTTCTTCTTGCATTAAGTTTTGAACTGCCTTTAAAGTTTCCTTTGTACCTTTTCCTAAGTTAGAATCAGTTGGAATTGCAATTATTCCTTGGTTTTTAAAGTATTCTACCCATTTCTTTGTTTCTTTTTCATCTGCCAAATCACTCTTATTTAATACTACTATTTTTTTCCTATTTGCTGTAATCTGTTTTATATCTGGGTTTTGGCTTGCAAGTGGTATACGTGCATCTAGTATTTCTATTATTACATCAATTAATTTTAGATCCTCTATTATTTGCTTTTTGGTTTTAAGCATATGTCCGAGGGTACCAGTTAATATTCATTTGATTTTGCATTTTTTCTTTATTTTCACTACTTTTCATCTCTTGTCTCTTTTTTCTTTTTTTATACATGTCCATTATTTATCACTTCCTTTATTGTTTTTATTATCAAAATATCCATTAATATTTTTTATAGTTAAAATAATATTCTTATTAAAATCATTTTTACGCCAATCATATTTGTCTAACATATTTAAATCTTTAGCTATTTCAATTCTCAAAAACTGACTTATAGGTTCAAATTCGTTAGTTATATAGATCTCATTATTAGGGCTAATATAAAATATATAATTTTTGTTTGAAAGCATGTTTTCAAGTTTGTCAATTCTTTTAAGTTTTAATTTTTCAATTAATATATTTTCATTTTCATAGTTATGGTTTACTATGTGAGTATGTGCATGATTTACACTATTAGCATTAATACTATCTTTTAAATTTGGAGTTCCATGTTCAAAAACAATTGGATATTTTTGATAAACCTTTTTAAAAATTTCTCTATATTTTCTTATTAATATTTTATATTCTTCCATTTCATCTATCATTAATTCAGACATTGAGTTAACATGTCTTTTAGTTGTTATTAATATATATCCATCTGTTAATGCACCTAATGATGGTGTTATATAAAAATACTTTGTTTCATTTAAAATTGTATTTTCTAATTTAGTTTTATCTATGTTACAAAAAGGACACTTTTCAATTATATCGTTCATTTATTTACCTCTCCCAGTTTCTTTCTTGCTACATGTTGAACTTCTGTTATTTTATTTAAAATATATGCATATACCCAATATTAATAATACTATTATTGTTAATATTATCTTTAAAATTTTTATTAACATTATTTTACATCCTTTCTATTATTTATGCAATAAATCATATAATGAATTCACATCTTTATTCAATTTTCCTTTTAAGTTAAAGATAATTGCATATATTATATAATAATCCCATAAAGTTATTTCTTCAATTTTTCTATCATTTATTGCTGAATAATCTGTTAAGAAGAGTTTTAACCCATGTAACTTATTACATAATGTCTTTCCACTTTTAGTTTGTATATACATTTTTTTGTTCTCAATATAGCTTAAGAAAAATAATATTAATGTATTAAATAAACACAATGTACCTACTTCTGGATATTTGAACATGTTGACTATTGTAATTATAAAGTTTATTAATATAGCATAAGCTAGAACGTTTAAAGTAAAATTTTTAGTTCTATAATACCCTTTGTCTTTAGCTGCTTTTTTTATCAATTCTATAACATTAATTTCAAAAATCTCATTTGTTATAATATATTTTAATTTTGAAAATTGTATTGTTCCATTTGTACTTTCAAATTTCAATATTCTCATTATATATTGTTCATACTCAGATAGTTGATTGAAATTGCTTGATAAAATGCTTATGTTTTTGCTTTGATAATCTATTTTTATAATACTTTTCTTTTCTAATACTAATAGAGTTGCTATTAATATATCTTTATAATTAAGTCTCTTGTTATATACGTAGCTCAAAACCCCACTTGATGTTTCTTCTAGTATTTCTCTATAATATTCATAATCTACAGTTTTTAAGTTGTCCTCTAAATTATATACTTTTATCTTTGAAATTATATAAGTTATTATTACATAAATGATACTTGCTAAAAGTAGCCCAAATTGCATCAAGCAAATTGTTGTATGATTCAAAAAGATTTGTTTCCACCCCAATGAATACATTATGAAAATAGCTGGTATACAACATAACAGCAATAGTAATTTTCCTAATCTTGTTTTTAGAATTGGATTTATCCATACTGTTGAATTGTCTTGATTTGTAATAAATTCATTTAATTCTATTTTATATCTTTCTTTCATTTTCTTTACCTTTCTAAATAATTCACCTTTTTTCCATGTTTTTTCGCATATTCTATTTCTGATTTTGTGCTTTCTCCTATATATCCTCCAACATTTATTACATAGATTTCATCTGCCATGTCTATTTTTCTTTTATGCATGTCGTCTAGCATTTCTTTGGTTTTTGTTAAGGTTCCCTCGTCCATGTTTTCCCAGACTTCTGTATCTCCTGAATGTCCGTATAGTCCTACTGATATTACTATATAGCCTTTTAGTGTTAGTTCTTTTTGTACTTTATAAAATTCATCTTTAAACCTTGTTGAACCACATAATGTTACTACTTTATATTTTCCTACCATTGGTTTTCTCCTTTATATTAATAGTTAAGGGCGTATGCTATACGCCCTATTATTAGAATTTGTATTGATTCTGATCTGCTCTATCATCAAAGTTTCTATCATAATCTGTTGTTCCATAGAACCAGTCTGTTTTTTTGTTTTTTGAACTTCCCTTTTTTCCACTACTTAGCCCGATATCCATTATTGCAAGTATTGGTATTATTACTGCAATTATTGATATGAATAGTGTTAAATAATTTGCTGTTTGAGCTTGTCCTGCTGTAATTACTTCTAGTGCTTTATATGCATCAACTCCAAAATACATACATTGTGCAATTAAATAAACTACTGCTCCTATCATTTTTCTTTTTGCAACAAGTATTATACATGCAAAAGTTATAAACAACAATACAACTTCAAATGTTACATCCATAGGAACTATTGGGAATCCTGCGTCTGCTGTAAAAGCTAACATTACAATTAATCTAAATACCCAAAAAACTCCTGCAAATGCTGTAATCATGTAACCAAACATCTTTTGTTCCCCCTTGTAATTTTATTTGTTTATATTTTATACATTATTTTATCAATTGTCAATAATAATTACGTCTCTTTTTAAATTTTTATTATCTATCACACCTAAGCCTAAATATTTGCTATTATTGTAAATTGAATATATTCCATTTTCCAAATCTTCTTTTAGTTTTACCCCATTTAGGAAAAGCATTGTTTTTTTATCATCTAAGTTTATTTTTGGAATATCTTTAAAACATTCTTCAATACTAATTATTTTAGCTTTATCTAAATTTTCTAATGTACATGCATCTTTAATGTCAAATTTATCTACTCTTATTCTTCTTAAGTTTTGCATAAGTCCAACAGTTCCAAGTTTTGTAGCAATATCCTCACATAGTACTCTTATATATGTTCCTTTTGAGCAACTTACTTTAAAGGTTATTATATTATCCTCAAAATTTGATAAAGAAATTTCCATTATCTCTATTTCTCTTGCAGGTATTTCAATGGTTTGTCCACTTCTTGCATATTCGTAAGCTTTCTTTCCGTTAATTTTTATTGAGGAATATATTGGTGGTGTTTGCATTTGTTTACCTAGAAATTTTTGAAGTACCTCCTTTATTTGTTCTTCAGTTACGTTAGGTACTTCTTTTCTTTCTATTATTTCACCTTCAATATCCCCTGTTGAACTTTTTTCTCCTAAAGCTAATTCTGCAATATATGTTTTATCATGTTCGATTAAATACTTAGATATTTTTGTTGCTTTGCCTACAAGAACTGGTAACACTCCTGTTGCATTAGGATCTAAAGTTCCTGTATGACCTACTTTTGAAGTGTTTAATGTTTTTTTTACTACATTTACTACATCATGTGATGTATAACCTTTTGGTTTATCAACAATTATAATTCCATCCATTATTTTTTCCTTATTTTAAATGTTTTTTACATTCTGTTATAATTTTTTCTTTTGCCTTTTCGAAAGGAACACCTGTAATTATTCCACCAGCAGCTCTCATGTGTCCTCCACCACCAAACATTAGGCATATGTCTGATACATTTACATCGTTATTTGAACGAAGTGAAAGTTTAAAAGTATTCTTTTCGGTTTCTCTTAAGAATATTGATATCTCAACACCTTCTATATCTCTTCCAATGTCTACTATTCCATCATGGTCTTCTGATTTAGTATTTTCCTCATCTTCCTTTGTTATGTATGTAAATGCAATCTTTCCATTTTCCAATAGTTCTATTCTATTCATTGCAATTTTTCTTAGTTCGAATTTTTCCTTTGAAAATGTTTGTAATGTTCTTTTATATATGCTTGAAACATTAACCCCTTTGCTTAATAATTCTGCTGCAAATTCAAATGTTTCTGGCTTTACATTTTGATATTGGAAACCACCTGTATCTGTAATTATTCCTGTTAAAAGGCATGTTCCTATATCTTTTGTAATTTCTACACCCAATGTTTTTAATACTGTAATTAATATTTGGCAACATGCTGGTGATGTTGGGTTTACAAAGTTATAGTCTGCAAACATTGTATTTGCTTCATGATGATCTATTTGTATTTTGGTATTTGCATCTTCAAAATAGTTTGCAAAACCATTTAATCTTTTTATATCTCCGCAATCTAGCGCTATTGCTAGGTCGTAATTTTCGTTTTTTCCTTCAGCTTTAATTTCGTTTGCACATGGTAAGAATTCAAATGTTTTTGAGTATTTTGGTATTATTACATCAACTTCTTTTCCAAGTTGTTTTAAACCCATATACATTGCTAAACTGCTTCCTACTGCATCTCCATCTGGTACTTCATGTGTTAATATTACTATATTTTTACTTTCAAATATTTCTTCCTTAATATTATCTAGAGTCATTTAAACCTCTTTTCTTGTAAAGGGGCAGTTACTATATTTAACTGTCCCTTATACATTAATCTTCTTTTTTATTTTGGTCTATTTCTTTCATTACTTGTTCTAATATTCTGTCTATTTTTTCTCCATAAACCAAACTTTCGTCTAGTTCAAAAACAAGTTCTGGTGTTACTCTTAAATTCATTTTCTCTGCTATTCTGCTTCTTATAAAGCCTGATGCGGCTTTTAAGCCTGCTAGAGTTTGTTTTACATTTTTTGAATTTATAATGCTAACACTTACTCTAGCATATTTTAAATCTGGTGATGTTTTAACTTTTGTAACACTTATCATTCCTGTTACATTTGAATTTTTAACCTCGTAATTAATTATATTACTTAGTTCTCTTTTTAATTCTTCATCTACTCTAGCCATACGGTTAGAATTTGTATGTTTTTGCATTTTGCCTCCTTATTTTATTTGCTCCATAATAAATGCTTCTATGATGTCTCCTTCTTGTATGTCGTTGAAGTTTTCTAATTGAATACCACATTCATATCCTGCTTGAACTTCTTTTGCATCGTCTTTCATTCTCTTTAAAGAAATTAGTTTTCCTTCATGTATTACAACATTATTTCTAAGCACTCTTACTCCTGCATTTCTTGCAACTTTTCCGTTTGTTACATAGCATCCTGCAATTGTTCCAACATTTGATATTTTGAATGTTTGTCTTACTTCTGCATTTCCTATTATTGTTTCTTTAAATACTGGGTCTAGCATTCCTTTCATTGCTGCTTCAACGTCTTCTATTGCATTGTATATTACTGAGTAAATCTTAATTTCAACTCCATCTTTTTCTGCCATATCTTTTGCTATTGGTTCTGGTCTTACATTAAATGCAATTATTATAGCATTTGATACTTTTGCAAGTGTAACGTCTGATTCTGTTACAGCACCAACGTTTGCATGGATTACTTTTACTTTAACTTCTTCATTAGATAATTTTTCTAATGATTGCTTTACTGCTTCCACAGAACCTTGTACGTCTGCCTTTACTATTATGTTTAGTTGTTTTAAGTTTCCTTTTGAAATTTGGCTAAATAAATCATCCAATGTTACTCTATGTGTAGCATTTAATGCTTTATCTCTTGCTTGACGTTTTCTCTTTTCCATTAAGTGTTTAGCTGTTTTTTCGTCTTTTACTTCGTAGAATGTTTCACCAGCTTCTGGTACTTCTGTAAATCCTGTAATTTCAACTGGTGTAGATGGTCCGGCTTTCTTTAATTTTTTGCCGTTTTCATCTGTCATTGTACGAATTCTACCTATTGTAGAACCAACTAATATTGTATCTCCAACGTCTAATGTACCACGTTGTACAAGCATTGTTGCAACTGGTCCTTTTGCTTTGTCTAGTTTTGCTTCTATTACAACACCCTTTGCTTGTTTATTAGGGTTTGCTTTTAATTCCTTCATATCTGCTACTAATAATACCATTTCTAGTAAAGTATCTATGTTTTGTTTTTTCTTTGCTGAAATTGGAACAAAGATTGTATCTCCACCCCATTCTTCTGGTACTAGGTCGTATTCCATTAATTCTTGTTTTACTCTATCAATGTTTGCGCCTTCAACATCTATTTTGTTTATAGCTACTATTATTGGTATTCCTGCTGCTTTTGCATGGTTAATGGCTTCAACTGTTTGTGGCATTACACCATCATTTGCTGCAACAACTAATATTGCGATATCTGTTATTTGTGCACCTCTTGCACGCATTGCTGTAAATGCTTCGTGTCCTGGTGTATCTAAGAAAGTTATTTCTCTATCATTTATTTTAACTTTGTATGCACCTATTGCTTGTGTAATTCCTCCTGCTTCACCTTCTATAACATTTGTAGATCTTACTGCATCTAGTAATGAAGTTTTACCATGGTCTACGTGTCCCATAACTACAACTACTGGTGGTCTTGGAAGTAGGTCTTCTGGTTTATCTTCGCTATCATCAAATAGGATGTCTTCATCTGTTACAACTTCTTTCTTAACTGCTGTAACTCCAAATTCTTGGGCTATAAGATATGCTGTATCGAAATCTATTTCGTTGTTTATTGTTGCCATTATTCCATAACCAAATAGCTTTTTAATTATTTCGCTACTTGTCTTTTTAAGTTCTGCACTTAAATCTTTTACAGAAATTGTTTCTGGTATTGTTATTTCTGTTAATTGGAATATTTTTTGTTTGTTTCTTTCTTCTTGATTATTTGCTTTTTTCTTGTTTTTCTTTCCTCTTGCTGTTGTTAAATCATAGTAATCAAGCATTGTTCCTTCATCTGATAAGCCACGTTCTTGTTTTAAGTCTTTTAATTTATGTGAGCTAAATTCATCATAGTTATTTTTTTCTTTATTATAATCTAATTCTAATTTTTTAATTTTTTCTATAGTTTCTTGTAACTCTTTTGCGCTAGGCTCTGACCCTGCCTCTCTTTGTACCACCCCAACTATATTAAGTCCATATTCTTTAGCAAAATAAGGAAAAGCTTCATGGAATGTAACTATATTTTTATTTTTTATATTATCTAATTCACTATGTATTTTATTATCTAGATTTGATAACTGTTCTATATATTCTCTAGCATTTTGACTGTATTTATCTTTATTTATTGAGTTATACTCTATAAGCTTATTTTCTATGTTCTCAACTTGCTTTATAGCATTTTCTACACTTAACCAAACATGAGGATTATACTCTTCATCGTGGTCATGGCCGTGGTCGTGATTATGTGATTCATCCATATAATCTGACTTGATTAACTCTATTCCTTCACTTGCATCAATTATCTTTAAATCTGGTTTTTGTTCTAATACCTTATCTAAAAATGATTCCATACCAGCACCATTTATTATAAATACATCACAATCCTCCAATAACTTTATATTATCTGTAGTTAATGAGTAATCATGTAAACATCCTGTAGCCGAGTTTGTCATATTTATTAGCTCTACATTATCTATATCTTTAACAACATTAGAAGCCAACAAGTACATAGGATAAAATGATGTAACCACTTTTATACTATCTTCTTTATCTTTGCTACTTCCCGATTTATTATTATCATTAG
>OLOB01002711.1_pt1 | contig 10093 bp, 8 predicted proteins | sample 1671911 | NCBI WGS metagenome assembly OLOB01 (sample SAMEA3136625, study PRJEB25190) | human gut metagenome | biome: human gut; feature: human-associated habitat; material: faeces | place: Austria | collected 2013
ACTGGTTGAAGTCCGCGGCCGTCAGCTTCCCGTCGCGCAGCTTGGAGAAGAAGTCCGGTGCGGTCGTGTCCCGCAGCAGCACCGTTTCGCCGATGTCGGCGTCCTCGGGGGAGTAGGCGGGATCCTCAATGGGCGGGGCCCCGGTCAGGCCGCCATCTGAGGCGGAGCGGAAGGCCAGCACCATCTGGGCGATGCTCATAGTGCCGGCGCTGCGATCCACCGTGAGTGCGTTCGTGCCGGCGTCGACCAGCGCGTCCTGCCGGGAGAAGGAGAATGCGGTGGACGGCGCCGCCGCCTTGGAGACCACTGCGGAGATGACGGCGCGCTGGCGCTGACCGCGACCCACGTCACCGGTCGGGTCCGACTTGCGCATCCGGGAGTAGGCCAGCGCCTTCGTCCCGTCCACCGTCTGACACGTGCCCTGAGAGGTGTCCCAGACCAGGCCCGAGTCCTCGTCGGCGACGTCGTAGTCCAGGCAGACGTTGACTCCGCCGACGGCGTCGACCGTCTGGGACACCCCGGTCATGCCGACCTCCACATAGTGGTCCACGGTCAGCCCGGAGAGCTTCTCCACGGTCTGGACCAGCAGCTTGGGGCCGCCGTAGGAGTAGGCGGCGTTGATCTTGTTCTCCCCGTACTCGGGGATGTCCACGAAGGTGTCACGCGGCAAGGAGGTCAGGCTTGTCTGCCCGTTGACCGCCTTGTGCAGCAGCATGACGGAGTCGGCGCGGGCGCCTTCGGTGTCATCCTGGATGACACCGCCACGCGCGTCCGAACCCACGATGAGCCAGGTCTCGCCCGGAGTGTCCGCTGCCCCGGACAGGGCGTCGACGCGATGGAGCTGGGAGGAGACGTCATTCCACAGCCAGGCGACCCGCGCTGCAATGAGAGCCAGGACAACCACGATGACGACGACCGTCCAGCCCACGATCCGGCGCCACCTCGGACGGGTGCGCTTCGGTCGCTGCGGACGCTGGGGCGTGAGTGAGGGGCCGCCCTCAGCGGGCTCCCGCGGCGACTGCCGACCCGCGGAGCCCACGGGGTAGGTGCCGCGCCGCACGGGCAAGGCCTGCGTGCGCTCTGGCCCGGCTGCGCCGCTGCCTCCGTCGGTGTCCGGTTTCAGGGGGATCGCACTCGACCCGGCCCGGGCGTGGCTGCCCCGTTGAGATGGGGCGGAGGGGCGACGGGGCCGGACCGAAGGCGGCTCCTGCCCCTCGCGCGCGGAGGCGGTCTGAGCCGAGGCCGGCTGGTCGCCGTCCTGACGGCCCAGGACCGAGTGCCGCTGGGGGCGGCGGGCGGCGGTTGATGACGGGCGGCGCGGGGCGCCGCCGGCAACGTCAGTGGGCTGGGCGACTGCCTCGCCGCCGGACGCCTCCCCGCGCTCGCGGCTGCGCTGGTTGACAGCATCGATGGGACGCTGCCTGCGTTGAGGCCTGCCTCCGCTGGAGCCGGGGGTGATTGAGGGCGGTAGTGAGTCGTCTGTCGGAGTCACACCACTGATTCTGCCTCAGGCGGGGCAGGCAGGGGTGGTCGGCTTCGCGGCGGGTTGCTCCTGGGTGGCCGGAGCCGGCGTCGGGGTGGCCTGGGAGGACTCGGAGGACTCTGAGGACTCGTCAGTGTTCTCCGAGGCGGAGCCGTCCGCGGTGGCGCTCGAGTCCGACGAGGCCGGGGCCGAGGTGTCGGAGGGGATGGGCTTGTCGTCCTCGAGGGCCTTCCAGACCTTCTTGGCGCCCTCGGCGGGGACCACCTGGTTCGGGTCAGCTGCGGGCTCGTTCGGCATGGTGATGAAGTTGATCTTGTCGATGCCCACGCCCTGGATGGAGTAGGCCAAGCCCGAGAGGTTGCCGATCTGACCGATGTGCTCAGACGTGGTGAGCGTCTCCAGGGTGGACGTCAGGAAGCCGGACTGCGTCAGGAGGTTGGAGGACAGGGCCTTGGAGGCCATGGCCCTCATGAGGTTCTGCTGGCGGGCGATACGGGAGAGATCCGAGCCGTCACTCACCCCGTGCCGGACACGGGCGTACTGCAGGGCATTCTGGCCGTCCAGCTTCTGGCAGCCCTCATCGAGCTTGAAACCGGTGTACTCGGTGTCGTCGATGGCCTCATCGACCTGCACGTGGACGCCCCCGAGGGAGTCGACCACCTTGGACAGACCGGCGAAGTCGACGACGACGAAGTCATCAATGCGCACGTGTGTCAGCGTCTCCACGGTCTTCCAGGTGCAGGTGGCCCCGGAGGCAACGGCCTTCTTGTCGTCGCTGTCTCCTGCTCCCTTGGCGAAGGCGGAGTTGAACGGTGTGTCCTCACTGGACTCGGTCTTCTCCCCGTCGAGAGTTTTGCATTCGGGGATGTCCACCAGCGTGTCGCGAGGGATGGACACGGCGTCGACGCGCTTGCGGTCGGCGGAGATGTGCATGACCAGCGCCGTGTCGGAGCGGGCCGAGGCGACGTCCTCGCTGCCCTGTGACCCGTCCACGTTGTTGTTCCCCGCGCGGGAGTCGGTGCCCAGGATCAGGAGGTTGACGGCGCGACCCTCGTAGCTGTCCGGCGGCTTGGTGCCGGGCCGGTCGTCCTCGGAGAGAAGGCTGTCGACGTTGAACCAGGTGATCCGCGACTGGATGTTGTGCCACGCGAAGCCCGCGGCGGACACGACGAAGATCGTCACCGCGAGCAGGCTGAGCCCTGCTCGGCGGGCCAGACGGCGTCCGAGTTCTTTGGAGGAGTGCCGCGCGTGCGGCTTACTGAACTGAGGCACGGAAGCGATCATAGGGAACGAGACTGCTAAACCATATGGGCCTCCCTACACCTGTTACATGAGATTTACCCAACGCGGGGTGAAGCCCCTCACACGGATAACGGGACTAGGCTCTCCGCGTGACCAGTGTTGCCAAACCCACGCCGACCAGTGCCTCGGCCGCTCCCGTCAGTGCTTCGAATCAGGTAGAGGAGAGCCCGGGGGCTCAGGCCCTCGCTCCCGACGAGCAGAGCGTGCGCGTGGTGACGGTCGCCTTCAACCCGGGCGAGGAGCTGGAGCGCTTCCTGGCCTCCTTGGCCACAGCAACGGCGCGCAAGCTCGTCGTCGTCATCGCGGACAACGGCACCGAGCACGACGTCGTCACTGCTGCCGCTCAGCGCCACGGGGCGCGCGTCGTCGGGGACGGCACCAACCTCGGTTACGGGGCGGGCGCCAACCTCGCCGCAGCGGACCTGGAGGAGGACTGGATCGTGGTGGCCAATCCCGATCTCGTCTGGAAACCGGGGAGCCTGGATGCCCTCATCGATGCGGGTCTGGCCAATCCGGCGGCCGGCTGCTTGGGGCCCCTCCTGCTCAACCCCGACGGCACCGTCTACCCCTCTGGGCGGGCCCTGCCCTCCCTGGTCAAGGGTGCCGGGCACGCCGTCCTGGGCAGGATCTGGCCGGGCAACCCCTTCTCCGCCGCCTATCACACCGCCGGACCGGGGACTTCCGACGGGACCCGAACGGTGGGTTGGCTCTCCGGAGCCTGCCTGGTGCTGCCGGCTGCCGTCTGGAGGCGCCTGAAGGGCTTCGATGACGACTACTTCATGTTCTTCGAGGACGTGGACCTGGGGGAGCGGGTCGGGCGCGCCGGCTGGCTCAACGTGCAGGTGCCGGGCTCCGTGGTCGTCCACGAGCAGGGGGCCAGCTGGAAGGCCCGCCCCGAGAAGATGATCCGAGCGCACCACGCCTCGGCCCGGCACTACCTCAGCGGCGTCGACGACGCCCCCGGGCAGGCACCGATGCGCTGGCTGCTGACCGGCGGGCTGCGCCTGCGTGAGGAGCTCGAGGTCCGCGCCTCCCGGCGCTGAGGGGGAGTGCTCGGTGCGCTCCGGAAGCCTCGGGGCCAGTCCTCAGTCGTCGGTCTCAGCGGTGAGCCGTGCGGCAGCGGGGGGCTCGGGGGCGTTGTCCAGGGCGATGCGCCGAGCCAGGTGAGTGATCTGCCGCTCCCTGGCGCTGTTGCGTCGGAAGGAGGAGAGGATCTGCGCCAGGAAGGCGATGACCAGGGCGTAGAGCAGGAAGTCGGTGCCTCGGCCGACTCCCATCCGGTGCGCGATCGAGCTCATCACCCAGGGGAAGGTGATGTTGAAGACGGCGAAGGCCACGAAGGCCAGGGTGACCAGCCTGCGGGCGGCCATGTGGCGGGCCCCGCCGGGGGTGCGCAGCATCATCCAGCCGACGGCGATCACGGCCAGGATCAGGGCGGCCTGGATGTAGAGCTGGTGGTTCGTGATCGGCGCGACCTGGGCGGCGAACTGATGAATCATGGGCTGTGCCTTCCGTGCCGGGCTCAGGAGAAGAGCAGGTCGACCAGGATGTTGACCGAGTTCCACAGGGACTGGCCCTTGGAGCGGGAGTACTCGGTGTAGACGATGTGCACCGGGAACTCGCGCCAGGGCATACCGGTGGCGCCGATATTGCGAATGATCTCGCTGGCGTGCGCCATCCGGTTCTGCTTGAGGTCGATCTGCGCCAGAACGTCGCGGCGAATCACCCGCAGGCCGTTGTGGGCGTCGGTCAGGCGCATGCCGGAGGTGTGCGAGCTGACGGCCGCCGCCGTGCGCAGGACGAGGCGCTTGAGCCAGCCCACCGGGGACGGGCCCTCGAGGAAGCGTGAGCCCAGGACGACGGCGAGCTCCTCGGTGCGCGCCGCGGCGACCATGGCGGCGGCGTCGGCGGGGGAGTGCTGGCCGTCGGCGTCGAAGGTGACGACATAGTCGGCATTGGTCTTCTCCAGGACGTAGGAGAAGCCCGTCTGCAGCGCTGCGCCCTGGCCGAGGTTGATCGGGTGACGCACGACCACGGCCCCCGCGGCGGCCGCCTCCCGGGCGGAGGCGTCCTTGGAGCCGTCGTCGACGACAACGACATAGGGGAAGACTGCGCGGGCCTGGGAGATGACCTCGCGCACGACGGTCGCCTCGTTGTACAGGGGAATGACGAGCCAGGTGTCGGTGACCGGGGGCACCGGGGTGGGCTCCCCGGTCTGCGATGCGGTGGAGGTAGTCACCACCGCATTCTTGCACGCGAACAGAGGCCGCCAGCCCTCTTGCGGGAGGCGGGGGCGGTCGGCCTTGGTGGGGTAGGTCTCCTTCGGGGCGTGCCCGGGCGGCGTCTGGTGGGGGGCAGTCCCCTAGGATGGGGCCGGTCGTGCAGTGACCGCCGCCTCCGGCGACCGGAGCGGCACGGCTTCCGGCAGCCACCAGGCTGCTCGGACTCGTTCGATCGTCAGGGCGGTGCGAGCCGTCCGCACAGGAGTCGCCGTGGCCACCCGCATCGCCCCGTCCGCAGATGTCTCTCCGGGTTCCAGCCGGGAGGGGAGTGACGGCGCGCATGGCGCCGGTGGCACCGGCAGTGCGTCCGACCGTGCGGATGCGGCGGCCACGTCCCCGAGGGGCGCTGGGTCGGCTGCGGGCCGGCGCAGTCTGCTCCTGCTCACCGACGCCTTCCCCTACGAGGTGGGGGAGGAGTTCCTCGAGCAGGAGATCGAGACCCTGTGCGCCGCATACGACGAGGTCGTCATCGTCCCGATGCGCCTGAGCCAGGGCGCCCGTCAGACCCGCGACCTGCCGGCCAATGCCCGTTGCGCCCTGCTGCCCACCTCGCGGCTGGCCGACTGGCGCCTCCAGGCCCTCCTGCGCGCCCCGCAGATTCTGCTGGGCCGCGAGCGCATGGTGGAGACCCCGGTGTGGAAGAGCTTCGGCCGCTTCGGCATGGATGTGCGCTTCGCAGCAATCGCCCTGAGCGCGTACGGACGAATGCGTCGGCTCCTGCCGAGCCTGGGGCTGGAGGGGACGGGGCACCTGACCATCTACTCCTACTGGTTCTTCACCGGGGCGGCACTGGGCGGCATGCTGCGGCGTCGGGAGCTGAGAAGGCGCCGGGTGACGGTGGTCTCGCGAGCGCATGCCTACGACGTTGACGAGGCCGACGCCCCCCGCGGCTACATCCCCTCACGCGCCTTTGTCATGCGGGCCGTGGACCGGGTCTATCCGATCTCGGACTACGCGGCCTCCTTCCTGCACCGGCGCTTTCCCGAGGCCCGGAACATCGAGGTGCGCCGGCTGGGGGTGCCGCCCGCTCCGCGCCACGAGCGTCACCGGACTGAGCCCTTCCAGCTGGTCTCCTGCTCGCACATGGCCCCCTACAAGCGGGTCCACCTCATCGTGGAGGCCGTCGCCGAGCTGGAGCGACGCGGTCGGAGAGTCGCCTGGACCCATATCGGTGAGAACGACGCCGACCGGCTGGCCGCCATGCGGGCCCGGGCCGAGGAGCTGATCGACTCGACCCCGGTGACCTTCACGGGGCACCTGACCAACCGCGAGGTGCGCGAGCTCTATGCCGCCACCGACTTCGCCTGCTTCCTCAACTGCTCCGACGGTGAGGGCGTCCCGGTGGCCGTCATGGAGGCCCAGGCGGCGGGCATGCCGGTCGTGGCCACCGCCGCCGGCGGGACCGGTGAGATCGTCCACGACGGTGAGAACGGCCGGCTCGTCCCGGTGGAGGTCACCGCCGCACAGGTGGCCGACGCCGTCGAGTCCGTGATGGACCTCAGCGACGCCCAGTACGCAGACATGAGTGCACAGGCCCACGCCACCTGGGCGAGGATGTCGGATGCGCAGCGTCAGTACCGCGAGTTCGTCGACGGCCTGGTGGCCCTGGAGGGCTGAGGTCATCCGCTGGGGACTTCTTCCTCAGCGTTTTCTCAGCGGCGTCGCTGAGAAGAGGCGGCGGCGATGTCGTCTCGCGGGGGTCAGTCCCCTAGGATGGGGCCGGTCGTGCAGCGCCGCCGCCTCCGGCGACCGGAGCAGCACGGCTTCCGGCAGCCACCAGGCTGCCCGGACTCATTCGATCGTCAGGGCGGTGCGAGCCGCCCGCACAGGAGTCGCCGTGGCCACCCGCATCGCCCCGTCCGCAGATGTCTCCGAGGAAGCCGTGCTCGGAGAGGGCACCAGCATCTGGCACCTCGCACAGGTCCGTGAGCACGCCGTCCTCGGACGGGACTGCATCGTGGGGCGCGGCGCCTACATCGGTGAGGGCGTCGTCATGGGAGACAACTGCAAGGTGCAGAACTACGCCCTCGTCTACGAGCCGGCCCGCCTGGCCGACGGGATCTTCATCGGCCCGGCGGTCACGCTGACCAACGACCACTTCCCTCGGGCCGTCAACCCCGACGGCTCGCTCAAGTCGGCCGCCGACTGGGAGCCCGTGGGAGTCACCATCGAGCAGGGCGCGTCGATCGGCGCCCGCGCCGTGTGCGTGGCTCCGGTGCGTATCGGGGCCTGGGCCACGGTGGCCGCCGGCGCCGTGGTCACCAAGGACGTTCCCGCTCATGCCCTGGTCGCCGGGGTCCCCGCTCGCCGCATCGGCTGGGTCGGGCGCGCCGGTGAGCCCCTCATTCCCTCCGACCCCGGCCCCGACGGCGCCCCGCGCTGGCGCTGCCCCGTCACCGGGACCCTGTACGAGCAGTTCGACGCCGAGCCCGCTGCCGGGTCCGGCTCGCAGTCCAGCTCCGAATCCACCACCATCCGAGAGGTCACCCACTGATGTCACGCGAGTTCATCCCAGCAGCCAAGCCGATCATCGGGCAGGAGGAGCGCGACGCCGTCGATGCCGTCCTCACCTCGGGCATGGTCGTCCAGGGACCCCAGGTCAAGGCCTTCGAGGAGGAGTTCTCCGCCCAGGTCGTCGACGGCGTCCACTGCGTGGCCGTCAACTCCGGCACCTCGGCCCAGCACGTGGCCACCCTGGCCAGCGAGCTCCAGGAGCGCGCCGGCGGGGCCCCGGAGGTCATCGTCCCCTCCTTCACCTTCGCCGCCACCGGCAACTCGGTGGCCATCAGCGGTGCCGTGCCGGTCTTCGCCGACATCGACCCGGTGACCTTCACCCTCGACCCCGCCAGCGTCGAGGCCTCCATCACCGAGCGCACGGCGGCCATCGAGGTGGTCCACCTCTACGGTCTGCCCGCCAACATGCCGGAGATCTTCGCCATCGCCGAGCGTCACGGCCTGGCCGTCTTCGAGGACTGCGCCCAGGCGCACGGCGCCGCCATCGAGGGCAAGCCCGTGGGCACCTTCGGGGCCTGGGGCTCCTTCTCCTTCTACCCCACCAAGAACATGACCAGCCTCGAGGGCGGCATGATTACCACGGCCGACGCCGAGCTGGCCCGCCGCTGCCGCCTCATCCGCAACCAGGGCATGGAGCAGCAGTACGCCAACGAGCTGGTGGGCCTCAACAACCGCATGACGGACGTGGCCGCCGCCGTCGGCCGCGTCCAGCTGACCAAGCTGGCCGGCTGGACCACTGCCCGCCAGGCCAACGCCGCGCGCCTCAACGAGCTGCTGGCGGGCGTCGAGGGCGTCGTCACCCCCTTCGTCCCCGAGGGCTACACGCACGTCTACCACCAGTACACGATCCGCCTCGAGGGGGCCACGGGCGCCGAGCGCGACGCCGTCCAGGCCGCCCTGCGCGAGGAGTGGCAGGTCGGCAGCGGCGTCTACTACCCGATCCCCAACCACCGCCTGGCCTCCCTGGCCCACTACGCCGAGGGCCTCGAGCTGCCCGGAACCGAGAAGGCCGCCCGCGAGTGCCTCTCCCTGCCGGTCCACCCCTCCCTGAGCGAGGCGGACCTGGAGCGCATCGGCCAGGCTGTGGCCGCCACCGTCAAGGCAGGTGCCTGACATGGGTGAGAACGTCGCTCTCGACGGGCAGGCCACCACCGCGCTGCCCGAGGTCCACCACCTCACCGACAAGGGCACGGCGGACAACCCGCTGCGCGTGGGCCTCATCGGCCTGGGCTCCATGGGACGCCACCACGCCCGGGTCATCCGCGCCACCGAGGGCATGGAGCTCGTGGCCGTGGCCGACCCCGGCGGCGACCGCTTCGGCGTGGCCGGCGAGCTGCCGGTCCTGCCCGATGTCCACGCCCTCATTGACGCCGGGCTCGACGCCGCCATGGTGGCTGTCCCCACCGTCTACCACGAGGACGTCGCCCTGGCCCTGGCCGAGGCGGGCGTGCACACCATGGTGGAGAAGCCCATCGCCCACGACGCCGCCGCGGGCCGCCGCGTGGCCGCCGCCTTCGCCGAGCGGGGCCTGGTGGGCGCCGTCGGCTACGTGGAGCGCTGCAACCCGGCCCTGCGGGCCCTGCGCGAGCGCCTCGACGCCGGTGAGCTCGGCGAGGTCTACCAGGTCCTCACCCGCCGCCAGGGCCCCTTCCCGGCCCGCATCAGCGACGTCGGGGTCGTCAAGGACCTGGCCACCCATGACATCGACCTGACCGCCTGGGTCGCCGGCGCCCGATACACCTCCGTGGCCGCGCAGGTCACGCACCGCTCCGGCCGCCAGACCGAGGACATGATGGTGGCCACCGGCCTGCTGGAGGGCGGCATCGTCGTCAGCCACCAGGTCAACTGGCTCACCCCCTTCAAGGAGCGCGTCACGATCGTCACCGGCGAGAAGGGCGCCTTCGTGGCGGACACCCTCACCGGGGACCTCACCTTCCACGCCAACGGCACCGTGGCCTCCACCTGGGACCAGGTCGCCGCCTTCCGGGGCGTCAGCGAGGGCGACGTCATCCGCTACGCGATCCCCAAGCGCGAGCCGCTGGCCCTGGAGCAGGAGAACTTCCGCGACGCCGTGCGCGGCGTGGCCCAGCGCCACGTCACCATGGCCGAAGGCGTGGCCACGCTCGACGTCGTCGAGGCGGTCCTGACCTCGGCGAGCGAGAACCGGACGGTCGCGCTCTGAACCGCTCAGCCGCACCGAGCGGCCCCGTGGCGGGAGTACTCGCCCGGGTCCGCTCGGTCATGGAGTCCTCCCCGTTCCTGCGCCACGTCCTGACCCTGGTCAGCGGCACGGCCACCGCCCAGGCCATCGTCTTCGGCATGACGATGATCCTCACCCGCATCTTCTCCGACGCGGACCGCGGCCAGCTGACGCGCTACACCTCGATCGTCTCGATCATCACGGCCGTGGCGGCCCTGCGCTACGACATGACGATCATGCTCCCCAGGAAGGAGCCGGAGGCCCTGAGCGTGGCCCGCTTGGGAATGGTGTGCATCGCCGTCGTCTCGCTGC
>OLOB01002713.1_pt1 | contig 10085 bp, 6 predicted proteins | sample 1671911 | NCBI WGS metagenome assembly OLOB01 (sample SAMEA3136625, study PRJEB25190) | human gut metagenome | biome: human gut; feature: human-associated habitat; material: faeces | place: Austria | collected 2013
GTAAAATAATTGCAACACTTTTTTTATTTTTTTATGAACCAGCCAATCTTCACTTAGAAAGTGTTTGCCCGAATATTCTGCTCAAATAATTCTATCATGCTTTATTTTTCAGACTTAAACCTACTCAATCCCTGTCACCTTGTAATCTTTGTCTTCAACAGCTTTTTTCAGTACCTCATCGGCTACTTCTGCTGCAAGTGTTACTACCGCTGTTCCATTTTCATGGCTTACTTCTGCCGCCTCTACTCCTTCGATTGCTTCCAGAGTTTTCTTTACGGTTGCCTCACAGTGTCCACACATCATACCTTCGATTTTCATTGTTTTTGTCATTGTCTTTTCCTCCTCTATTTCTTTGACTTTTGACTTTATCTTCTTATCTTTGCTGGCATCATACATTTTAAACCAGTTCAGACGAAGTGCATTGGTTACGACACAGAAGCTTGAAAGACTCATAGCTGCTGCGCCAAACATCGGATTTAATTTCCATCCGAAGATTGGATACCAGATACCTGCTGCAAGCGGGATTCCGATCACATTGTAGAAGAATGCCCAGAACAGGTTCTCATGGATATTTTTTAAAGTTGCTTTACTCATACGAATGGCTGCCGGTACATCACTTAAACGGCTTTTCATCAGAACAACGTCTGCTGCATCGATCGCGATATCGGTTCCTGCACCAATCGCAATTCCCATATCGGCTCTGGTAAGTGCCGGCGCATCATTGATTCCGTCACCAACCATGGCAACTTTTCCTTTTTTCTTTAATTTCCGGATAACGGCTTCTTTTCCGTCCGGAAGAACGTCTGCGATGACTTCATCTACACCCGCCTGACGTCCGATCGCTTTTGCGGTTCTCTCATTGTCGCCGGTCAGCATTACCACATGGATTCCCATATTCTGCAGTTCTTTGACTGCCTTTGGACTGTCCTCTTTGATGACGTCTGCTACCGCAATGATTCCGATCAGCTGATCTTCTTTCGCAAAGAACAAAGGCGTCTTTCCTTCTGCTGCCAGATCTTCTGCCTTTTTCAGCGTTCCTGCATCCACAGAAGTCTTTGTCTGGATAAATTTCTTATTTCCACCATAAATCGTCTTTCCTGCAAGAACTGCAGAAAGTCCGTTTCCAGGTACTGCCTGGAAGTCTTCTACTTCCTCCACATCCAGTCTGCGCTCTTGGGCTTCCTGTAAAATTGCATGTGCCAGTGGGTGCTCGCTCTTTCTTTCCAGTGCATAAGCAAATCCCAAAAGTTCTTCCTCCGAGATACCCTCTGCCGGTATCATATCCGTTACTTTCGGTTCCCCGCTTGTGATGGTTCCGGTCTTGTCCAAAGCTACGATCTGCATTTTACCGGTCTCTTCCAGAGATACCGCCGTCTTGAACATGATTCCGTTCTTTGCGCCCATTCCGTTACCAACCATAATGGCAACCGGTGTGGCAAGTCCCAGTGCACAAGGGCAACTGATAACGAGTACGGAAATACCTCTTGCCAGTGCGAATCCAACACTCTGACCTGCGATCAACCATACGATAATTGTAATCACTGCAATCGTAATAACCGCCGGCACAAATATCCCGGATACACGGTCTGCAATCTTTGCGATCGGTGCTTTGGTTGCCGCCGCATCACTGACCATCTGAATGATCTGTGAAAGTGTGGTATCTTCCCCAACTCTGGTTGCCTCGCATTTGAGGAAACCGGACTGGTTCATGGTTGCAGCAGATACCTTGTCACTTTCTGCTTTATCAACCGGAATACTCTCTCCGGTAAGTGCTGCTTCATTGACTGCACTGGTTCCTTCCAGCACGATACCGTCTACCGGTATATTTTCACCCGGTCTTACTACAAAGATATCGCCTTTTTTCACCTGATCGATGGAAACCTCTGTCTCCACACCATTTTTCAGGACAACAGCTGTCTTCGGAGCCAGCTTCATCAGACTCTTTAATGCATCTGTTGTCTTTCCTTTGGAATGCGCTTCCAGCATCTTTCCGACTGTGATAAGCGTCAAGATCATGGCTGCTGATTCAAAATAGAACTCATGCATATAAGACATGACGCCTTCCATATCCATCTTCATCTGTGCATCGGTCATTGCAAACAATGCATAGGTGCTGTATACAAAGGATGCCCCTGATCCCAGTGCAACCAGGGTATCCATGTTCGGCGCACCATGAAGGAGCCCCTTAAATCCATTGATGAAGAACTTCTGGTTGATCACCATGATAATTCCGGTAAATAACAGCTGGATCAGTCCCATTGCTACATGATTGTCAGCCAGAAATCTTGGCAGTGGCCAGTTCCACATCATATGACCCATGGAAATGTACATCAGCGGAATCAGAAAACACAGTGATGCGATCAGACGACGCTTCATAATCGGTGTCTCCCTGTCTTTCAGGGCATCCTCATCCATTGCTGCGCCTTTTTTGGCTCCTGCATCTGCTCCTTTTACCGAAGCACCGTATCCTGCTGCCTCAACAGCCGCAATGATCTCCGACTGGGATGCGGTTCCTTCTACTCCCATGGAATTCGTCAGAAGACTGACCGAACAGCTGGTAACTCCCGATACCTTCGATACTGCCTTTTCCACTCTGCTGCTGCATGCCGCACAGCTCATTCCTGTTACTGTATATTGTTCCACAAAAATCCACCTCACTTTTTGGCTTTATCTGCCATTTTTATATTGTAAAAATTTTCCTGCGCTTTTCACCTGAAAATCTATAACAATCCTGTTATTTCATCAGTTTCTGAAGCGTTACAACCAGCTCATCGATCGTCTCATCTTTTCCCTCGCGGATATCCTCTGCCACACAGGTACGGATATGATTCGCCAGAAGGACTTTATTGAAGCTGTTGAGCGCCGCATTGATTGCCGACACCTGAATCAGAATATCCGGACAGTACGCATCTTCTTCTACCATGCGCTTCACACCTCTGACCTGCCCTTCGATCCGGCTCAGGCGGTTGATCATGTCCTTGTATTCCTTTTCAGAACGCTCTTTCGTCTTATGACAGTGACAACATTCTTTCTTTTCTTCCATAGTATGCACACCTTTCTTGATTACAGTGACAGTATATACCCCTTAAGGGTATATTGCAAGTTCTTTTTTCATAAATTTTTCCTTTCAATTATCTGGAATATAACAGGGGATGCATAGCGGCATCCCCTGTCTGTGTTATTTATTCTCTTCCAGCCACTTGTCCAGCTGTTCCTGTTTGGTGCTGATCACTTTCTCAATTCCTGCTTTCTTCAGTTCCTCAATAAATTTCGGAAGTGTTTCTTCAGGATCTACTGTACCAGAACCAAGAGCAGCTGCATATTTTGCTTTTACATTACTCAGTGCAGCCAGTTCGTTTGCAACACTTGTAGAATCATAGGTAAATCCGAATGCTTTTGATTTGATTGCACTCTCATTCAGTGCCTTTGTTTCATCCCAGATATCTGGTGAATCACCCTCCCAGATATGCATTTTAAACTGGTCAAATAACTGCCATCCTTCTGCCAGATGATACGTGTTGCTGTCATCTTTTCCATCCGGATAGTTAATGATATTATTTTCAGCATCTACAACTTCGTAATCAACACCTTCTTCCCCCCAGTTCAACAGGTTCAGAATATCTGCATTTCCATATAAATAATCCAGACACTGCATTGTTTTATCTTTATCAGCAGAACTTGAACTGATGCCATAAGTCAGGTAAGAAATTTGTGCAGTACCAGCCCATGGTTCGGAAATCGGAGCAATCTCCATCTCTGTTCCGCAAAGTAAAGCGGCACGGGTATCATATCCTGGTTTGTTTGGTGCAAGGTAAGAAAAAGCGGCACCTGCTTTTACCTGATTCTCCGCACTCTCTGTTGTGGTTGCAGCATCTTTGGACAAATAACCTTTTTGCTGCCAGTCATACATTGTTTCTACAAACTCTTTATATTCATCTGTCTCATAATAATCTACAACTGTCGTATCCTGACCATGATCCATCAATACACCAAATCCATCAGTAAGTGTATCATTCATTTCATATTTGGTATCCGGTGTTGCACTGTTATTGCTTGCCATCATGACCATATCTGGATATTTTTCTTTCACAGTTGCATAAACGTCAGTCAAATCTTTATAATCTGTGATAGAAGATACATCAATTCCACACTCATCCAGAATATCTTTTCGCATAATAACAGATGACTGGCAGAACCATTCGCGTCCTGTTGTCACACCGTATACATAATTTCCGATATTTGCTGCTTTCGCAGTATCACCAAGCAGTTCTTTAATATTATTGCCATATTTGTCGATATATTCAGACATGTCAATAACCTGCTTCGCATTCACCATGGAATTAACCTGTTCCACCAGGATTGGTACAATGTCCATCTTTTCTCCACCGGATAGAATCAGCTTCATTGTTTCCGCATAGGCACCCCAGCTGATCGGTTCGATATCGAGTTCCATATTGATATCTTTCTTCATAATCTCATTGATTTTCTTCTCGATGCGATCTGTATCTTCCTCCTTATCTCCAATATAAGCCATTGTAACTGTATAAGTCTCATCAGAAGAATCTTTAGCCTCTTTTGAACCGGAATCGCCACAGGCAGTCAGCCCCATAGAAGCCAGTACCATAGCCATTCCCGCTGCAATCACTTTCTTATTCATCCTTTTACCTCAATTCTTTTCCTTTTTAATTTTTTTTGATGTATACATCTCTCTGTCTGATGTTTCTCATTATACAGATTTTCCAGTATTTTAATAGTAAAATAACGACCTCACACTTTCCGAAATCCGATTTCTTTTTTCATAGCTTGTCTCTTTTGTTGTATCAAAAGGTCGGAATATTATTATCTTTTTATCGGATTTTTGTTATAATTGTTTTCATCATAATGATTTTATAATATTTCAGGAGGTATTTATATGTATTCCAGACATCGTGTTGCCGGATACTCCATTGATCATGTCATAAAATTTTTGTTTTTTCTGCTGGTTCCGGTTGTAATCCTGGATATCATGATCAGCTGTTTTGTCATTTTTTCCATGCGTTCCCAAAGTATTCAGTCCCTGCAAGATACAACATCCCTTTATGCTTCGCAAATCGACACCGCACATATTTCCATCAATCGCTATTTAATCCGGCTCCTGACTGAAAATGACGATGCAGATACTCTGTTGGAAACACAGGACAAACTGGAATTCATTTCATCCGCAGAACGAGTTCATAATAATATTGATATTTTTCTGGAATCTTTTGAAAAAGGATATCAGATTTTTCTATATAATTCAGAGAATGAACGGATGTATCGTCCTACAGAAATTTTTCAGACACTTACTCAGAATCAGCTCGTACTGCTGAACAAGCATCTGATCCAAAAAATAACTGCGCCCAAAACAAGTTTCTACACGGATGCCTGGGAAGTACTAATGTTCGGAAAGAACGTATATTTTTACAAATCCTTTCATACAGGCTCCCACTACGCCTGCTGTTTTATTCCTGCTGACAATATCATTCAGCCACTAAAAAACATAATTAAAGAAAAAGACGGTTTCATTTCTCTTACCTCGCCAAACGGAACCGTACTTACTAATAAAGAACTGCTGAAGCAACACCATATTGAATTTTCAAGAAAAAGCAATTCCGATTCTTACGAGACTTATAATAAGGGAAATAATCTGATTATCAGCGGTGCTCTGATTATGGGTGCTTTTTATCCTCAGATTATTCTCAGCAAATTCAGGGCTTATGAAAAAATAATCCTGCTTCAGTTTATTCTTGTACTGGCAGTCCTTCTGGTCGCAGTTATCCTGTTTACTTCCATTTTCTATATGAAGAAACACGTTCTGACTCCGATCAAGCTCTTTTTAGAAAATCTGGCACATCTGGATGATTCTGCAGAAACCATCAGTTTAAAAGACACCAATCTTCTCGAACTTGAGCAGGCGAACTCCCAGTTCAAAAATCTGATGCGCCAGATCAAAAAACTGAAAATTGACATTTACGAAAAAGAACTGGAAAAACAAAAAACAATGATGAATTATCTTCAGCTACAGATCCGTCCTCACTTTTTTCTGAACTGTCTGAATACCATTTACAGTATGGCACAGACGCAGCTTTACGAAGAGATCATGAAAATGTCTATGATTACTTCCAACTATTTTCGATATATTTTCCAGAACACCCAGGATCTTGTTCCTGTAAAAAATGAACTGGAACATATAAAAAATTATATGGAAATCCAAAAGATGCGTTACGGAGATACGTTCTCCTATGAAATTCACGCAGAAGAAGGTACAGAAAACATACGAATCCCACCAATTCTGATCCAGACCTTTATAGAAAACGCCATCAAACACTCCAATACTTTTGATGACCCCATAATCATACGCACAGACATCGCCTGGATGACTGCCGGCGGAAATTCACATGAAAATATTCAGATTCAGGTCATGGACACTGGATGCGGATTCTCGGAAGACATCCTGCAATCCCTAAATTCTGCTATTCCTCTGGAACCTCAAAATGGTCACCGTATTGGAATTACCAATGCCATCCAACGTCTGAATCTGCTGTACGGTCAGGGAGAAGCGGTCATTACTTTCTCAAACCTCCCGTCTGGGGGTGCCTGCGTAACCATCCTTCTCCCTGCAATCTGATCCAATTCTCTGCCTAATTTATGAAAGGAAAGTTTTATGAACGCATTATTAGTTGATGATGACCGCTTTGTTGTAGCGGCCCTTGAGAAAAAAATAAACTGGGAGCAACTAACAATCACAGAAGTACTCACTGCTTTCAATATCCGTCAAGCTCAGAAAATCATAGAAAAAAACTCCATCGATATCTGTGTTTGCGATATCGAAATGCCCGGCGGTTCTGGTCTTGATCTTCTTTCCTGGGTCCGGGAATCAGGAAAAGAAATACAATTTATTTTCCTGACCAGCTATGCGGATTTTGATTACGCAAAAAAAGCTATCGAACTGTCCTCCCTCGATTACCAGCTAAAACCTATAGACTTTGATACTTTATTCCATATTCTGGAAAAAGCAGTTTCTAAAGTCAGAAAGAATGCTGCGCTCACCCAGACAAAAGCAGACAGTCAGAAATGGAAAGATAATTACCGCTATATTGTAGATTTATTCTGGAAAGAACTTTTTGCCACCACTCTGTTTCGTGAACCTTCTCTTCTTGAAACAGAATTAAGAAAAAAAGATCTTTCCTATACAGCAGATGACCTCTTCATTCCTGTTTTGTTCCGGCTTTATCCACTCTCCGGCCAGATAATGCCCATGGAGTCTTCCATGGTAGATTTTTCTTTCCAGAATATTACAGCCGAAACCTTTCAGAAATCCTGCATTCTCTATGAGTCTATAGTGATACTGAACACCTTTGAATACGTTGTCATACTTTCTGGATTGCAACTGGAACAAATCCGTCAGCCATTTACAGAAAATCTACTGACACTGTTTAAAAATCTTCAGAGTTTTCTGCACTGTGAAATTGCATGCGGCATTGCACCAGAGGTTTCCCTGACAGAACTGCCTGAAACTCTTACCAGACTACGTGAAATGAGAGAATCCAACCTTAACTCCGTAAATAAACCACTTTTTCTGCAAGATTTTGTTCCCAGCACAACTTCCTACATCCCTCCATCACTGGAAGTAATCAATACTTTTCTGGAACAAAAACAGGCAGACGCAGCTTTACAGAATATCGAAAATTACCTGTCCAAATACATTCAGGCCAGTGGTATCACCAAAAATTTTCTTCTGCATCTGAGACTTGATATCGAACAAATTGTTTTTTCCTATCTACATAAAAACGGAATCGAAGCACACACTCTATTTTCTTCAGAAGAAAGAGACGAACTGATCACAAAATCTCTGGACGCTGTACCATATATGTTTAATTATCTGCGCTATCTGATACAACGCGCCGTAGAATACAATAGCTTCATCAACGAAAAAGACTCCGTCGTTGATATTGTACTCAACTATATCCATCAGCACTACTCCGAAGATATCTCACGTACCATGCTGGCTGATATGGTTTATCTCAATCCAGATTATCTGGCACGACTTTTCAAAAAACAAACGCAGACCTCTATCATCAATTACATCACCACCTATCGGTTAGAAAAAGCAAAAGAGCTTCTGCTCAACCCTGACATCCCGGTGGGAACAGTTGCTTTGAAAGTCGGCTATGGAAATTATTCCTACTTTTCCAAACTGTTTAAAGATGTGATCGGCTGCACCCCCAATGAATATCGAAAAAAATAAAAAGGTTCTTTCTACGGTATAATTTAGAGGGGCTGTCAAACTGACATCCCCTCTGTATCTATTCTATTTTATTCCTTATGCACTTTCAGAAATTTCATAGTAATTTCCGTTCCACTTCCTTCTTCACTTCTCAGCACAATACTTCCATTCAAAGTGCTGACCGCATGCTTCACAATAGAAAGTCCCAGTCCGGTACCTCCAATCTCTTTGGAATGACTTTTATCCACTCTGTAAAATCTCTCAAAAACTCTATCCTGATCTTCCTTTGGAATTCCCACACCTGTATCCTTGACTACAATCTGTATCTCATGTGCAGTCTGAGTCAGAAAAATGCTTACACTTCCATCATTTCGGTTATACTTAATGGCATTATCGCAGACATTATAAACTGCCTCTTCCAGAAGTGTCCGAACTGCTTCCATCTTCATACTGTCCCCACAGATATAAAGATGCACATTCATGCTCTGTGCTTTCTCCTTCAGACTTTCAAAGGCATTCTTACAAACCTGATAAACATCCACCAGTTCCCAGGTGTAGGATGTTTTTTCCTCGTCAAGCTGGGAAATCTGGATCACATCCTCAACCAGCTGAAGCAGTCTCTGGGATTCCTTATAAATACGCCCTGCAAACTTGGGAATATCCTCACATTTCACCAGACCGCCCTGCATGATCTCCGCAAATCCTGAAATAGAAGTCAGAGGAGTCTTCAGCTCATGAGAGACATTTGCCGAAAACTCTCTCCGCAGATTCTCCCTCTCAAGCTTCTCTGTCACATTCACAAGCAGGATCACAGCACCTTCTGTTTTTTGTCCACGTACCACAGGATTGGCAATCAACTGGATATCGCTTCCATTTAATTTCAATATCAGTTCCGCATGTTCTCCGCTGAGAACCTGCTCGATCGCATGTCTGAAATCTTCCGCACGATCCAGACAGTAAACACTTTCTCCCTGACATACTTTATCTACCCGGAACAGATTCCATGCACTGGAATTGGCAGAAAGAATCATGGTATACCTATCAATCACGATCAGACCTTCCTGCATATTTTCTGTAATAAGAGAGAATTCTTCCTGCTGCTGTTTTGCCAGTTCCAGCTGCTTCTGGATCTGCCGGTTCTGTTTATGGATTTTACCTAAAAGCGGAGAAAGCTCCTCGTAAATCTTATTCTCCTCCGGATGCTCCAGATCCAGCTCATTCACAGGTTTTACGATCCTTTTTGATATCACAGATGCCATGATTCCTGATAGAATCAGCATCAGAAATAAGAGTCCACATAAGGGAAGAAGAAGATTTTCAACCAGTGCCAGCACAGAATCCTGAGTGTCTGAAACTCTCAGCACAGTTCCATCCTTCAGACGCAGTGCATAATAAATTGTTTTCTCAGAAAGTGTATCCGAATACCTGGAACATTCTCCTGCACCATATTTCTCTGCTTTCTGAAATTCAGTTCTGTTCTTATGATTTTGCATTTCATCTGCATCAGCCTTATTATCAAAAAGCACAGTTCCATCCTTATTAATATAAGTAATCCTTGAGCTCTTATCCTTTACATTCTTCAGATAATCTGTTCCCTGCTGTTCTACACCATATGACAGATAAGCAGCTTCCTTTGACAGTTCTTTCTTCATCTGTCCGTCAAAATTACTGTAAAGAATCCCCATCACAGCAGCCAGTCCTACAGACAGAACCAGTACACATACTAACATTGTAGACTTAAATATTTTTTTTGTCACTTCTCTTCACTTCCCTTTACATATTAACACTCAAATATCCGCAAACGGTTCCCGCCTGCGGATATAAAAAGCCCTGCTTCCAA
>OLOB01002714.1_pt1 | contig 10084 bp, 8 predicted proteins | sample 1671911 | NCBI WGS metagenome assembly OLOB01 (sample SAMEA3136625, study PRJEB25190) | human gut metagenome | biome: human gut; feature: human-associated habitat; material: faeces | place: Austria | collected 2013
TCCGGCTGTACAGCCAGTGCTCTGGCAATACAGAGTCTCTGCTGCTGACCACCGGAAAGTCCAAGGGCACTCTTATTTAATCTGTCCTTTAATTCATCCCAGATTGCGGCTCCTCTCAGTGAGCGTTCTACAATTTCGTCCAATTGGGATTTTTTGTGGATACCATGGGTTCTCGGTCCATATGTAATATTGTCATAAACACTCATCGGAAAAGGATTCGGTTTCTGAAAAACCATACCTACTTTTTTTCTCAGCACATTGACGTCCATATTCGATCCGTAAATGTCCTCACCGTCCAACGTCACTTTACCGGTAATCTTGCATCCCTCCACCAGATCATTCATACGATTCAGTGATTTTAAAAATGTTGATTTACCGCAGCCGGACGGTCCGATAAATGCGGTGATCTCGTTGGCCGGAAGCTTCAGGTTGATATCCTTGAGCGCCTTGAAATCACCATAATATAAATCAAGATGTTCTACATTAAATTTATCCATATCTATTCCTTTCTCTTTCTTCTAGGCCTTCGTAAATTTCTTGGCGATCAGTGTGGATAATCCATTGATAATGATAACAACAACCAGCAGCACAACCGCCGTTGCATAAGCCTGATCCGTATGCAGTCCTTCACCGGATAACACATACATATGAACCGCCAGTGTTCGTCCTGATGACATCAGGTTTTTTGCAATATCCGGTACAGTTCCGGCTGTAAAGATTAAAGCTGCTGTCTCACCTACAATACGACCAATAGCCAGAATAATACCTGCCAGTATACCCGGAATTGCTGACGGCAGAACAATTCTAAAAACCGTTCTCAATTTACCGGCTCCCAGTCCATAACTGCCTTCACGGAATGAATCCGGCACTGACAAAAGGGCTTCCTGCGTCGTACGCATAATAGAAGGCAAAATCATAATGGAGAGAGTAAATGCACCGGCCAGTATAGAATATTTCCAATGGCAATAGGTAACGAAAAACAGCATACCGAAAAGGCCATAGACAATAGAAGGAATACCTGCCAGTGTTTCCGTTGTCACACTGACAACACCTACCAGTTTATTTCCTTTTTTAGCATATTCAACCATATAAATAGCTGAGAAAATACCAAACGGGACTGCGATCAGAAGAGCCAGAATCGTCATAATCAGCGTATTAATGATCGCCGGAATCATAGACACATTTTCTGATGTGTAAGTCAATGAGAACAGGTCTGGACTGAGATTTGGGACGCCCTTAATCAAAATATAAAATATCAGGTAACCCAGCACGCCAATCGTAATAATCGCTGAAAGTAAAACAAGTACTGCCAGAAGGAAAGATAATTTGCTTCTTTTATAAGCTTTCAGGCGCTGTCCAAAAGTGACTTTATTAATTGCTTTAACGCCGTCTACTTCACTCATTATTTCTCCCTCCTTTTAATAACTGAGAACAACAGATTGATCAGAAGAATAAATACAAATAATACAACACCTGTTGCAATCAATGCTTCTCTGTGAATACCTGTTGCATACCCCATTTCAATGACAACATTGGCTGTCATGGTTCGTACACCCTTAAATATACTGTGCGCCATCGCCGGCTGATTACCTGCTACCATGATAACCGCCATTGTTTCACCAATCGCACGGCCTACACCAAGAATAATTCCTGCAAAGATACCAGACTTTGCTGCTGGTAAAACAGCTCTGAAAACACTTCTCTCATGTGTTGCGCCAAGTGCCAGAGAACCTTCATAATAACTTCCTGGTACGGCACGAATCGCACTCTCAGATACACCGATAATTGTTGGGAGAATCATAATCCCTAAAAGAATCGAAGCTGCTAAAATACTGCTTCCTGTTCCTCCAAAGTTGTAACGGATTGCTGGCACGATCATTACCATACCAAAGAAACCATATACTACAGATGGAATACCTGCTAAAAGCTCTACTGCCGGTTTTACAACCTTATATATTTTTTCCGGGCAATACCATGCCAGAAAAACAGCGGTAAGTAATCCAATCGGAACACCAATGATAATGGCTCCTACTGTAACATAGATACTTCCAAGAATCATCGGGAAAATACCATAAATATCATTTCCCGGTTTCCATGTAGTACCAAGAAGAAAATCGGCAAAGCCGATTTTCTTCATCGCCGGTATTCCGTTTGCGAAAAGGAATACACATATTAATGCTACAGCGAGAATGGAGACACAGGCAGCGAGGAGGAAAACGATTTCCATGATTTTTTCTTTAGATTTTGCCATGTCTGCCCACTCCTTTATTTTGTGATATCACTCCATGATGTTGTTTCACCAGTGAAGATTGATTTTACCTGATCTGTGGATAATTCATCTACAGAGCTTTCATTATTTACGATAACTGCGATACCATCTTTGGCAATTGTCTTACCCTCTACACCCTGAGCTGTCTCATCATCTTTTAAATCTCTGGATGCCATACCAATGTCATAAGAACCTTCTACTGTAGAAGAAACACCTGTTGTACTATCTGTTGTCTGAACGTCTACCTGTATATTTGTATTTGCCTTACTATAAGCTTCTACTAATTTTTCCATTACAGGAGATACGGAGGAAGAACCACCAACAACTACTTTACCTTTTGCATTGCTTGCCTGGTAAGCTGCTGCACCTTCGTCAACTGGAATATATCCGTTATCTTCAATAATCTTCTGTCCGTCTGCACTCATGATGTAATTTACAAAATCATTTGCTGCATCACTTGTTTTCTTTCCTAATACAATGTTAAAAGGTCTTACTACTTTGTAGCTGCCATTCTTTACATTATCTACAGAAGCTTCTGCACCATCAATCTTTACAGCTTTTACTGTATCATTTAAAGAACCGAGGGAAATGTAACCGATTGCATTGGCATCATTTGCTACGGAAGACATCATTACGGAAGTACTGTTTGTGATACTTGCCTCGTCTGTTGTCTTATCTACTTTTTCTCCGTTTTCTTCTTCTTCGATACCAAACAGTTCGATGAAAGCTCCTCTTGTTCCGGAACCGTCTTCTCTTGACATTACAGTGATTGCTGCATCGGAACTTCCGCCATCTGCTTTTGCTCCTTTGTTTCCACAGCCTACAAGAGTTGTTACTGCCATAGCTGCAATTAATGCGAAGCTGATAAATTTCTTCATGATTGTAATCCTTCTTTCTTACTTTCTTTTTCTTTTCTTTTTCTTCTTTCTTAAGCTTGCTTTCCTCAAGCTTCCTCTAAAGAATACTGGGCAAATGTAAAGTTCAAAACCAAAGTTTTGTAAAATGAAAGTAAAAAGTGTGATTATTATTTAATTCATTAGACAGACGCCCAAGAAGAGAGAAGATACCCTATCTTTGTGGCTTTAGTCGCGGCGGTTTAAATGCTCGCTTAAAGCGCTCACATCTAAACCTTGCTCCGAGGCCACAAAGATAGGGTATCTTCTCTCTTCTCGGGCTGTCTTTGGCTGGATTTTGTTTGAATTAAATAGTGGTTGTGGGGATTTGGGGGAGAGGGCAGAAGTTTTCTGCTTGCTCTGAAATTATTGTGAATAGATATTTTGTATTTAAATGGAAGTTATAAAGGTTAAAAAGGGAAATTAAATTTAATGGGGTTATAATCAGATACAGTTAATTTTTCCGTAGTAGGATTGCCATAGCTGTCCATTTTCCACACGCCTTCTTCACAGGCCTCATATCGAATCTCATTAATTCGTTTTAATGCATTTTGTGCATCTGTTATGTACTCTCTTGTTTTTTTACCCCTATTTTACACCGTTTTCTCAAATATCTGCTAGAGAAATGTCTGCAGGTGGCGTATACTAAAACTGTATGTGTGAATAGCACATTTAGTATGAATTCTACATAATTTGCATTTACATTATAAAAATACTATATACATAAAAAGAGCTAAGAAACATTTCTGCAAATTATTTTGGAATATCTGCCATATTTTTTTAAGAAGAAAGAGGGAATGAACGTAAGTGAAAAAGAAGAAGGTTAAACCAGTAAAACAGATGGGGTCTACGGGGACGAAGTTGCAAAAAGAAGTAGCTGCTATGGAAGAGGCTATGAAGCAGCATCATATAGAGGAACAATGCCAACTGCTTATTGATGAGATGATGCCGCAGATTAAAAGGCTTGGACGCTCGCTTTCCGGCACTTATCATCGAAATATTATTGAATATACGACAAGCCGGATTAAAAGCCCGGAAAGTATTGTGGAAAAATTACACCGCAAGAACAGAGAGGTTTCTCTTGATAAAGCTGTAGAGACTCTGCGTGATCTTGCCGGTATTCGTGTAATCTGCTCTTTTCAGGATGATGTATACCGTGTGGCTGGAGCAATTAAAAATCTTCCCGGTTATGAGCTTGTAAAAGAAAAAAATTATATTAACAAACCAAAAGCCAGCGGTTACCGCAGTATTCATCTTATTTTAAGACCAGCAAATACCGCATATGACATTAACTATATTGAGATTCAGGTTCGTTCTGCTGCCATGAACTACTGGGCGATTCTTGAATATCAGCTTTGCTATAAAAATGAGAAAAAAGGTGCTGAACGAATTCGAAAAGAATTAAAGGAATGTGCAATTGACATTGCAAAGATTGATAAAAAAATGCTGAAGTTGCGAAAAGAGATTGAAAAAATTTAAAGCGTGCTTGAAAAATATGTTCTGTAAGAGAATAAAAGAGAAAAGATATCTGCACCAGTATAAAAAATCATTATAAAAAGATATCCTTTCAGTGCAAAGGTTTCCATTTATCTCTCCCATATTCTGCGATACAATATTTGCAGAATGTGGGATTTTTTGAACCTCACTTATTATAGAACGTTATCATTTTATTACTATAGAGAAAGGCACTTATTTTATGAGTCATGCAGAATTTACCCCCACAACAAATGAATTTATCGGAACGGCCGCAGGGCACACTATCGGCATGGTTATCCCTAATATTGACCCAGAAGTGCGGACTCTTTTAAAGATTCCAGAGCAATATTCTTCCCTGGGAATTCTTACTTCAAGAACCGGAGCTGCCGCACAGGCATTTTCCGTAGATGAAGCTGCAAAAGCCTGTAATGTAGAACTTCTTATCTTTGAATTACCAAGAGATACGGAAGGCTACTCTGGTCACGGGAACTTAATCGTGCTTGGAGCTTATGATGTGAGCGATGCCCGACGTGCCGTAGAAGTTGCTCTTACACTAATTGATGAAAAAGCGGAACGAATTTACATCAATGAAGTTGGTCACATGGAAATGCATGTAACTGCCAATGCCGGCCCAGTACTTCACCAGATTTTTGATGCACCACTTGGCAAAGCTTTCGGTTTCATCTGTGCCGGTCCCGCCGGAATTGCTATCGTTGCTGCAGACACTGCTGTAAAGTCTTCGCCAGTCGATATCGTGTGGTACGGAACACCTTCCATTAATCTGTCTCATACTAACGAAGTAATCATTGGAGTGAGCGGAGATTATGGTGCTGTGAAAAAGGCTGTTGATATTGCTTATGAAAAGGCCAGCGCACTTATTGAGATATTTGGGCAAAAACCGGCTTCTATTCTGCATTTTACACAAAATCCTAATTTGTAGAGCGAAACAGACCAACTCCCCGTAAGGTCACAATTGTCTGAAGCCTCCCTCAAATCTTTCTCAAAATAAATTCTGAATTTGCATGGGCAGCTAAAGACAGCTCTCAGAGAATAAAATAACCTATATTTGTGGCCTCGGAGCAAGGTTTGGATACGAGCGTGTATAAGCGAGTATTCAAACCGCTGCGACTAAAGTCACAAATATAGGTTATTTTATTCTCTGAGAGCGTCTCTTTGCCTGCGGCAAATCACAATTTATAAAGTATTGATGAAGCGTTCAAAGGCTTTTCTTCCTTCTTCAGTACATTTGTACACTCCCGCATCTTCGAGCACTTTTACAAACACTTCCCCAATTTCTTCTTTGAGGATATCCCACACATTTTCCTGTGTGATTTCCGCGTATTTTGGAAGGAAGTCTTTTACCCAGTCAGCATGTTTTTCCAGTCCTCCGACAGAGGAAACATCTTTTCCACTTACAAGGCAGTCAGCGAGGCTTTCCATCTCTTTTTTAAGGCGTGAAGGAAGTACGGCAAGTCCCATAACCTCGATAAGACCGATATTTTCCTTCTTGATGTGATGATATTCTGGTCTTGGATGATAGACTCCGAGTGGTCTTTCTTCTGTGGTGATGTTATTTCTTAATGTGAGGTCGAGTTCGTATTCTTCCCCTCTTCTTCTTGCGATTGGTGTGATTGTATTATGTGGTTCTCCGTTTGTCTGCTCAAAGATAAATGCATCTGGATCAGTGTAGTTGCGCCATTTTTTAAGAATATGGTCAGCAAGGTCTATCAGGCGTTCCGGGTCTTTATGACGGATTCGTATAACAGATAATGGCCAGTGTACGATTCCTGCGGTTACATCTTCATAGCCGGGCACTTTAAATTCTTTTTCCATTTCGGCCCGTTCCATTGCAAAGGTATAATGTCCCCCCTGAAAATGGTCATGTGTGAGGATAGAACCTCCTACGATTGGTAAATCCGCATTGGAACCGACAAAATAATGTGGGAACTGACGGATAAAGTCAAATAATTTGGCAAAGGTATCCCTGTCTATTTTCATCGGAGTATGCTGTCCATTTAAGACAATACAATGCTCATTATAATAAACATATGGAGAGTACTGAAATCCCCAACGGCTTCCGTGAATGGTTATCGGGATAATACGGTGATTCTGTCTTGCCGGATGATTCATTCTTCCCGCATAACCTTCATTTTCTATGCAAAGCTGGCACTTTGGATATGCACTCTGCTTTGCATTCTTGGCTGCTGCGATTGCCTTCGGGTCTTTCTCTGGTTTTGACAAATTAATCGTGATATCAATAACGCCATAGGGACTGTCCACTGTCCATTTCATATCTTTCTGGATACGATCTTTTCTTATGTAATTGCTGTTCTGGCTAAGTTCATAAAAATAATCTGTTGCATATTTCGGATTTTTTTCATAATAGGCATCAAAAATCTTTTTTACTGTACCTGGTCTTGGAGTCATAATTCCCATCAGCTTTGTATCAAACAAATCTCTTGTGACAATATCATCACTCTGAATGATTCCCTTTTCAAATGCAATATCTGTCAATTCATTTAAAATATCCGCAAGCACCATTTTTTCTCCGAAAATATCCGGATTATCATATTCATCCAAACCGAATAAATCAAGATACTGGTTAATCATGAAAATCTCGTCTTCTGGCTGAATCAGCTTCGCTCCGATACCATAATGGACAAGCTTCTTGATATTCTTTGTCAGTCCCATTTTTCTGTCCTCCTAATATTATCCTATAATACCTTCATTCCACCATATTTTCTGATTTTTAATACGTGGCAGGCATCCTGTCCAAAAATATCTTCCATGTTTTTCTTGTAAATGTCTACAATGTCATTTGGGACAAATGCCTGAATTGTTCCAGCAAATCCACCCCCATGCACACGGCTCACTCCTCTTCCTTTCAGGATTACATCACTAAATGCGAGGCCTACTGCCATCTCCTGTCTGGAAAGATTCTTTACAGAATATACATTCTGAAGATATTTGAAAGAAGAATCGCCAGATGCTTTAATCAGGCTCTTAAATCCTTCAAAATCTTCTTTTTCCAATGCATTTACCTGGTCAATAACACGGTCTGTCTCTTCGAACCAATGCATTGCACGAAGGACTGCTCTATCACCTGCTACTTTTCTGATTTCTGGGATATGAATATAAAATTCATTTTTATCAATCTGATGTAATACTTCTTTACCAAAATAAGCAGCTACCTTTTTCATCTCTTCTGGAATTGCTGCATACTCATCTGTCAAATCCGCATGAGAGCCCTTTGTATCAATGATACATAAACTGTGGTCGAAGTCCTCAAAATTCACATTTACTTTTTTGATTACAGGATTCTTCACGTCTGCAAAATCAATAAAAATAAGATTGCCGACAGAAGATGCCATCTGGTCCATCAGCCCACAAGGTTTTCCAAAGAATACGTTCTCCGCATACTGTCCGGCCTGTGCGATAAGCACTGGAGAAACCTTTCCCTCATTATAAAGTCCTGATAAAATGTTCCCTGTTAACACTTCAAATGCTGCAGAAGATGACATTCCCGCTCCGTTTAATACATCGCTTGTAACGTATGCTTCAAAACCGCCGATTTCATAACCTTCTTCTTTTAACTTTGCAGCAACACCACGAATGAGCCCTTCGGAAGTTCCCTCTTCTTCTTTCTTTGGAAGAAGGTCTGCTAAAGAAACATTGATCATTGGATAGCCTTCTGATTTTAAAACAACACCATTCTCTTTTTTCGCTACAATGGCAATTGCATCTAAGTTAATCGATGCAGCAAGAACTCTTCCTAACTGATGATCCGTATGGTTACCACCAATCTCACTTCTTCCCGGTGCACTGTAAATCTCTACTTCTTTTTCCCCAAATAATTCCTCAAAGCTCTCGATTGCTTTGATATAACGTTCTTTCTGGTAGTCTAAAACAGATTCATCAATGTAAATATCTCTTAATAACTCCTCGTACTTTCCGTCCTGAAACCCTTTTTTTAATTCTGTTGTCTTCATCTTTTCCTACTCCTTTTCTTAAAGCCGTCCTGTTTTCATTCCTGTTTCTTACTATCACTATACTTTGCTATCACTATACTTTGCTATCACGCTTACCATCTGATATTTTAGTGGTTGTTTTCGTGTTGCTTATATAGTAAATTATTTTAGTAAATTATGCAAGGGTAAATTTTTACTAAACATTTTACTTTATTTTTAGTAATTTTTTCTTCAACTATTCTGTAAAATTTGGTATACTATGATTATTCAGAAGAAAAAGTATTCCAGAATGTGTTAAAATACTTTACATGCGATGAATTGCAATCAAAACTATTACAAATATATTGTAAAATTACAAAAGTAATAAAGGAGTCAGTCTTATTATGGCAACACTTAAAGATATTGCAAAAAGAGCTGGTGTATCTTCTGCCACAGTATCTCGTATTCTTAATCAGGATGAGACATTAAGTGTCACTCCACAAACGAGAGAACGGGTACAGGAAATCGCCCGCGAATTAAATTATAAAAAAAAATCTTCCCCCTCTTCCAAAACGGTTATCGGGATTTTTCAGTGGGTTACTTTATTTCAGGAATTAGAAGACCCTTATTATCAGGCGATTCGAAGCGGAATCGAGCGGTATTGTATGACAGAGAATCTCGAAATCCGCCGCGCCTTTCAGAGTGACCCTGATTACATGAACACCCTTCGGGGCGTGCAGGGACTAATCTGTATTGGCAAGTTTAACGATAAACAGATTCAACTATTTGAATCTATCACTCCTAACGTCATTTTCGTTGATATGCAGACTTCAAAAATCAACTGTAACACGATTTCGCTTGATTTTGAACAGGCAGTTGTAGATGCCCTCAACTACCTTACCAGTCTTGGACATACCTCCATTGCTTATCTTGGTGGAAAAGAATATTTAAATGATGATACGGTTTATTTTGAACAGAGGAAAGATACCTTTATCCGCTATTGTAAGGAACACCAGATTTCTTATGAACCTTACTTAAAAGAAACAGAGTTTTCCGCAGATGCCGGTTATCAGATGATGATGGAACTTATCGAAGCAGGAACACTTCCCAGTGCCGTTTTTGCAGCCAGCGACCCTATCGCTATTGGGGCGATGCGCGCCCTTTACCAGAAAGGCTACCGCATTCCGGAGGATATTTCTGTTATGGGATTTGACGATATTAACGTGGCAAAGTTTTCTAATCCGCCACTGACAACGGTACATGCTCCGGCTGATTTTATGGGACAGTTTGCGGCGCATTATATTCAGCTTCTGGCAGAAAGTAATACGAAGCTTTCCTACAATATGCCGGTGAGGATGACTCTTCCCTGTGAAATTACAATCCGGGATACTTGCGGAGCAAGTTCTGATTTGTGAGACTGCAAAGCAGACGAACTCCTGAAGCGAAATAAAGCATATTTGTGACTTTAGTCGCGGCGGTTTGAATGTTCGCTTAAAGCG
>OLOB01002716.1_pt1 | contig 10078 bp, 8 predicted proteins | sample 1671911 | NCBI WGS metagenome assembly OLOB01 (sample SAMEA3136625, study PRJEB25190) | human gut metagenome | biome: human gut; feature: human-associated habitat; material: faeces | place: Austria | collected 2013
ACGCTTTCTCGTCCCGGGACTCTTCCAATGTAACTTACCCGATGTAACTTATTCGATCAACTTACTTGATTCAAATTACTCTGCTTCCGGAATCGGTTCTTCTTCTCCCAATACCGGTTCTTCTGTCTTATCTTCCTCCGTCTCCGGTTCCACCGGGTCGTCCGGCGATTCATTCGATGCGAAGACGGAGTCTCCGGATACCTCTGCCTCGAAACCCGTTTCTCGCGGGACGGGTTTCGGTACTCTTTGAGATGCCGGCTTCAGTGCCTGTGCCAGCATCCGTTCCAGTCGTTCCGCTTCTCCCCGGGTCAGTGTCACACCCTTTGCCATCTTCTCATGATTGGGAGCCCAATCGCGAATGTCCATCTTCGGGGGATTTCCGTTCCAGGAAATTAGATTCAGTTCTTTAGTCCAACCTTTCGGCGATGTGGACAGATTCCCGTAATGTCGCTCAATTTTGTACTCAAATGATGCCATTTCTATTCCTCCTATTCGATACTTGATACACAACCATTTGATGGTTAAATTATATCTTCTCTCTTATGGAGGCGCAAATTTCATACGACATGCTTTTAAACCGAAATCGCCCTTTTGCGGAACAAAAACGGCAAAACGTAAACTTTCGAAAAATTATTTTTCCGCAAGCTGTGAAACATTGGTAAATGCCTTGTAAATGGCCCGGATGGCATTCTTGTAATCCGATTCGTTGACGCCAATCTGCATGCTGATTCGCTCCGCACCGTGATCGGCGAAGCGGAGGTTGATGTGCTCATTGGCCAGGGCTTCAAAAATCCGGAGGGATACGGAAACGGTTTTGCTGATGTTCCGTCCCACCACTGCGATGGTAGCCAGTCCGGTGGATACATCGATATCCTCTGCACCGGTCAGCTCATGAAGTTCCTGAATCACCTGCTCCTCGCAATCCCGGAAGGAAGAAGCGTTTACCACCAAGGATACGGAATCCAGCGCAATTTGTTCTGCCGAAATCTCCAGTCCGTGGTTCCGGAAAATCTCATCGATTCTGGACTTCATCGCCGGATCCTCCGTCAGGCGCTCCCGCTCAATCAAGACAGAGCAGTAACCGGTCTTTCCGGAAATTCCGGAGACATCCAGCACCGTCTGATAGAAATCTGCATTTTTTACAATCAGAGTACCCGGCTTCTTCGGCTCCGATGTGGAGCGAATATTGATTGGAATGCCCCTTCTTCTGACCGGTGCCACCGCGTCCTCATGCAGCACTTCCGCACCGCACAGGGAAAGCTCCCGCAGCTCCCGGTAATTGATGACCGGTACGCTCAGCGGATTCTTTACCACCTTCGGGTCGGCCATGAGCATACCCGGCACATCTGTCCAGTTCTCATAGAGATCCGCTTTTACCGCCTCTGCCACCAGAGAACCGGTAATGTCTGAACCGCCCCGAGAGAAGGTATAAATTCTGCCGTCCTCGGTTCGGCCGTAGAATCCCGGAATTACCGCATGCTCCCGGTCCTTCAGCACTTCTGCAATCCGGTTCCGAGTGGCTTCCAGATTCAGGGTGCCGTCGTTATGGAAGAGAATCAGCTCTTCTCCATCTACGAAATCATATCCCAAATACTCCGCCAGCAGCTGTGCACAGAGGTACTCGCCGCGGCTCGACAGGTACGGAAGAGGATTACCGCCACTCTCCCGGATTTCCCGGAAATCTTCGCGAATCCGATTGATTTTTGCGGAAATATCCACTGCGAGATCCAGATCCTCGGCAATTCGGCAGTAGCGGTCTGAAATGAGCTTTACATTCTCATCGAATTTCTCCGGCTTCTTCGCGGCCTCAATCAGCAGATCCGTTACTTTTATCGTATTTTCCGCACTGCGGCCGGCCGCGGAAGCCACGATGTATTTTCGAGCCGAATCCTCCTGGACGATGGACTTCACCTGACGGAATTTCTCCGTGTCAGCCAGGGAAGTTCCGCCGAATTTCGCCACGGTGAGATCCGAATTGTTCTTCAGCACCGGCGCCAAATCCTCGTTGTCGATCATATGAATGTCGTACGGTGTGGACTGATATACGAAGTAGTTGATCCAGTTGGAATAGATCAGGTTCGCGCAAGAACGCCATTTGACGATTGGTGTCCGGGTATCGTCATCATCCGGAAAGTAGTGATCCGGTACATCCGGATTCAGCCCCGCATTCTTATCCCGAACGTATTCCTTCAGCAGCGTGTTCCAGTCGTATTCCGAGTGGCCGGTTACGAAGATCTGACGGTCGTTCGTGGATTTTACGCAGAACACCCCCGCTTCTTCGGAAGATGCCAGCACCTTCAGCTCCGGCACCGCTTCGATGTCTTCCCGGTACACGGTGGTATTCCGAGAATGAGGTACATAGAATTCATCGTCAAAGCCGCGGAACAGCATGCCGTGCTTCTGATCCAGATGATGCAGGTACACGCCGGACAGCTTCTTCGGCAGCATGTGCTTCTGAATACCGTAATGGTAGTACAATCCGGCCTGGGCACCCCAGCAGATGTGGAACGTGCTGTGGACGTGGGTTTTGCTCCACTCCATAATCTCGCATAGCTCTTCCCAATAATCCACTTCTTCGAATTCCATCTTTTCCACCGGTGCGCCGGTGATGATCATCCCGTCGAAGTATTCGTCCTGTATTTCGCTAAAGGTCTTATAGAACGCAATCATATGCTCCTGAGACACGTTGTGAGCCTTGTGGGTCGCCGTCTGTAGCAGCTCCAGTTCAATCTGCAGCGGAGTATTTCCCAGCAGGCGCGCCAGCTGTGTCTCCGTATCGATCTTTGTCGGCATCAGGTTCAGCAGCAGAATGTGCAGCGGACGGACGTCCTGGGTCATCGCCCGGGTATCCGTCATCACGAATACGTTTTCCTTTGTCAGCGTATCTATCGCCGGAAGATCGTTCGGTACTTTAATAGGCATAATTTAATCTCCTTTTACTCTAGTTTTTGTTCAATAATATTCCATCCGCGCTGTTTTATCAACACGAAATTCATTTACAGGCGGGCGGCGATGCAGCACCAGTCTCCTTTTTCCGCAGTTTCCAGTACGGTAAAACCAAGTTCTTCCAATGCTTGCACAACCGATGCCTCTTGCTCCACTAAAATGCCAGAGGTAACGTACCGGCCGCCCGGAAGCATGTGCTTCGGAATATCCGGACTGAGGCGAAGCACCAGATGGGTCAGCAGATTGGCCACCACCACGTCCGCTTGGAAATCCACCCCTTCCGTCAGATCTCCTATTTGGAAGCGAGCGATGTCCATCACGCCGTTCCGTTCGCCGTTTTCTTCCGATGCGGTGACCGCTTCGTCGTCGATATCGATGCCCAGCACCCGGGATGCACCCAGGCGCGCCGCGATGATGGACAGGATGCCGCTTCCGCAGCCCACATCCAGCACCTTCTCTCCGGGCTTCAGGTATTTCTCCATCAACAATGTAGTGAGGGCGGTGGTTTCATGGGTTCCCGTTCCGAAGGCCATACCCGGATCGATGGAAATCACCACTTCCTCGTCCGATGCCGGTTCGTATTCCTCCCAGCTCGGGCAGACCACGATGTGTTCCGTAATCTTTGTGGGCTTGAAGTAGGCCTTCCACTTGTCCTTCCATTCCTCATCTCCCCGAAGGGTCAGCCTTATCTTTCCGCTTCCCAGTGAGGCCCCATTCAAATTCTCTCCGTATACGCCGGAAGCCAAGCGGTTCCGAACCGCCGGCATCCAGTCCAGAAGCTTTCGGCGAATCGCCTCCGCTTCCTCTAAGGTTTCGGTATAAACGGTTACCGTGGCGCTGCGGTCCTTCCGTGCCAGTATTTCCTCCCGGTCCACGTACTCGGTACCCCAGGCCTCATCCATCATCTGTATGTCCAGATTGGGGTCGTCTACCACGAACTGGGCGATGCCCAGTTCCGTCAATTCGTTTTCCACCAGCTCCACACCGGGCCCGGCGGTTTCAATTTGAAGTTCGTAGTAATTCATCTAACGATTTTCCTCCTTCTCGGAATCTCTTGCCCGAATGGCTTCCCGAAGCATTCGGATTTCCGCACCATATCCCTGCAGATCCTTCTGCGGGGTTTCCAAAATACACGGAAGCCCCTGCAGTGCCGGATGACAGAGAATCTTCACCATTCCCTCTTTTCCGATGGTTCCCTCTCCAATCCGGGCGTGCCGGTCTTTGTGGGCCCCCAGCGGATTCATGCTGTCGTTGATGTGAAGCGCTTTCAGCTTCGACAGCCCAATGCACCGGTCGAATTCCTCCAGCACCTCATCCAGATGGTTCACGATATCGTATCCCCCGTCGTTTACGTGACAGGTGTCCAGGCAAACACCCACATGATCGCTCAGATTCACTTGCCGAATAATTTCTGCCAATTCCTCAAAGCGGCTTCCGATCTCGCTGCCCTTTCCCGCCATGGTCTCCAGGAGTACGGTGGTCTTCTGTTCCTCCCAAAGCATTTCGTTCAGGGTGTCGGAAATCATCCGAATTCCATTCTCTGCGCCCTGCCCCACATGGCTGCCGGGATGAAAGTTATAATAATTTCCCGGGAGAAGCTCCATCTTCTCCAGATCCTCTTTCATGCACAACCGGGCAAATTCCCGAACCCGCTCGTCCTTGGAACAGGCATTCATGGTATAGGGTGCGTGGGCCACCAGCTTTCCGAATCCGTTCTGCGCCATGATTTCCCGAAGCTTTGCCGCATCTTCCGGATCTGCCTTTTTGCTTTTACCCCCTCGTGGATTTCGTGTAAAAAAAGCAAAGGTATCCGCCTCGATCTCCAGTGCCCGCTTTCCCATTTCTTCAAAACCACCTGCCGAGGACAGATGGCATCCGATATATACGCTCATTTTTTATTCTCCTTTTTTAATACTTTATATATTAGCATTTCTGATGGAATTCTGTAAAGACGCATTGCATGATGAGGAAAAAATTTGTAAAATTTAAGGAGATTGAAATCAGGAGGAATGGAATGATACATCAGAATTCACGGACAGCACGGGTGATGGGCCCGGAAGCATTGGAAACCCTGGCGCAGAAGCACGTTGCCATTTTCGGCGTGGGCGGTGTCGGCGGCTACGTAGCGGAAGCACTGGCCAGAAGCGGCGTGGGCACCATCGAGATCGTCGACAATGACGATATTTCCTTGACCAATCTGAATCGCCAGATTATCGCCACCCGGAGTACCGTGGGGCAAGTCAAAGTCACCGCCATGGCAAATCGAATTCGGGATATCAATCCGGACATTCAAGTGATTGCCCACCGCACCTTCTACATGCCGGAACAGGCCGAGCATTTCGATTTCAGCGCCTTCGATTACGTTATCGATGCCATCGACACGGTGACCGCCAAGCTGGACATTATCCGCCACTGCTGCGAACTGGGAACACCCGTTATCTCCGCCATGGGATGCGGAAACCGTTTCGACCCCACCAAGCTGGTGGTTACGGATATTTACAAAACCCAGATGGATCCGCTGGCGAAGGTCATTCGCCGGGAACTCCGAAAGGATGGCATCCGAAAACTGAAAGTGGTCTATTCCACGGAGGCCCCGATTCCGCCCTACGAGGATGAGGAGGAAACCACTCGCCGCAGCCTTCCCGGTTCCACCCCGTTCGTACCGGCAGCCGCCGGACTGATCATCGCATCGGAGGTGGTACGGGAACTCACCGGATTCGACCCTTCGGATCGTCTCCGAGGCGGTCGCCAGAAGTAATGGAATCCGACCTTCGTCTGTGCTAAAATGAACTATATTGTTATTTGAAAAGAGGCGTAGTAATGAACGATAGAAAATATCTCAACAACGAGTGGAAATTCACGGAGGATGCGGAAACCGATGCCACCGTGTCGGTTCGAATTCCCCACACATGCAAAGAATTTCCCTATCACTATTTCAATGAATCCAAGTGCCAGATGCGCTGCAAATACGAGCGTCCCCTGTTCATCCTGGATGAGTGGAAAGGCAAAACCCTCCTTCTCACCTTTGAAGGTGCCGCGCACAACGCCGAGGTGTTCATCAACGATGAGCCGGTATACGAACATCGCTGCGGATATACTGCTTTTACCATTGATATCACCAACCACGTGGAATACGGTAAAAGCAACCGCATCCGTGTCATTTTGGACACCCGGGAAAGCCTGAATATTCCGCCATTCGGAGAGCATTCGGATTTCCTGGCCTACGGCGGCATCTATCGGGACGTGTACCTGGATGTCAAGGAGAAGATGCACATTCAGGACGTGTATGTGCGCACCCATTTTCCAAAGGGCCGGGCGCAGGCCATCAGCCGGGTGAAGGTTGCCAACCCGGAACCGGCGGTGCAGATTCGCCAGGGCATTCGCATGCACGGATCCGATAACGACTATACGGATGTGGGCTACGTATCCGCCACGAAAGGAACCATGGCTTTCTCCATGGGAAGCATCCGGCGCTGGGAACCGGATGACCCGGTTCTGTACGATCTCCGGACGGAACTGCTGGCAGAAGGGAAAGTCGTGGACACCGTGATTACCCGGGTGGGCTTCCGAGAAGCGGAATTCCGCAAAGACGGCTTCTATCTGAACGGGAAGAAAATCAAGCTTCGGGGGCTCTGCCGGTCCCAGGCTTTCCCATACGTGGGTTATGCCATGCCGGATTCCATGCAGATTGAGGATGCGAATATTCTGAAGAACGAGCTGGGGGTGAACGCCGTTCGGGCGGCAAATTACCCGCAGTCTCCGGCCTTCCTGAATCGCTGCGACGAACTGGGACTTTTGGTCATCTGTGAAATCCCGGGATCCCGCTACATCGGCAATATCAAATGGAAAAATCAGGAACTGCAGAACACGAAGGAGATGATTCTTCAGAATCGGAACCACCCTTCCATCATCCTGTGGAGCATTCGGGTAGGCGAATCGGAAGAAGACGACGACTTCAATCGGCGAATCTCCGGGCTGGCACGCAAGCTGGATCCGGATCGGGCGACGACCGGCGTCCACCGTAACCCGAAGGAACACATGGTAGAAGATGTGTATGCCTATAACGATTTTGCCGCAGGTCTGAATGGCGCTGCCTGCCGCCGGAAATCCGACGTCGTTTCGGACATGGAGAAGCCGTACCTGATTTCGGCCTTTGGCGGTGTTTCCTATCCAGCAAAATCCGGCGATGATGAAGCGCGCCGACTGGGTCAGGCCCTGCTGTATTCCAACGTCCTTCACGACGTGGAGCAGCACGTGGACGTTCTGGGCAGTTTTGGCTGGAACATGACGGATTACAATGCCCATCAGAATTACGGCAGCGGGGACCGCATCTGCTATCACGGTGTGATGGATATGTTTCGGAACCCGAAGTTGGCGGCCGCAGCCTATCAAATCTACCGGGACGAGGTACCGGTACTGGAGCTGTCCTCTTCCCTTTCCTTCGGCGAAAATCCGATGCATTCTCTGGGGGATGTGTACGCATACACCAACGCGGATGTTCTCCGCACGTATCGGGACGGAGAACCGATTCAAGAATATGAAGTGACCAAAGGAATGCCGGTACGAATCGATGATTTTGTCGGAAACTGTTTAGAAGCGGAATCTGATTTTACCGAGGAGCAGCGGAAGGAAATTCGAAACCAACTGAATCACAAAGCCTGCACCGGCAGCTTTATGGAAGTTCGTGAGAAGAAAGGGTTCTTCGGCGGAAAGAAGACCGAAAGCGTGGACGAAAGCACGTTGAACCGTCTCTACGAAAAGTACATTCTGGGAAATACCGGTCTGGTTCCGGAGTACCGCTTTGACGGTGTGAAGGACGGCCGAGTTGTATCCAGCATTACCCGCGTTCCGATGAAGATGCACGACCTGGAAATCCGGGTATCGGCAACGGAGCTTCGGGAGGACAAGACCTACGATGTGGCTTCCGTTCGCTTCCGGGCACTGGATGAGAACGGGAACATCCTGCCGTATGCCAACAATCCGCTGGCACTGAAAGCGGAAGGCAGCATCGATCTTATCGGCCCGAAATTCATCACCCTTCAGGGCGGCATGGGAGGAACCTATGTGCGCACCAACGGAAAAATGGGCATGGGAAAACTGATGATCAGCGGGCTTCAGAACCTTCACGGAGATCCGAAGGATCACCGCGGGGACGGCACGCCGTACAATAACCTGAACGGCGGCCGAGGCTATGAACTGATTTTCCATGTGAAGTAGCAAGCGAGAATTCCGCACCGGGAGCGATTATCGGTGTCCAAAAGGACACGTTATCGGCTCCCGGTGTTTTTGTGTTGTTTTGAACAGTAGAGATGGCATCCGGCCGGGCGGCGTGGTGCCGTGATCCGGATGGCATGGCCGGACGATTTGGTGCCACGAGGCCGGATGGGCTTCCAGCGTCACGGGCGTGGTGCCTCACCACCCGCAAACCCTTGTTTCTTCGTTGTCGAGCACCACGTCGGATGGGCGGATCGGAGCACGGGGACGGACGGCGTGGTGCTTCACCGCCCGCAAACCCTTGTTTCTGCGTCGTCGAGCACCACGTCGGATGGGCGGATCGGAGCACGGGGACTGATGGCGTGGTGCTCCACCGCCCGCAAACCCTTGTTCCTTCGTCGCCGGGCACCACGTCGGATGGGCGAATCAGAGCACGGGGACTGATGGCGTGGTGCTTCACCTCCCGCAAACCCTTGTTCCTTCGTCGTCAAGCACCACGTCGGATGGGCGAATCGGGTCACAGGACCAGAGGACGTGGTGCTTCACCTCCTGCTAACCCTTGTTCCTTCGTCGCCAGGCACCACGTCGCTTAGGCGAATCGGGTCACAGGGACGGAGGACGTGGTGCTTCACCTCCCGCTAACCCTTATTCCTTCGTCGTCAAGCACCACGTCGGATGAGCGAATCGGGGCTCGAGGCCGGAGGACGTGGTGCTCCACCGCCCGCAAACCCTTATTCCTTCGTCGTCAAGCACCACGTCGGATGAGCGAATCGGGGCACGGGGACGGATGGCGTGGTGCCTCACCGCCCGCAAACCCTTGTTTCTTCGTCGCCGGGCACCACGTCGGATGGGCGAATCAGAGCACGGGGACGGATGGCGTGGTGCTCCACCACCCGCAAACCCTTGTTTCTTCGTCGTCGAACACCACGCCCACTGACTGAATCGGCACTCGAGGCCGGACGGCGTGGTGCTTCACCGCCCGCAAACCCTTGTTTCTTCGTCGCCGGGCACCACGCCCCTGATTTCCTCCAACCGGACAATTCCGGGAACCCTCCCCGGGTTCCCGGAATTCCCATCTCCCCAAAAAAATCGGTGCCACCCGTAAAACGGGTGGTTCGAACTGGGGCTATAAGCCCCCTTTACTGACCCGCGCCTCAAGACGCGGGTTTTCACTTTGTTCAAGCCTCAGTGTCATTGCCACTTTGGCCGCCCCTAAAGGGGCTTACTTAACAAATGGATCTTCGTATTCTTTCACACTCAGCTTATCCACGGCCATATCATGCTTTTCCTGGTCTCTTATATATTTCCTTATTGTTTCTTCATTGAGGCCTACAGTACTTACATAATATCCTTCTGCCCAGAAGTGCCGATTCCCAAATTTGTACTTTAAATTCGCATGTCTCTCAAACATCATAAGGGCGCTCTTTCCCTTGAGATACCCCATGAAACTTGATACACTGATTCTAGGCGGAATTGCTACAAGCATATGAACATGATCAGGCATCATATGCCCTTCGATTATTTCAACGCCTTTATATTTACAGAGAGTTCTCATTATCTCGATCAAGTCCTCTCTGTACTTGTTGTATATAATCTTTCGTCTGTACTTCGGCGTAAAGACTATATGGTATTTGCACATCCATTTCGTATGTGCAAGGCTATAACTTTTGTTAGCCATAGACTCTCCTTTCTACTCTGAGGCTTGAACACTCTCATTGTAGCAAAATGGGAGTCTATTGGTTTAACCTTTGATGCGCACCCGCATAGCGGGTGGTTTATTTGTCTCGGACTCTTCGAGCCCTCGACGGGGCTCATAGCCCCACAAAAAAAATCGAAGCCGAAGGCTTCGATTTCAAATTCGTGTGGTTGCGGGGACAGGACTTGAACCTGCGACCTCCGGGTTATGAGCCCGACGAGC
>OLOB01002720.1_pt1 | contig 10053 bp, 6 predicted proteins | sample 1671911 | NCBI WGS metagenome assembly OLOB01 (sample SAMEA3136625, study PRJEB25190) | human gut metagenome | biome: human gut; feature: human-associated habitat; material: faeces | place: Austria | collected 2013
CGACGAGCTCGTTTTTGATCTTGCCGACGAGCTTCTGCAGCGCATCGACGCAGTTCGGGCGGATGTCGGCGCCGATGAGCACGTACATGATGGAGTCGCCCACGCCAAGCTCGCCCTCGTTCATCCAGGTGCGCACGTAGTACACGCCCGGCCAGGTGAGCGCTTCCTTCTCGGCCGCGGCAACGCCCTCGGCGTCGTAGGAGAATTGCACCTTCGCGACTTCCCCAAGGCCTTGGACGCCTTCGCGCACCTGCTTTTTAGGCGTGATGCGCACGATGCCGTTGTGGGTGAGGAACATGCCGCACTGCGCGGCTTTCGGGTCGGCCTTGGCTTCCTTGAGCCACTGGTCGATCGACGGTTCGGGTTTGGACATAAGTTGCCTCCAAAACGTTGAGTGTTCGGGCGCCCTTCCCCAGGCGCTATCTAGACGCCCATTGTACTCGAAGTGGGCCTTTCCGCGGGCGTGCGCACTCCAGCTTCCGCGAATCCGCAGGTTTGCTATTCGTCCCGCTCACCTTCCCCTTCCCTATAAAACGCGTGCATTTTACGAATGGGAAATACTTGCTCATCGCCCAAATGATAGACTGGGAAAATTCCACAGCATCAGAAAGGACAGCTATGTCTCTCCCAGCATCCGATACCAGCAAGCAGCCCGACAACCTCACCACCATGGATTTGGGCGAGGTTCTTCCCCGCACGGCCGAGGTTCGCGATAACCACCTGTTCATCGGCGGCGTCGATATGGTGAAGCTCGCGCGCGAGGAAGGCACCGCGCTCTACGTGTTCGACGAGGCCGACCTTCGTTGGCGCATGGAGACCTATCGCGAGGCGTTCCGCTCGCGTTACGAGAACTCCGACGTCATCTATGCTTCGAAGGCCTTCTTGAACAAGGAAGTCGTGCGCATTGCGAACGAGGAGGGCCTCTGCCTCGATGTGTCGGGCGGCGGCGAGCTCGCCTGCGCCCAGATGGCGGGCTTCCCGATGGATCGCGTCTTCGTGCACGGCAACAACAAGACGCCGGCCGAGCTGCGTGAGGCCATCTCCGCAGGTGTGGGCCGCATCGTGGTCGACAGCCGCATCGAGCTCGCGCGCGTGTCCGAGATTGCTGGGGAACTTGGCGTCGAGCAGGCCATCTACATGCGCATCACGCCCGGCGTCGAGGCCGACACGCATGAGTACATCCGCACGGGCTGCGAGGACTCCAAGTTCGGCTTCACCATGCTCGACGACTTCGCCTTCAAGTGCGTGAAGGACGCCATCGAGGCTCCCAACGTGAAGCTCGTCGGCTTCCACTGCCATATCGGCTCGCAGATCTTCGCGCTCCACTCGTTCCGCGAGGCAGCGCAGGTCATGATCGAGTTTATCGCGCGTGCCCAGAAGGAATACGGCATCGAGATTCCCGAGCTCGACCTTGGCGGCGGCCTGGGCGTGGCCTACCTCGCGACCGACAAGCCCTCTTCGATCGACGATTTCGCGGAATGCACGACCCGCGCCGTGAAGGACTTCTGCGCCGAATACGGCGTCGCCGAGCCGCGCATCCTCGTCGAGCCTGGTCGCAGCCTTGTCGCCAACGCCGGCGTCACGCTCTACACCGTGGGCATCTTGAAAACCCTGCCCGGCATCCGTAAGTACGTTGCCATCGACGGCGGCATGTCCGACAACATCCGCACGGCGCTCTACCACGCCGACTACGAGCCCGTGATTGCCAACAAGGCGGGCGAGCCGCGCACGGAAATCGTTACGCTGTGCGGCAAGCACTGCGAAAGCGGCGACGCGGTAGTCATCGACATGCCCATTCAGCATCCGGAAATCGGCGATATCGCGTGCGTGTTCACAACGGGCGCGTACTGCTCTACCATGTCTAGCAACTACAATGGCCAGCCCAAGCCGGCCGTAGTGTTCGTGAAAGACGGTGTCGCCCGCGTCGTCACGCGCCGCGAGACCTACGCCGACCTCTACGCCCGCGACATCTAGGAGGACCTTATGACCATCAAGCTCGGACTCGTCGGCACCGGCACGGTCGGTGGCGGTTGCATCGACATCCTTCAGAAGCACAAGGAGGACTTCAAGCGCCATTACGGCATCGACGTGGAGCTTGCCCGTGTCTGCTCGCGCGACCCTAAGCAGGCCGAAGTCCACGGCGTGAGCGATCTGTTCACGCTGGACTACCACGACATCGTCAACGACCCCGACATCGACATCGTCATCGAGCTCATCGGCGGCACCACGGTCGCGCGCGACGTGGTCGTGTCGGCACTTGAGGCGGGCAAGAACGTCGTCACGGCCAACAAGGCGCTCATGGCGACCCATGGCGAGGAAGTCATGCATCTGGCGGAGAAGATGAACCGCGAGATCGCCTTCGAGGCGTCCGTTGGCGGCGGCATCCCCATCATCGACCCGCTGAAGCATTCGCTCATCTCGAACGAGATAACGTCTGTCATGGGTATTGTGAACGGCACGACGAACTACATGCTCACGCGCATGGTCGACGACAACCTTTCCTATGACGAGGCGCTCAAGGAGGCCCAGGAGCGCGGCTTCGCCGAAGCCGACCCCACGGCCGACGTCGACGGTTTCGACGCTGCGGCTAAGATTGCCATCTTGGCGTCGATCGCCTTCAACTCGCGCGTCACGCTCGACGACGTGCACACCGAGGGCATCCGCAACATCACGACGCTCGATCTGGACACTGCCGACGACATGGGCTATGTCATCAAGCTTTTGGCAATCGCCCATCGCACGCCCGACGGCATCGACGTGCGCGTGCACCCCACGATGCTCCCGAAGGCGCATCAGCTCGCGACTGTGAACGGCGTGTTCAACGCGATTTACGTGACGGGCGACGCCGTGGGCGAGACCATGTTCTTCGGCGAGGGCGCGGGCGCGGGCCCGGCGGCGAGCGCCGTCATGGGCGACGTGCTCGAGGTGGCGCGCCATCTCACGCTGGGCGTTTCCCCCATCGTGGGCTGCACCTGCACCGACAACCTGCCCATCCTTCCTGTGGAGGAGCTGCAGACGAAGTACTATATCCGCTTCGCCGTGGCCGACCGTTCCGGCGTGCTCGCTGCGATGGCGGGCGTGTTCGCCAAGCACGGCGTCTCCGTGCGCTCCGTGGTGCAGCGTGGCAACTCCGAGCACGCGACGGTGAACCTCTCCTACGTCACGCACACCGCCAAGGAAGCGAGCGTGCGCGCGGTGCTCGCGGAAATCGCGGGGCTTGAAGACGTCCTGCGCGCCGAGCCGTCGGTAATTCGCGTAGAAGGCTAGCGCGCCGCGCTTACTTTCCGCGATCTGCCGCTGGGGAGGCGAGGGCTCGTCCAGGGTGCGCCTGTTGCGTCCCGAACCTTGGACATGCCCGCCTTGCGATAAGGCTTCGAGGGCCTGGTTTTTCGGAAGCTGACCCGAGGCCAGGCCCTTCTTTTTTGCCGGCGCGAATCGCCTGGCAAGTTGAGCACGCCTTGCCCGCCACTTCACGGGAGAGCTGCACGATCCGGTCGAGCGGCGCCGTGTGCTGGGGCCGTGCTACCGTTTGTTCTATCAAAAGCCGCTTCATTTAGTGCGCGGGCGGGGGCATTCCGTGCTCCGCCATGGTGATTTGCTCTGAAGTGTTCGATGCGTTTGCCGACAACAACCCGTGAAGACGCCACAAGCGGAAAAACCGCTTCCCCTGAATGCTGGTGTTCGATCGGGGGGAGAAAGACGATATGAGTAGAACATTGTGAGCCCCTGCTTCATGTCGTCTTCCTAATGACCGTGGATCATAGGCTGATAATGGTCGTGCGTCATTTATACAACCGGCAGTTTTTCCTAAGTTGCCACATACATGAGAGGGGCTCACAATGAACCATGTTACTTCAATCGGTCTGGATGTCCATGCCCGATCCGTTACAGCTGTCGCGCTCGACTCGATCACAGGCGAGGTTCGGTCACGGAAGTTCGGTTATTCGCCCGCGGAGATCGCAGGATGGATTCTTCAGCTTGACTCTCCCAAAGCGGTCTACGAATCCGGCGTGACGGGGTTTCATCTTGTGCGCGAGCTTCGAGAGATGGGCGTGGACTGCATAGTGGGCGCCGTGTCCAAGATGCACAAGCCCGCATCGGACAGGCGCAAGAAAAAACGACCGCAACGATGCGGAGTTTCTGGCGCGCCAGCTCATGGCGCACAACATCGTGGAGGTGTTCGTGCCCGACGTCGAGACAGAGGGCGCCCGCAACCTCTCTCGTGCGCTCGAGGACGTCCGCGACGACCTCACCCGCGCCAAGCACCGCCTCACCCATCTGCTCATCCGGTGGGGATATGCCTGGAACGAGTTTAACGAAGATGGAAAGCGCCGAGGCAGCTGGACCCATGCGCACTGGGAGTGGATCCGGGGAATCGAGCTTCCCGACGCTGCCGCTCGAGAGTCCCTCGACTACTACATCTCCGAGGTGCGCCATATCGAATCGCAGAAGAAGGCCATCGAGAAGAGAGTGGCCCAATGCGCCTCAAGGCCTCGTTGGCGGGATCGCGTTGAGGCGCTCAGGTGCATGAAGGGAATAGAGACCGTGACGGCGTTCTCGCTCACGGTCGAAGCCGGCGTGTTCTCCCGCTTCGATTCGGCGCGCGCCTTCGCGAGCTGGCTTGGGCTCGTTCCCTCCGAGCACTCGAGCGGAGAGCGCGCCTCCCGGGGCGGCATCACCAAAGCCGGCAACTCTCACTTGCGGAAGCTGCTCGTGGAGGCATCCTGGCACTACACCCGCGCCACGAAAGAGCGGAAGCGCTCGCTTTACGACGAGAGCGTTCCCGCTTCCATATCGAACCATGCGGCAGTCGGTGTCAAGCGCCTTGTGGAAAGGCGTCGCCATCTATCTTGCGAGCTGCGCAAGCGGCCTGTGGTCGCAAACGTCGCTACAGCGCGCGAGCTGGCTTGCTGGATATGGGCGCTCGGGCGCATGAGCGAAGGAGCGCTCGCGTAGGGGAAGCGATGGCAATCCCATAACGGTCATTCCCCGTGGCTTCTTCCATATCGACTGGTCGTTGGATGCAATCCCAGATCCGTTTTTGAGCAGCGGGACGACCGCCATGCTCGCCGAAAGATTCTTCTTGTTAGAAGGTGCGCGCATCCAGCCGTAGCAACGAAATGCGAAGCCAGGGCGGCCGACATAGACGGGCGATGACGCGGCGGACCCGCGTGCGGTCCGCGCCAGCCCGAGGCCGTCAACCCGCGAATATTAAACTGCGAATACGAGCGTCGGTTTGATGACACAACCTGTCGGAAGAAATCATCGGGTGATGATAGAAAGGCCCAAGTCGGGAAAGATTTTCCTGGCTTGGGCCTTCATTGCCTCTTGACAATGTTCTACTCATATTAAAACCGGGGCAGAACCGCTTTCGCAATCCCGCCCCGTAAAACCAAATGGTTTTGCTATGTGAAGCTAGTCTAGCAGTTTGAATCCTCTTGTCAAACGCTCCATGAAGGTAACGGAGGACCGGACGGGGTGGGTGGCAGGCAGGGCACCCATGTTCTCGTCTGCGGTTTCGTAGAATTTGCGGAGTGCGGCGAGCGCTCGAGTGCGGGATCCTCCATCGGGGACGAGCACGCTGTACAGGTATAGGAGCGATACGACCTGCTGCATCCTCGCGTTGCGCAGCTTACGCGCCCTCAGCTTCTTAGGCAGGCCCATCTGCGAAAGTTCCCTCGAAATAACCGACGGAACGCGGATGTTCCCCCGCTTTTTGTCGCCTATGTCGTTGAGGAAGCAGGAGGAATGCCCGGTTGCGTTGCGAATGGACTTTACGCGCTTGAGCTGATAGTGGAGCTCTTTGAGGTCGGGATCTCCCCATCTGTCGGCGCAGAACTTCATCATACCTATGAGGGTGCCGAAGGAAACCACTTCGAGAAGCGCCCACAGTGGCATCCCGCCTGCGTATTTCTGGATGATATCGCCGCAGTAGTCGTCCCCCTTGCGAGCCCTCAGCTCGTTCTCCATGTACATTCGTCCGCTTGACTTTAGTTCTTCGCGGTAATCGGCGACCACGGAGTAGCCATCCTCGTCCGCGTGCAAGGTTAGCTCGTGCAGCAATCGGGCCTTCGCGAAGTGCTCGATGTCGAGAGACATAGCGAGCATCACGTCCCTGAACTGGCGGTCGAGCCCCGCAAGATAGCGCAGTTGTGCGAAGTCGAGGTTGATGTACTGCCCATCGTGCTCTCCGCCAACGTGCTTGTCGAACAGCTTGCGGTAGGCGATTACCCTGAAGAACTGGCACTTGTCGGACAGATAGGTGGCTGCCTCTTCTTCGTTGCAGAGGTCGAATGTCACGCCCTTCGCTTTGAGGTGGACTAACTGTTGTTCCACGGTGAGTGGCGGCTTGGCGCGCTTCTCTGTCTGCTGTGTCTCTTCAGGCTGTGGGACTTGGATTTCAGTCGGTTCCATTTCGCTCCTATCTGCTCGGGCAGATTTTACCAGCGGTCGGCGGTTTTCTGATAGAGCACGTAAACTGGTTCACCTCGAATGCGTGGTTGGATGGTCAATCGCGGTGAAGCACCTGCGCGCCTCATTTCCTCTTTCCCCCTCCCTTCGCGAGTCGCCTGTGCCTTTCTCGCGGCGGTTTCCCAAAGGCGCGCGGGTGCTGCTAGAATGCTATCCATGTGTAAAAACGATGCTACAACCAATGACAAAAAGCCCAACCAGCTCACGCACCGCGTGATGGTGGGCAACGTGCCCTTAGGCGGCGGCGCGCCCGTGGTGGTGCAATCCATGCTGAACGCGCCCGCGAACGACGTGGACGCCAACCTCGTGCAGATTCGGGAACTCGCCGCGGCGGGGTGCGAGGTGGTACGCATGGCCATCCCGCGCCGCGATTGCCTCGACGCCTTCCAGCGCGTCTGCGAGCAGTCGCCCCTTCCCGTGGTGGCAGACGTCCACTTCGACGCGCAGATCGCCGTGGAGGCGGCGCGCCGCGGGGCGGCCAAGCTGCGCATCAACCCCGGTAACATCGGCGGCCTCGCAAAGACCGACGCCGTGCTCGACGCCGCAGGTGAAGCGGGCATTCCCATCCGCATTGGCGTGAACGCGGGCTCGCTTGACCAAGACCTCGCCGCGCGGCGCGACCTCACGCTTCCGCAAAAGCTCGCCGCATCCGCCGCGGGCTACGTGGAATACTGCGAGGGCCGCGGGTTCCACGACCTTGTGGTGAGCGCGAAGGCTCACGACGTCATGACCACGGTGCGCACGTATCGCCAGCTCTCGCGCGATTTGCCCCATATCCCTTTGCACATCGGCATCACCGAGGCGGGGACGCAGTTCCAGGGCGTTATAAAAAGCGCCTCTGGCCTGGGAATCCTTTTGGAAGAAGGAATCGGGGACACCATGCGCATCTCGCTTACTGACGACCCCGTCGTCGAGATGCGGGCGTGTTGGGCGCTGCTTTCGGCGCTCGATTTGCGCCGCCGCGGCCCGGAAATCATCAGCTGCCCCACGTGCGGGCGTTGTCAGGTAAGCTTGATCGAGCTGGCCAAGCAGGTTGAATCCAACCTCATGAGCACGACCAAACCTATAAAGGTTGCTGTCATGGGCTGCGTCGTCAACGGTCCCGGCGAGGCGCGTGATGCCGACATCGGCGTGGCGTGCGGCGCGGGCGTAGGCGTCGTGTTCAAGCATGGTGAGGTGCAACGGAAAGTGGAAGAGCACGCCATCGTCGACGTGTTGATGGAGGAGATAGGAAAACTATGAGTGAAGTTATGCGAATGAGCAAGCTCTATGCTCCGACGCTGAAGGAAGACCCCGCGGATGCGGAAATCGCGAGCCACAAGCTGATGCTCCGCGCGGGCATGATCCGCAAGACCGCTTCGGGCGTGTACACCTTCCTGCCGCTTGGCTACAAGGTGCTCTCGAAGGTCGAGAACATCGTGCGCGAGGAAATGGACAAGATCGGCGCGCAGGAAATCATGATGCCGGCGCTGCAGCCGGCGGAGCTGTGGCACGAGTCCGGCCGCTGGGACGACTACGGCCCCGAGCTCATGCGCCTCGTCGATCGCCACGACCACGGCTTCTGCCTCGGGCCCACCCATGAGGAGCTCATCACGTCGCTCATCCGCAACGAGCTGCGTTCCTACAAGGAGCTTCCCTGCACGCTCTACCAGATTCAGGTGAAGTTCCGTGACGAGATCCGTCCGCGCCTGGGCCTGTTCCGCAGCCGCGAGTTCATCATGAAAGACGCGTACTCCTTCCACGCGACGCAGGAATCGCTGCAGGAAACCTACGACGACATGAGCCGCGCCTACGGCACGATCTGCGATCGCTGCGGCCTGGATTACCGCCCCGTCGAGGCCGATGGCGGCCAGATCGGCGGCAAGGTGACGACCGAGTTCATGGCGCTTGCCCCGGCGGGCGAGGCGGAGCTCGTGCACTGCACCTGCGGTTACGCTGCGAACACCGAGGCTGGCGAGTGCCTGGCCCGTCCGACGGAGTACGAGGCCACCGAGCTTAAGAAGATCCACACCCCCGGCGTCCGCACGATCGAGGAGCTCGCGGAGTTCCTTGGCATCCCCGAAAGCTCCACGGTGAAGGCGCTCTCCGGCAAGGACGCCGAGGGCAAGCTCGTCGTGATGTTCGTCCCCGGTGACCACGAGCTCAACGAGATCAAAGCCGAGCGCGCCGTTCCCGGGTTTGAGCTGCTCACCGACGAGGAAATGGAATCCTTCGGTCTGCACAAGGGCTCGATGGGTCCGGTCGGCCTGCCCGAGGGCGCGCGCATCGTCGCTGCCCGCAGCCTGAAGGGCATCAGCCATTGGGTCGTCGGCGCGAACGAGGACGACTACCACTACGTGGGCGCCGAAGAGGGCCGCGATTTCACGGTGGACGAATGGGCCGACCTGTGCGTCGTGAAGCCCGGTGACTGCTGCCCCGACTGCGGCCTGCCGCTTTCGGGTTCCCGCGGCATCGAGGTTTCCCAGGTGTTCCAGCTGGGTACCCGTTACTCCGAGACCATGGGTGCCACCTTCCACGACGAGGACGGCGTAGAGCACCCGTTCATCATGGGCTGCTACGGCGTGGGCGTCTCCCGTACGGTGGCCGCCATCGTCGAGCAGCACAACGACGAGAACGGCATCCAGTGGCCGTTCAACGTCGCGCCTGCTCATGTGTGCATTATTCCGCTTACGGTCGGTGACGACGAGGTGCAGCCCGCGGCCGAGAAGCTCGCGAGCGAGATCGCCGATTTCGGCTTCGACGTGGTCATCGACGACCGCAAGGAGCGCGCTGGCGTGAAGTTCGCGGACGCCGACCTTATCGGCTGGCCGCTGCAGGTGGTCATCGGCAAGCGCGGTTTGGCCGAGGGCAATGTGGAAGTGAAGCTGCGCCGCACGGGCCAGAAGAAGGACGTTTCGCTTTCCACCATCGCCGAGCTGCTGCGCTTCGCGAAGCGCAACGCTCGCAAGCACCCCTCTGGCCTGGGCACTTTCGAGGGCATCTTCGAGTAATCGGGATGGGCAAGACTTCCAGCATCAAGGGCGTGCTGTTCGACTTGGACGGCACGCTGGTCGATACCGAGGCGCTCGTCCTGGCGTCGTTTCGCTACGCGACGAAGACGGTGTTAGGGCGTGACATTCCCGACGAGGAACTGCGCGCGAAGATCGGCCAGCCGCTCACGGTGCAGATGTGGGACTGGGCCGGCGGCAGCCAGGAGGTGCACGATAAGCTCTTCGACACCTACCTTGAGCACAATGACCGCGTGCACTCGCAGCTCATCAGGTCGTTTCCCGATACGACGGCGGTGCTTGGAAAGCTTGTGGCGGCGGGGCTTCCGCTCGGCATCGTCACGTCGAAGCGCAGTGGGAACGCCCGCCGCGCCATGGAGAGCACGGGGATTGAGGGGTATTTCGACTTCCTCGTCGCGCCCGATACGTTCCCCGCGCACAAGCCCGACCCGGCGCCGGTGCTGCACGGCTGCGAGCTTTTCGGCGTTTCTCCTGATGAATGCATCTACATTGGCGACAGCCCTTACGATTTGCAGGCGGGTCGCGGTGCCGGCTGCGTGACGGTCGCCGCACTCTGGGGCATGTTCGCCCGCGA
>OLOB01002723.1_pt1 | contig 10042 bp, 8 predicted proteins | sample 1671911 | NCBI WGS metagenome assembly OLOB01 (sample SAMEA3136625, study PRJEB25190) | human gut metagenome | biome: human gut; feature: human-associated habitat; material: faeces | place: Austria | collected 2013
GACGAGGGCGCAAAGCTCGAGGCGATGACGGCGGAGGAGCGCTACGCATTCTGGCGCGGCGAGCTCTCGCGCTGCATCCGCTGCAACGCGTGCCGCAACGTATGTCCGGCGTGCTCGTGCGAAAAATGCGTGTTTGACAACCACGATTCCGGCTTTGAAAACAAGGCCATCGCCGATTCCTTTGAGGAAAACATGTTCCACGTCATCCGCGCGTTCCACGTCGTCTCCCGCTGCACCGACTGCGGCGAATGCTCGCGCGTCTGTCCGCAGCATATCCCGCTGCATCTTTTGAACCGCAAGTTCATCAAGGACATGGACACGCTCTATGGCGACTATCAGGCCGGCGAGGACGCCGAGGCGCCCGAGGCAGCCGGTGCGGCCGAGCTCACGGCACCGAAGATCGGGGAGTCCAGGGCGTCGGGGCTCTGCGGGGAGGTCGGCTCCGGGCTCTTGGGGCGGGGCTGGACCACTCCGTAGCCGGCCGGCGCCGGGGTCTGGACGACGCCGTAGATCGGCGCGGCTGGGATCTCAGGAGCCGGGACCTCAGGAGTGGAGGCCGAGGCCGCAGCCGAGTCGGCAACCGGTTCGGTGGCGGGAGGGTCGGTGGAAGGAACGGCGGGCGACTCGGCGGAGGGGGTGGCGGCCGAGGGCCCGCTCAGGGCGCCGCCGGTGGTGACGACGACGCCGTATCCGTCGGGGCCGACCTTGATCCTGGGGCCGGCCTCCTCGCCCCGGTCGCCGATGCCGGGGGCGTCGTCGGGACTGGGCATCGGGGCGTAGCCGCCGGCGGGAGCCGAGTAACGCAGCGGAAGGCTCTCCAGGCGGGCGCGGAAGGAGGATGACGAGCTCACCAGGACATGGCCTTTCCCCAGAAGAACGAGTACTCGGGTGCGGCCCACCGCTTGCGGTAGAGCAGCAGCCCCAGCGCGCACAGCAGCAGGTCGACGCCGGCCAGCGGCAGGTAGGCGGCGGCGTCGGCCACCTTGAGCAGCACGGCCGCGGCGATCGCCACGTGGATGCCGGACAGGAGCAGGGCGGTGGTCGAGTCGCCAATGTGGTCGATCTCGTAGCTCAGGAGCGTCAGCACCGTGAACAGGGTCGAGGCGAGGCACACCTCGAGGACCAGCGGGACCTGCTCGGTGGACATGAGCGCCATGGAGCACACGACGACGATGACGCCGGCAACCCCCACGATGCAGGCGCGGATGAGGCTGGCGTCCAGCAGCCGACGCAGCGTGCGTCCGCGCTCGCGCAGGCTGGCCATGCCCTCACGCTTGAGAACCGTCTGGAACAGGGCGATCTCGGTGTTGACCCGGGGTGCGGTGACCGCGAAGTAGTAGCAGTAGGCGACGACGGCGGGCTGGAGGCACAGGTAGACCAGCGCCACGTCGAAGTCGCGACCGGCGCCCAGGAAGAGGAAGAACTTGTCCGACCACAGCACTCCTCCCAGGATCGCACCGCGCAGCATGTCCTGCACGAGGATGCCGGTGGCGACCCCGCGGGGCCGCAGGATCTTTCCCAGAGAGCGCCCCATGGACAGGAGCTGGCTGAGGGCCCCGACCAGCGGGGGCAGGTACCACCAGGTGGGCTCGGCGACGAGTGCGACGGCGTAGCAGAGCCAGCCCACCGACCACAGGCGGCGGCGTCCGGCGACGTCGGCGACGATGAGCGACTGGACGAAGACGACGTGCAGGAGGAGCAGGGCGGTGTGGACGCCCAGGACGTGCAGGTTCCAGCCGGTCACGGCGGCCACGACGAGGATCTCCAGCGCCGTGGGCAGGAGCGCCCACAGGAACAGCGCCGGCCAGATGGAGCAGTAGCGCTCCAGGACCGCCCGCGGGCCGCGGCCGATGGAGTCGCCCAGGAGCCGGTAGACGGGGGTGCCGATGATCTGGCTGAGCCAGGGCACGGCCACTGACACGCTCAGGACGATGACCGGCAGGCCGGTGCCGCTCACCGTGCTGGCAGCCATCTTCTGGGAGACGACAGGGAAGCTCAGGCCCAGCAGGATCGCCGGGGACATCCCCAGGAGCATCGCCGCACCCCAGTGCCAGCGAGCACCCGGGGCGATGCCGCCGCGCTTGAGCGCGCGGGTGGGCGGCGCCGTGACCAGCCCCAGGCTGATGAGGACCGTGAGGACCAGAACGCCGACGGTGACCTGCTTCGGCCAGCCGACCCAGGGCAGCACCGCCGCCACCACGCCGAGGACGCTCAGGGTCGCAGCAGCGTTAGCGGTCCGCAGGCGCGGAAAACGGTGCTGGTGGAAATGTCGCGGTTCGTATCTGAGTTGGGTCATGGGAGTAGCGGCACCAAGAATGCGTGAGCACGCACGGGCGATCCGAGCCGGACATTCCGGCGCCGCGATCGAGGGGCGTCGCGGCAGTCTGAATGAGGGCGGACAGGTACGGACAGTGAGGACGAAGAGGCGCGAAGACGGTTGGGACAGCCCCGCGCGGGGCGGGGTGACGACACCGATCGGCCATGTCCGAGGGACGACTTTCGACGGATCGTCACTCCACTGTATCGGGCATAGGACTGACATGAGACGGCCAAGCCAAACTCTCAGAATGTTCTCTTACTTCATTCAGACGACATCCACTTTCCATATGCTTGCTTCGCGGCACAGCCAGCCGTGAGGCCCGTGCATATTCACAGCCTCGAACTGCACCCCGCACACTCCTGCGTCCACGATCATGGTTGTTACCTGGAAAAATGAGCACGGAGGCAAGGCGGCCCCACCACCGCCTCCGCGGTTCGTGGCAACGCGCCTTGCAGCCTGAGGGCCCCAATGTGCGGCGATGACGATGGGCCGCAACCCCAGCAGGGTTGCGGCCCATCGTATGGAACTGATAAGGGGACCGGATCCAGCGAGCCCCGGTGAGGTCAGCGCCCGGGCTCGGCGGCCGGTGAGGCGCCGCCGCCACGGCTGATGGGCGGAGTGGAGATGCACAGCGGGCTGGAGGCCCCTCCCCCACCGCCGGCCGCGGCATCCTCAGCCTCACGCAGTGCGGCGACCTCGGCCTCGCCCTGCTCCCAGGGCTCGCCGCGGAAGATGAACTCGCCCAGGATGGACTCGCCCTCGGCGTCGACGATGACCTTCTGACCACGCTCGAGCTCGCCGAAGAGGATCTTCTCGCTCAGGGCGTCTTCGATGTCGCGCTGGATGGCGCGGCGCAGCGGACGGGCGCCGAGCACCGGGTCGAAGCCGCGCTCGGCCAGGAGGTCCTTGGCGGCCTCGGTCAGCTCGATGGTCATCTGCTGCTCGGCCAGGCGCCTGTCGAGGCGCACGATCATGAGGTCGACGATCTGGCGCACCTCCTCCTTGGTCAGCTGCGGGAAGACGATGAGGTCGTCAACGCGGTTGAGGAACTCGGGCCGGAACTGCTGCTTGAGCTCGCGGTTGACGTGCGCCTTCATCTCCTCGTAGTCCATGGCGCCGGACTCGGTGGACTGGAAGCCGGTGGCCACCGACTTGCCGATGTCCTTGGAGCCGAGGTTGGTGGTCATGATGATGACGGTGTTCTTGAAGTCGACCACGCGGCCCTGAGCGTCGGAGAGATGCCCGTCCTCCAGGATCTGCAACAGGGAGTTGAAGATGTCCGGGTGGGCCTTCTCGACCTCGTCGAACAGGACCACGGAGAAGGGCCGACGGCGCACCTTCTCGGTGAGCTGGCCGCCCTCGTCGTAGCCGACGTAGCCGGGAGGGGCGCCGAAGAGCCGCGAGACCGTGTGCTTCTCGGCGAACTCGGACATGTCGAGCTGGATGAGGGCGTCCTCGTCGTCGAACAGGAACTCCGCCAGGGCCTTAGCCAACTCGGTCTTTCCGACGCCGGTGGGGCCGGCGAAGATGAAGGAGCCACCGGGGCGCTTGGGGTCCTTCAGGCCGGCACGGGTGCGGCGGATCGACTTCGACAGGGCCTCGATGGCCTTGTTCTGGCCGATGATGCGCTTGTGGAGCTCGGCCTCCATGTTGAGGAGCTTGGCGGACTCGGCCTCGGTCAGCTTGACCACCGGGATGCCGGTGGACATGGCCAGGACCTCGGCGATGAGCGCCTCGTCGACCTCGGCGACCTGGTCGAGGTCGCCGGACTTCCAGGCCTTCTCCTTGGCGGCACGCTCGTCGGCCAGGCGGCGCTCGTCGTCGCGCAGGGAGGCGGCGCGCTCGAAGTCCTGGTCGTCGATGGCGGACTCCTTCTCCCGCTTGACCTGGGCGATCTGCTCGTCGATCTCGCGCAGCTCGGGCGGAGCCGTCATACGGCGGATGCGCAGGCGGGCACCGGCTTCGTCGACCAGGTCGATGGCCTTGTCCGGCAGGAAGCGGTCGTTGATGTAGCGGTCGGCGAGCTTGGCGGCGGCCTCGATGGCCTCGTCGGTGATGACGATGCGGTGGAAGGCCTCGTAGCGGTCGCGCAGACCGGTGAGGATCCCGATGGTCTCCTCGATGCTGGGCTGGTCGACGGTCACCGGCTGGAAGCGGCGCTCCAGGGCGGCGTCCTTCTCGATCTTGCGGTACTCGTCCAGGGTGGTGGCCCCGATGGTCTGGAGCTCGCCGCGGGCCAGCATGGGCTTGAGGATGGAGGCGGCGTCGACGGCGCCCTCGGCGGCGCCGGCACCGACGAGGGTGTGGATCTCGTCGATGAACAGGACGATGTCGCCGCGGGTGCGCACCTCCTTGAGGACCTTCTTGAGGCGCTCCTCGAAGTCGCCGCGGTAGCGCGAGCCGGCCACGAGCGAGCCCATGTCCAGGGAGTAGAGCTGCTTGTCGCGCAGGGTCTCGGGGACGTCGCCGTGGACGATGGCCTGGCTCAGGCCCTCGACGACGGCGGTCTTGCCCACGCCCGGCTCCCCGATGAGGACGGGGTTGTTCTTGGTACGCCGGGAGAGGACCTGCATGACCCTCTCCATCTCCTTCTTGCGGCCGATGACCGGGTCCAGCTTGCCCTCGCGGGCGGCGGCGGTGAGGTTGCGGCCGAACTGGTCCAGGATGGCGCTGCCCGAGGGCGTGCCCTCCTTGGAAGGGCCGCCGGCGTTGACGGTCTCCTTGCCCTCGTAGCCGGAGAGCATCTGCATGACAGTCTGGCGCACGCTGGACAGGTCCCCGCCGAGGTTGGTCAGGACCTGGGCGGCCACGCCCTCGCCCTCGCGCAGGAGGCCGAGGAGCAGGTGCTCGGTGCCGATGTAGTTGTGGCCGAGCTGGAGGGCCTCGCGCATGGAGAGCTCGAAGACCTTCTTGCCGCGCGGCGTGAAGGGGATGTGACCGGTGGGGGCAGACTGCCCCTCGCCGATGATCTCAATGATCTGGCTGCGCACGGCGTCCAGGGAGATGTCCATGGACTCCAGGGCCTTGGCGGCCACTCCCTCGCCCTCGTGGATGAGGCCGAGAAGGAGGTGCTCGGTGCCGATGTAGTTGTGGTTCAGGGCCCGCGCCTCGTCCTGCGCGAGCACGACGACGCGTCGGGCGCGGTCGGTAAAGCGTTCAAACATCAGTAATTCCTCCTCGGCACGCGCTCAGTGCGGGACCGCTCGTCCGGTGGTGGCGAGGGATGTCGCAGCGCCGCGGAGAGATGGCGCTGAGAGCACGTGCTGACAAGGCTAACCAGGCCGACGCCCGGGCCATGCCCCTGTTCGCGGTAGGCGTGAGTAAGCCTTGAGTCGGGTCGGCTCAAGATGAGGAGCCGCACGCTTGGGCGCACGCACATACCCTGGTGGACACGGAGACAGTTCCAGCGAGGACAAGGAAGGAAAGTACCCATGGCAACGACCACTCGGACCGTCGTCGGACAGCTCAGTGAGGTGGTCCCATTCCTTGAGGCCGGAGTACTGGGCCGATCCCGCTCGGCCTCCGCAGAGGCCGCCGTGGACCTGGGGACCTCCGCCGGAGGTATAGCGGTCAGAGGTTACGAACGCTTCAGCATGATGGGGAACAACCGTGTGGGAATGTCCGTCACCGCTATCCAGGACGGGCCCTACGTCCACATCGTCGGGATCACTCTGGGTGGCAGTCAGGCGGTGTTCCTCAAGCTCAACACCATCGGCGAGGAGGAGTTCCTGGCCACCCTCAACTCCACGATCTCCCAGTGGGAGGAGGAACACCCCGGCGGGTGAGGGAGCACCTCGCCAACCAGCCCGCCCCGGCCGAACAGAGCTCCTGCTCTCGCCCCGTCACAGTCGCAGGGCAGGTCTCGCGTTCACGCCCTCTGCCCCTCGAACGCGCGCCCTCAGGTACGAACTCGCGGGGTCGCGGCCGAAGTGAAGAGCCCGGGACGCAGCGACGCGGCTCAGTCCAGCTCGAGCAGGCCACGGCGCAGCGCCTCGGTGACGGTGGCCGTGCGCGAGTCGACGCCGAGCTTGGCGTAGGCGCGCAGCAGATGGGTCTTGACGGTGGCCTCGGTGATGTAGAGCTCGGCACCGATCTGGCTGTTGGACAGTCCGCGTGAAGCCACCTGGAGCACCTGCCTCTCACGTGGGGACAGAGTCACCGGCACCTCTGTCCAGAGCGTCGCCGCACTGGGAGCGACCGACGCAACACCAGTAGTCCAGCCCGCTGGAGTGCTCCACCTGGCCCGTCCATCCGAGTGATGGCCTCGCAAACACCTGACATAGTCACGGATGGGTCATCACAATAGGCTCATGCCTCCCACGCCCGATACCGACGACAACGGCACCGATCAGCCCGGCATCGATCCCGGCAACCAGCCAGGCGCAACCACCTTCAGCGACGAGAGCTCGAAAGAGCCGGACACGGGGGAAACCGAGGACAGCGCCGACCACGATGCCACTGAGGCCAGCCAGGCCGCGACCGACACCGGCGACAGCGAGGGCGAACCCTTCCCACCGCGCGGTGTCCTCACCCTGCGCGCCCTGCGCTGGGGCGGACTCATCGGCGGCGTCGTGTTCGCAGTGACCACTCTGGTGCTGCGCCGGGGGCTCGTTGGTACTGGCGACCTGATCCCGGACAAGGTCTCAGCACTGACAATCTGCATGATCGTCGGAGGGATACTGGCCTGGCCGTCCCTCACCTTAAGGGACAAGAAGCGCCCCGCCCTGGTGACGATCCTGACCACGATCATGGCGGCCCTGGGCCTGATGTCCTCAGCATCCCTGATACTGGCGTGGTGGGACACCTACCAGGAGACAGGATTCTCCGTCCTGTTCCTCCTTACCCTGACTGGAGTGGCGCTCTCAGCCACGCTCTTCCTGAGCATCGGACCACTCCTGCACTACCTGCGCAGCACCGCGGTAGGTAGCAGCGATCCCGATGACCCGAGCCGCTGGGCTCCTCTCCAGCGCAAGACGGGAGAGAAGACCGACAAGGGACTCCCCCGGTACGAGCGCGTTCGGGTACCTCGCCGCACGCGCAGATACCTCGCGGCCCTGGTCATTGCCCCAGCACTGACACTTGGTTCCGTCATCGCGGGAACATGGGCACTCATTAACCCGGTCCACCATGTCATCGCCAAGGCCACCGCCGACGTCTCACTGGCGCCACCCACGTCGCTGGCGCCGAAGGCCTCCTGGAGTAAGGAGATATCCTCCACTGAGCTGACCACCGCCGCGGGCGCCGGCGGCCCCATTTTCCTCAACGACGACGGCATCATGGCGCTCAACTCCAAGGACGGCAGCGTCCTGTGGAGCTACGAGCGCAAGCACGCCACATTCGCCCCCAACAGCTACTCCGACAGCCCTAGACTCATCACCAGTCCTGACAGGAAGTACGTGGCCACTCGAATCAAGTTACCCAGATTCGTTGCATCTCCTCAAGAGGGCGAAGCCGCTATCACCCTGGTCTTCGATTCTCTGACCGGCAGAATCGTCTTCGAGCATCAGAGTACCGCCGGCGATCTTCAGCTGACCGATTCCGCAGTCCTCGACGAGGATACTGCCTTCTCACTGACCGACGGGGCCAAGATGTGGACTCTCCCGGAGAGGTCCGGCATGTACTACTCCGGTCCTGCCGGACACGCCTCATTCATCCTGGAGTACGACGAGGACCACACTGCCGAAGTTACCCCGTCCGGAGTGAAGAAGGCGGCAATAACCATTACGGTCTGCCCTCAGAACGATCCCACCGCCGAGGTCGAAGTTCAACAAATCCTGTCAGAATTTACCTTCGAGGAAGGGGTCGTCAACAATTTCAGTTCCTTCATCGAAGGCTGGGGTGCCCGCTACACCGGCGAGACCGATTCGCCGGGGCACCCTGTGGCTGAGGTGATCAGCCTGGATGCACTAGCCAAGGTCGACGGCGCCGACACCACGACCTTTCCCTTAGGAGCGACCTCGGGGATCAATACGGAGGCATCACGCCTCTCAGACAGCATCGTCACCTACCCCGTTATCACTGCGGATGCAGCTTTCAAGCGTCCCCACGAAAATACACGGGCCGCGGCAGTCTTCGACCCCTCCACTCGCACAGTCACCCCGGCGTCACAGGATCGGAGCCTCGCCAGTGCGCGCACTGGGATCGTTGAAGTATCAGCCAACGACGGCTCCACCTTCGCGACACTCGTCATTCGTCCCAGTGACGACTCACCCGGCACCACCATCCCCATCACACCTGGTTCCACATTCCAGTCACCCCGAGAACTGGCAGACTACTTCAACATACCGGCCCAGCCGCTATTCTCCAGAGGCGTCGACTCCTATAGACGAGTAAAGGCCATACGGACGCCTGGCGCCACCATCGTTACCCTCAACACAACTAGCATAGGTTACGGACACTGCAGTGCCGGAGCAAAGAATGACGGCCAGAGATGCCGAGACACCTATCGGATCTTCGGAGTCGCAGGAGGACAGAAATGAGAGTCGCACATCCTCTGAGTCCCCGCACGTCCTCCATGCTCCGGCGACTGTCAGCACTCACCGCAACTGTGACGCTCGCGCTCACCATCGGTTCATGCAGCATTGGGGAGGACACTCAAAGACTCGTCGTCTCCTCCCTCAATGAGCAGAAAGCAGATGCTGCCAACCCTAAGGATTCAAGTGGCAACATGGACAATAGACCATTGTCAACCGCCAGTGGCGTCGTCACCATGAACACATCATACGTAGCCGGAAGGATAGGCTTCACTTCCGGAGGACTGACGACCACCGTGGTGAGTCGAGATCCTTCCACCGATAAGTTCCAGTGGGCGGTTTCCATCAAGCCCGAAGTCGCCGACCAAGAGAGAACCGAATACAGAAATAGCGCCCAAAATCCGCTTCACAAACACACAGGACGGTCATCGACGGGAAGCACTGTCGTCAGTCCTGACGGACACCATCTGTCATTGATCCTCCTTCCCACCGAGCAGCAGGCAGGAGAGACGGCAGCCGATCAACGCACGCATATCGTTGCCCTTGACACCAAGACTGGCAAGACGGTCAGGGACGTCACGGTCTCCGGGATCATCCTGGGGCAGGCCCTCACCAACAGTACCCTCGCCGTCGAGACCGCTCAGAACTACTTCCCGGCCGGCTCCGGGAAGGGAACCATCACCATCTTCTCCCTGACAGACACGAGCGCTCAGCCCTCCTCCTTCCCTACCGACAAGTGGCTGGTGGGAGCCACCCGGGAGAACCTCATGCTCGCACCCGACCTTCTTCCGGACGACTGCTTCGATAGATGCTGGCTGACGACCATCTCCCTCACCAGCATCGATGGGTCCACGACCGAGAGTGTCTCCGGAGCTACTGCGGTCTACCCCGGCGGCTGGATCCGCCGGTTCGCAAACCCCAAAGCAGCCAGCGATTTTCAGCAACGCTCGAAGGCGGCATCAGAGGACGAGCGGAAGTCACTCAGTCCCTCCCGGGAGGCAGTTGAACAGCAACTCGTCAATCCCAGCATCAAGAAGACAATCGACATCACCGGAAAAACCGTTCTTGAACGCGGCGTATCCACCGGCCCCGGACTGCTCGTCAAACAGGACGTCCCCAACGGGAAGGGCTCCACGGAGTCCAAGCCCGCCTTCTGGCTCAGCGCCGCCGATGACGGCCACCCGCACACCGAGAACCTCGAGCGGTTCGAGAACAACTGACGCGGGTCGGCAGCCCGTGTCCTCACTCC
>OLOB01002724.1_pt1 | contig 10036 bp, 9 predicted proteins | sample 1671911 | NCBI WGS metagenome assembly OLOB01 (sample SAMEA3136625, study PRJEB25190) | human gut metagenome | biome: human gut; feature: human-associated habitat; material: faeces | place: Austria | collected 2013
ATGGCTATCATCGAGCTCGTCTGATTTCATCAGAATAGTTTGATATAAAAGCAGCGCTTGTTCGTTTGGGCAGGCGCTGTTTTTGTTTGCTTTTGTTCCTTCTTTGCAAAGAAAGAGCTGAAGAAACTCTAATTTTGGTCAAAGCGTTTTTTTACAAAAATTTGACAGCACACCCTTTGCGTAGTGTGCATATCTATGATATAATAGCTAAAATGTATATTTCTGTACATAAATAAAACAAAGAAAGAGTTGATAGTTCTCTCATGGACGATGGCAGTATATTTATGATTGTCGCACTGGTGATTCTGATTGGTATGTCGGCCTTCTTCTCGGCGGCTGAAACAGCGTACAATTCGCTGAATCAGATCCGCCTGAAAAGCAAGGCTGATGATGGCGACAGGCAAGCCGCCAAGGTGCTGGGGCTGGCACAGCGTTACGACAGCCTGCTCAGCACGATCCTGATTGGAAATAATATCGTAAACATCGGTGCGTCCTCGCTTGCCACCGTATTGTTCAGCCGCCTGGTGGGCAATACCTATGGCCCTACGGTTTCCACCATTGTCATGACCCTGCTGGTCCTGACTTTTGGCGAAATCACCCCCAAAAGCATGGCAAAGGAAATGCCCGAAACCATGGCCATGGCCTTCGCGCCGGTGCTGGGTTTTCTGGTTACGATCTTTACGCCGCTGAACATGCTGTTCGGAGCCTGGAAAAACTTCCTGGCCCGCCGCTTCAATGCAGGGGAGAAGGACACCATCACCGAAGGTGAGCTGGTCACGATGGTCAGCGAAGCCGAGAAAGACGGTGAGCTGACCAATCGCGAGAGCGAGCTGATCCGCAGTGCCATTGAGTTTGATGACGTGGAAGCCCAGGACGTCCTGACGCCCCGCGTGGACGTGGTGGCCGTAGCGGACGATACCCCCATGGAGGAAGTGACCGAGCGCTTCGCCGAGAGCGGCTATTCGCGCCTTCCGGTCTACCACGAGACGATCGACAACATCATCGGCGTTGTGCATGAGAAGGATTGCTTTGCCGCGTTGCAAAAGCGGGACAACAACGTCAAACTGGAGAATCTCATCGGACCTACGCTGTACACTACCAGTGTGACCCAGATCTCCGCCTTGCTGCGCACCCTGCGGGAAAGCAAGCACCATATGGCCGTGGTCGTGGATGAATACGGCGGCACCGCTGGCATCATCACGCTGGAGGACATCCTGGAAGAGCTGGTCGGCGAGATCTGGGACGAACACGATGACGTGGTGGAGGACATCCGCCATCAGACCGACGGCAGTTGGCTGGTCTCCGGCAGCGCCAGCGTGGACGATGTTGCCGAAGAGCTGGACGTCAAAGACAAGGACGAGGAAGAGATCGACGCTGTGGCCATCGGCGGCCTGGTGCAGGAAAAGCTCAGCCGCCTGCCTAAGGTAGGCGACCGCTTCACCTGGGGCCAGTTTGAGGGCACCGTCACCCGCGCCACCAACCGCCGCGTCCAGGAAGTCCGCCTGACCCCGCGCAAAGAACCCGAAGAACCTGAGCACAAAAAGTAAATATAACACAGCAAGGCTCCTGCCAGATTTTGGCGGGAGCCTTTTTTGCTGCAAATTTTAAATTTATTTGTAGAAGGACAAAGACTGTCCAATGCGGTGTGTAGTGAGCGTACTGATTGGCAGCAATACAACGACCGTGAAAAGCGCCTGGTGCAGAATACGGTCATGCTGGTGGGCCTGCTGTACAAGATGTGCAAGCTGCAGCTGGTCATCCCCGCCAAGACAGAAGGGGCGCTGAACCGTGTGGATATGGATGGTGCTGAAAACCGCCGCAGTGATGCAAAGATGATCCTGCGAAAAATCCACGAAAGCGAAACCAAGACCAAAGAGTAAGCGCAAAAGCGTAGAAATACCTGTAATAGGCGGATGGAGCTTGGTTCTGTCCGCCTTTTGCAAATTTTTTGTAAAATCCGCCAGTATTTTTCAAACAATGGCGAACTGTGCATGTGCAAAGCGCGGAAAATGCGAAAAAACGGCAGAAAAACGCATGCCGGGGCTGATTTTACACGGGGGCTGTGATACAATACTAATAGATGTGGCGGTATGCCCGCCGCTGATGAACGGTAAAAATTTGTGATGGAAGTAAGGAGTACACACGTATGGCTGAACAAAATATTAGCCCGCGCGATTTCTTCGCCACGGAGTCTGCAATTGCTGACCTGGGTCTGATTGCCTGCCCCGGCGCCGAGGAACTGTGCAAGCTGGTAGATGGTCACCTGGTGCGCTGGGCGCGCGAGGTTGGCATGGATGTTGACACCTTCATTATCCCGTCTGATTGCCCGCGTTTCCAGTCCGGCGACGCAAAGGGCCTGGTCAAGGCTTCTACCCGTGGCGACGACCTGTATATCTTCGTCGATCCGGGCAACTACAGCGTTACCTACCAGCTGTTCGGCTATGAGAACCATCTCTCTCCCGACGACCATTTCCAGAACCTGATGCGTCTGATCCAGGCCGTTGCAGGCCGCGCCCACCGCATCAGCGTCATTATGCCCAGTCTGTACGGCGGCCGCCAGCATCGCCGCGTCAGCCGTGAGAGCCTGGACTGCGCTTTTGCGCTGCAGCAGCTGCGTGATGTCGGCGTTAAGAACATCATCACCTTTGATGCTCATGACCCCCGCGTCATGAACGCCGTCCCCACCATGAGCTTCGACAACGTCATGCCCACCTACCAGGTGCTCAAGTGCCTGCTGCATCACGTGCCTGATGTCAGCTTCCACAAGGATAACTTCATGATCGTTTCTCCCGACGAGGGCGCCATGAACCGCAACATGTACTACTCCAGCGTGCTGGGCTGCAACCTGGGCATGTTCTACAAGCGCCGCGATTACAGCCGCATCGTCAACGGTCGTAACCCCATCGTTGCCCACGAGTACCTGGGCGAGAGCGTCCAGGGCAAGGATGTCTTCATCGCTGACGACATCATTGCTTCCGGCGAGTCCATGCTGGATATTGCCTACGAGCTGAAGATGCGCGGTGCCCGCAACATCTTCACCTGCTGCACCTTCCCGCTGTTCACCGCCGGCCTGGAGAAGTTCGACAAGGCCTACCACGACGGCATCATCAAGGCTGTGCTGGGCACCAACCTGACCTACCGCAAGCCCGAGCTGCTGGACCGCGAGTGGTACTACGACGTCGACGTTTCCAAGTATACCGCTTACTTCATCGCCGCCATCAACCACGACAAGAGCGTTTCTTCCATCATCGATCCGATGACCAAGATCCGCACCCTGCTGGACAAGCACGGCATCCCCATGGGCGGCGAGCAGTAATCATGATTTTCCTTCGGTCCGCCTTGGCGGGCCGAATTTTGTTGCAGAAATACGGCATTTTGTATATAATAGAAGTAGAAACTACGCCAGAGGAGAGATATTTATGCTGCCGATCCAACAGCTGCAAGAGCTTATTCAGGGCAAAAAGGTTGCCTTTATCGGTGCGGGCGTCAGCCACAAGCGCTGCATTGAGCAGTTTGTCGAGCTGGGCGCGCAGGTCACGCTCTGCGACCAGAAAAAGAGCCTGGACGACTTCGGTGACTACGCCGACACGCTGCGCCGCCTGAATGTGGCCCTGAGTCTGGGCGAGCATTACACCGACGGTTTCGCTGGGCAGGACATCATCATGCGCACGCCGGGCTATGAGTACTACAAGCCCGAATTGCAGGCTGCGCTGAAAGCCGGTGCAATGGTCACGAGCGAGGTGGAGCTCTTCTTTGAGTTTTGCCCCTGCGAGATCGTGGCCGTGACCGGCTCCGATGGCAAGACCACGACGACGACGCTGATCTCCAAGATGTTCGAGGCTGCGGGCCGCAAGGTCTTTTTGGGCGGCAACATCGGTGCGGCGCTGCTGCCCCAGCTGGCCGACGTGACCTCCGACGCCGTGGCTGTCGTCGAGCTGTCCAGCTTCCAGCTCATCAGCATGCGCCGCAGCCCGAAGGTGGCTGTCGTCACGAACGTGACCCCCAACCACCTCGACCACCACAAGGATATGCAGGAGTACATCGACGCCAAGCGCAACATTCTGCTGTGGCAGACCCCGCCCTGCCGCGCCGTGCTGGGCTTTGAGAACGACATCACCCGCGGCATGGAAAAGGACTGCAAGGGTGAGCAGGTCTGGTTCACCCGCCTGCACGAGACCGACAGGGGCGCGTTCCTGCGCGAGAGCGACGACACGCTCTGCTATGCCGAGAACGGCGTTGTGACGCCGATCCTGCCCCGCAAGGAGATTCAACTGCGTGGCCTCCACAATGTGGAAAACCTGCTGGCCGCCTGCGCCGCCGTCTGGGGCCGCGTGCCCATCGAGGCCATGCGTCAGGTCGGCTCGACCTTCACCGGCGTCGAGCACCGCATTGAGCCGGTCCGCACGCTGGACGGCGTGACCTACTACAATGACTCCATCGCGTCCAGCCCCACGCGCACGATTGCGGGTCTGCGCAGCTTTGACCAGAAGATCATCCTGATCGCGGGCGGCTACGACAAAAAGATCCCCTACGAGCCGCTGGCCCCGGAGATCATCGCCCACGTCAAGACGCTGGTGCTGATGGGCGCTACCGGCCCCCGCATCGAGAAGGCCGTGCGCGAGCATCCAGACTTTGACGAAAGCAAGCTGACTATCCTGCACGCCGACAACATGCAGCATGCCGTTGAGCTGGCCCGTAGTGCCGCCCAGCCCGGCGACGTCGTCAGCCTGTCCCCGGCGTCCGCCTCCTTCGACCTCTACCCCAACTTCGAGGTCCGCGGGCGGGATTATAAAAACATTGTGATGCAGCTTTCTTGAAAGAAAGTTGCGCAAAGAATTTTCAAACAAAATTAGCATAAAAATGCCGCCCTATGTACGATAGAACTCCAACCCACATAGGGGCGGATTCTATAGCCGCCCGTTTCTATGCTTTTTCATTAAAATTCTTTTGGTTCCTTTTCTGATAAGAAAAGGAACAGACAAGGATAAACAATGGAACTTCTCTGGGTAATGGCAGCGCTGGCGGCGCTGTTTTTGGGCAGCGCGGCGCTCACGCTCAAGGCGCGGATCCCGGCCGGGCTGGCTCCGCTGGTAACGCTGTCCTGCATCGTGGCGGTGCTTACGCTGGCCGGTATGGCCGGGGTGCTGTACCCCGCCGCCTGGGCTGTGTACGCCCTGTGTGCGGCAGGCGGCGTGTGGGCGCTGCTGCCGCCGAAAGAGGCTAAAAAGCGCTACTACGCGCAATTGGCAACGCCCGGCAGCGTGACCTTCTGGGCGCTGGCACTGGCTTTTGCCGTGTACTTCTTCGTGCGCCAGCCCATGGCCACGGTGTCCGATGAATTCTCCCTCTGGGCCACCGCCGTCAAAGTCACCAAGGTGGATAACAGCCTGTACTCCACCGCCACGCTGGGCACGCCCTGGGCGGTGACGCAGAACCCAGGCCTGCCGCTGCTCAGCTACTTTTTCCAGTTCTTTGGCCAGTATGCAGACTGGAAAATCTATCTCGCCTACGATGTATTGTTCTTTGCCGTGTATGCCGCCGTGCTCAGCGTCCTGCCGTGGAAGCAGTGGCGTGTGGCCGTGCCCATGGCTGCGGTGCTGTGGGTCACGCCGTTTTTCTTCACGGTGTACAACCACACCATCTACCTGACTACCGTCTACCTGTCGTCCTACGGCGACATCCCGGCCGGGCTGGTGTTCGGCAGCGCGGTGGCTGTGTGGCTGGCCCTGCGCCAACAGGATGGCCCCCGCTGGGCTGTGCTGCCGGTGCTGGCCCTGGCCGCAAACTTAAAAGCCAATGACTTTGTGCTGTCGCTGGCAGCTGCCGGGCTGATCGCCGTGGACGCCTGGCTGTTCTGTGATGGTAAATTCAAGCAGGGCCTTGCCCGCCGTACAGGCTTTGCCGTGGCCTGCTTTGCCGCGCCCATGGCTGTGTATTATTTGTGGAACGTCCGCTATGTAGGCTGGCTCGTCAGTCGCAACGCCAGCGAGGGCGGTGTCGGTGAGACGACTGCCTCGATGGGGGCAGTGGTCATCAACGGCATCAAGATTCTGCTGGGTCGGCCCGTCACCGGCTTTTTTGCCGAGCGCGAACCCCAGTTCCGCCAGGCGATGGCCGATATGGGCCACCAGTTCTGGACCAGCGACGGCAAACTGGGCATGATCGGTCAGGGCCGCAACATCGTGGTGCTGATTGCCGTTGTGTTTGTGGTGGCACTGGCCACGGCCGGTTCCCGCCGTCTGCGGCTGCGCATCGGCAGCATGGGTGTGCTGTCCGCTGTCTGCTTTTTGGGGTATAACCTCGAACTGGCGCTCAGCTACGGTTTTATCTTTAAGCCGTTCCAGGCGGAGCGGCTGGAAGATTATAACCGTTACATCGAAAGTTATTACATTGGTTGGTTCCTGATGGCGCTGGCTTGTCTGATGATTGCTTTGCAGCCACAGCTGGAGACGGTCAGTAAAGTCAACGGCCCCACGGCTGCTTTTACCACCAGCCGCTATGCCCCCAAGCGCCCGCTGGCGGCGCAGGGCATTGTGTTGCTGCTGGCTGTTGCCATGCTGGTGCGGCAGAATCAGATCGTGCTGCCGCAGCTCAGCGTACTGGGCTTTGCGGACAGCGAATTTGCCGACCGCAAGCAGGCTCGTGCCGAGGCCGAGTACGTCTGCGAGAATTTGCAGCCCGACGACCGTGTGTTCTACGTCAGTCAGGGCGATAACGGCGAGGGCTGGTTCAGCGCCGTGTTTGATTTTTACCCGGTGCTGGTGGATTACTCCGGCATTATGTCTGAAATGAACGGCGGTGGCGGGACGTTTGGTCTGCCGGAACTCAAGCCCGACGAGGGCGTAAAAGCAACCTATTATCACGCTTTTACGGCAGATGAACTGGATGCCATCGTGCGCGGCAACGGCTGCACGGTGTTGTACATCCAAAAACTGGACGATATTTTTGTGCAAAGTTACAGCGACCTGTTTACGGATAAATTGGCCGCCGCCCAGGCAGGGGAGACCCTGCTGTACCGCGTGACCGATGCGGGCTATGCCCCGGTGGAAATGCAAGGGGGTGCCGCATGAAACGGTTGAAAACTTTCTTCGCCCGCCGCGGCGCGGTGCCTGCGGCCTGTTACATTTTGGCGGTGGCCGTCTGGCTGGTGCTGAGCCTGGCCCATGCTGGCAGCGATGCCCTGGCCAAGGCCCAGGGGCGCATGACCGAGCAGATCATCCCGGTGCAGAGCTGGCAGTTGGTGGGCCTGGAACCCGCCGAGGAGCAGGCGACCGCGGAGTCGGCCCTGACCCTGACCACCACCAACGGTGACCCGCAGATGATTTTGGAGGATGTCTCCGGCCAGGTGGTGCGCACGCTGAGCTACACGGTAACGTTTGATGGCGACGCCCGTGAGATGTGCCTGTATTACACCACGAAAGTGGGCGAGGATTACAGCCAGGATCGCCGTGTGTTCCCGCAGAACCTTGGCAACGGCCAGTACTTGTACACGCTGCCCCGCACGAGCATTGCGGCATTGCGCCTGGACCCCTGCAGCCCGGACGAGAACAAGACGGTGGATCTGACCTTTGCCCCGGCGACCCTGACCCTGAACGCCGCCTCGACTCTGCCCGCCTGGTGGCAGTACCTTGTCCCCACCTGGTATCAAACCTTCTGCCTCATCCTCTACCCCGCCCTGTGCGCATCGGCGGTCAGCCTGATTCGTTCCTTCTTTGCAAAGAAGGAACCGAAGAAACTCTAAACAAAAATGGGAGATACGGTCGCAGACCGTATCTCCCATTTTTAATTTAAAGATTTTTTGGTTCCTTTTTTTAAGAAAAGGGACAAATCAGGTCACCTTCAGCGCGCGCTGGATGCGGTAAATGAGGTAACGGAACAGGCCGACAATTAAACTGCACTCGACCCAGATGTAATTGGGCAGGTTTTTCCAATGGAACTTCGGCTTGTTCAGCTTCGGCAGGGCTACCCAGGCTTCGTGGAAGCCTTTCGCATAATCGTTGCCAAACCCACGGAACCGGAACATCACCACTTTCAGCAGATACCCCAGCACCATCGGGATCAGGTTCAGCAGCATCATCAACAACGGCTGGTTCTTGTAGGGCAGCAGGATGCTGTTCCGTCCGCTCTGGATGCTCTTGAACGGATTGTACCGCACCGCACCCGTTGTGGCACCGCAGATGTGCCGGCACCGCGCCGTTGGGCAATAAACGTTCTTGTAACCAAAGTTGTTCGCGCGCCAGCTCAGGTCCACGTCCTCATAATAGGCAAAAAACAATTCGTCAAAAACGCCGATTTTATCCAAAATGGATTTTCTGTACAGAGCCGCGCCGCCGCATGCACTGAAGATGCGGCAGGGTTTTGTGTATCGGCTTGCCTTCAGGCCGTCGCCGCGCTTGCAGGCAAACCCCAAAATAGTCACGTAATCGCCCGCATCATCGGCAAGTTCCGGCTCGTAAAAGCGCAGCATCAGGCTGCTGACGGCAAAGATCTTGGGGTCGGCCTCAGCAGTGCGGAGCAGCTCCGCCAGCCAGGTCGGCTCGGCAAAGGCGTCGTTGTTGAACAGAGCCATGTACTCGCCTTTGGCAATGGCTATGCCCTGGTTGACGGCGTGGGAAAAACCGGTATTCTCGGCGTTTTCAATCAGGGTGTAGCGGTCGCGGCCGCAATAGCTGCGGGCAATCTCCAGGCTTTCATCCGTGGAGCCATTGTCAATGACGATCAGTTCAAAATCCTGCTCGGTCTGTGCCCAGATGGACTCGATGGAGTCACGCAGCCAGCCTGCACCGTTCAGGTTTGGGATAATGACACTTGCTTTCATACGGCCTCCTTAGCGCAGGGCGTAGTACAGGCTGTGGGAAACGGCCGCCAGGCTCAGCGCACCGATCAAAAACAGCAGCGCAAAGATAACCGTGATGATGAGCGTGCGGACCAGATAAGCACGGGCCAGGCGCTTGCGGGCACTGTCCGGGCCGCCGGAAAAGCTCCACACCAGCATCATGATAAAGCCTACCAGAGGGATGGCAAAGATGACCAGCGTGCCCAGCGTGCTGCCAAAGCCCAGGGCCGGAACGTCCTGCTCCGGGGCGTCCTCAGCCGGGTGATACTGCGGGGCGGCAGGCCCGGTGGGGGCTGCTGCTGCGGGGGCGGGCTGGATGTGGGCAGCACCGCATTTGGGGCAGCGGTCTTCGCCGGGATGGGCCAGGCGGCCGCAGTTTTTGCAAAAGTACATAACGTCCTCTTTCGTTAAAATGCCAGATTGCGGTCCAGCTGGGTGTTCAGGATGATCTGGGTGTTGGTGGAGCCCATCTTCTGCATCTTGGTCAGCAGGTGCTCCAGCGCGTCAATGTCGGTGCAGCTTACCTTAATTATAAAGTTGTAGCTGCCTGTCACGCGGAAGCACTGCAAGACCTGCGGCTCCTGCTCGATCATGGTCAGAAAGCTCGCGCGGGTCGCTGCGTCCACCAGTACCGAGATCAGCGCCTCGACCCGGGCGGGCGCGTCGGGGTGGCGCAGCACGACAGTGTACCCGCCGATGACGCCCTCCTGCTCCAGGCGGTGGATGCGGCTGGATACGGCGGGACTGGTCAGGCTGACCCGCTGGGCGATGTCCTTAACGGGCATACGCGCATTTTCCGCCAGCAGTTGTAGGATTTTGTGGTCCAAATCGTCCATGGATTGACTCCTTGTCATTGTTTTGTGTAATGCGCACAAAAAAATAAAGTGAAGTATACAATCACTGTTATCTTTAACAAAATTGGAAAAGTATGCTTTTTTGTGCGCTTGCTAAATAAAATTAAGTGGGAATGACTTTATTATAATCTTTTGAAAACCAAAATGCAAGTCTGACATTTGACATTTTAAGAAAACTTGCTATAATAATATTTGTAATCAATCAAGACATTCACTGACCTTTATATACTTTCCCACCCCTCTATGCACAGAGCCCCGCAGGTACCCCCTGCGGGGCTTTGTGTTTGTGTCGGCAGGACACAATGCGGGAAAGTGTGCAAGAATTGGGGGCTTTTTGCCTTCCCCC
>OLOB01002726.1_pt1 | contig 10028 bp, 8 predicted proteins | sample 1671911 | NCBI WGS metagenome assembly OLOB01 (sample SAMEA3136625, study PRJEB25190) | human gut metagenome | biome: human gut; feature: human-associated habitat; material: faeces | place: Austria | collected 2013
ATTTTATAAATTTAGAATTTATTATTGAATTCATATTATAATTAAATTAATAAAGAAAACATAGTGTTAGTTATGGGTAGTTTATAATTAGAAAAAATATTTTTTAGTTAGATTATTTTTTTTTATTGAAACTGATTATTTCAATTGACTAAAGATACTTGATTTTTATTTAAATTATATTACTAAACTATGTTTTTGTGTTATAAATTATGGATTCATTTTTTTATAAATTCTTATTTTAAATAAACTAACTTATTCTAATACTGTTAAGATATGGTATTATAACTTTAATGATACAAGTAATCTAGAGTATAACTTGGTTCTTGTGGAGAAGTAGTTGCCTTTTTATTAATTTATTTTTATTCTATTACCATCACTTTAGAAAAAAAAATAAACTAATAGTTAGGTATGTAATCTTATATTAGATGTAAAATCTGTATTATAATCATTTAAATTATAAATTATACAGTTCCCTATTAGGGCAATATCAAGTAGTAAACTAAAACTTAGGAAGAGAAATTTGAATAAAATTAGTAGTGTGTATTTTTATTCAAAGTTGAATTCTTTTCAAATGGAGATGGATATATGACAAAAAACGCATGGTCTTTAGTTGATTCATTTTTTGATGAATATGATATAGTAGACCACCATATCCGATCATACAATGATTTTTTAGATAATAAAATTCAAGAAATTGTTGATATTACAGAACCCATAACATTGGATCATGGTGAGTATACTATTAAAACTGGTGATGTAGAAATAGTTAAACCTTTCATAAAAGAAGCTGATGGTTCTAAAAGTATTATTGAACCATCTGAAGCAAGATTAAGAAATCTTAATTATTCTGCTCACATGTACCTTGACATGGCTCTTGTTAAGGGGGATAATGACGATTATGAAATGGAAAAAGTTTATATTGGTGAATTACCTGTCATGCTTAAATCAAAAGCATGTCACCTATGTGGCTTAAGTGATGAAGAACTTGAAAAAGTTGGAGAAGATCCTCAAGATCCAGGGGGCTACTTTATAGTAAATGGATCTGAAAGAGCTATTGTTACAATGGAAGAAATTGCTCCTAACAAAATTATCTTAGAACAAAGTGAAAAAGATAAAGAAGATAGAAGAGCAAGAGCAGTTGTAACCTCAATAAAAAGTGGTTTCCGTGCAAGAATCACTTTAGAATATAGAAAACCTCATAAAAAAGGAGTATTCTTAAGAATATCATTCCCTTATGTACCTGGAGAAATACCTCTTGTAATCTTACTAAGAGCTCTTGGATTTGAAAAAGATGTGGACTTGGTAAACAGTGTTTCTGATGATATTAACACTCAATTCTTATTAATTGATGATATTCAAACAACAGGTGTTGACACAAAATACGATGCTATCAAATATATTGGTAACAGAGTAGCAAAGGGAATGACTGAAGAATACAGAATTAAAAGAGCAGAAGATGTAATTGATCGTTATCTTTTACCTCATGTAGGAGTAGATCCTGAATCTCGTATTGACAAAGCAGTATATCTTGCAGAAATGACTGATATGCTTTTACAAGTAATAAATGGTGAACGTGAACCTCACGATAAGGATCATTATGCAAATAAAAGATTAAGAGTATCTGGAGATCTTATGGAAGATTTATTCAGAGTAGCTTTCACAAGTCTAACAAGAGATATGACCTATCAATTAGAACGTAGTCTATCACGTGGAAAAGAACCATCAGTTAAACAAGCAGTAAGATCTGATGTAATAACTGAAAATATAAAACATGCAATAGCTACAGGTAATTGGGTTGGTGGAAGAGCTGGAGTAAGCCAATTACTTGACAGAACAAGTTACATGGGAACACTATCACATCTTAAACGTGTAGTCTCACCATTATCAAGAAGTCAACCTCACTTTGAAGCAAGAGATTTACATCCAACACAATTTGGAAAAATATGTCCTAACGAAACTCCGGAAGGACCAAACTGTGGTTTAGTAAAAAACTTAGCTATAATTACAAAAATATCTGAAGGCTATCCTTTAGAAGATATAGAAAAAACAATCCAAGATATGGATTATATCACACCATTAGATCATAACTTATAAAATGAAAAAGGGATTTAAGGAGACTTATAATGGTTAAAGTTAAAGTTTATATAAATGGTAAATTAATTGGAACAACAGATGAACCTGAAGCATTTGTAAAAGAAGTTAAAGCCAGAAGAAGATCTAATGAATTAACTCATGAATTAAATATAACATACTATGAAGAAAATAGTGAAATATTTATATTCACAGATCCTGGAAGGGCAAGAAGACCATTGGTAATAGTTGAAAATGGAGTTTCAAAACTCACTGATGAAATTATTGATCAAGTTGCAGCAGGAGAACTAAAATGGTTTGACCTTATTCATAAAGGAATCATAGAGTATATTGATGCTGAAGAAGAAGAAAATGCATACATTGCAATGTTTGAAGATCAATTAACAGAAGAACATACTCATCTTGAAATAGATCCATCAACAATGCTTGGTATTTGTGCTGGAATTATTCCATATGCTAACCATAATTCCTCACCAAGGAACACAATGGAGGCAGGTATGACAAAACAGGCTCTTGGATTATATGTATCAAACTATAATTTAAGAACTGATACAAGAGCACATCTCTTACATCAACCACAAATGCCTGTTGTAAAAACAAAAAGTATGGTTTCAACAGAATATGATAAAAGACCATCTGGTCAAAACTTCGTAGTAGCAATTCTTTCATACCAAGGATGTAACATGGAAGATGCTCTTGTTATGAATAAAGCAGCATTAGAAAGAGGATTAGGTAGATCTTCCTTCTTTAGATCATACGAAGCATCAGAAAGACGTTATCCTGGTGGACAAGAAGATCACTTTGAATATCCCGAAAGTATGGTACGAGGATATAGATCAGAGGAAGTATACAAACACTTAGATGAAGATGGACTTATCAATCCAGAAGTACCAGTAACAAGTGGAGATGTATTAATAGGTAAAACATCACCTCCAAGATTCCTTGAAGATGTGGATGAATTTGGTACTGTAGCAGAAAGAAGACGTGAAACAAGTGTTACAGTAAGACATGGTGAACATGGTATAGTAGACAAAGTAATGCTAACAGAAACTGTTGAAGGAAGTAAATTAGCAAAAGTCAAAGTACGTGATCACAGACAACCAGAATATGGTGATAAATTCGCATCAAGACATGGTCAGAAAGGAGTATTAGGTCTTATAGTACCTCAAGAAAATATGCCTTTCAATGAAAATGGTATGTGTCCTGATTTAATGATAAATCCTCACGCAATTCCATCAAGGATGTCTATTGGACAGATTATTGAGATGCTTGCAGGTAAAGCTGGTTGTATGGAAGGACATCGTATTGATGGTACACCATTTACTGGAGTACCAGAAGATGAAATCAAACGTTTACTTAAAGAAAATGGTTTTGAAACACATGGTCGTGAACAATTATACAATGGTATAACAGGTGAACGTTTCAAAGCAGAAATCTTTGTAGGAGTAGCATATTACCAGAAATTACATCACATGACTTCAGATAAAGTATATGCAAGAAGTAGAGGTCCAGTACAAGTTCTCACTCGTCAACCTACTGAAGGTAGAGCAAGAGAAGGTGGACTTAGATTTGGAGAAATGGAACGTGACTGTTTAATTGCACATGGTGCTGCACTAGCATTAAAAGAAAGATTACTCGATGAATCAGATAAATATGAAGCATTGTTATGTGGAAATTGTGGTAGATTAGCAGTAAGAGATAAAATACGTGATAGAACATACTGTGCAATATGTGGAGAAACAGAAACATTCCCAATAGAAATATCATATGCATTTAAATTGTTACTTGATGAATTAAAATCATTATGTATATCTCCAAATCTTGTATTAGAAGATAAAGCATAGTTAATAAATTACTCGGGAGGATTATTAGTTGAAAGGAATAATAAAAAAAGTATCTGAAATAGATTTTGGTTTAATGTCACCAGAAGTTATAAGAAAAATGTCTGTAACTAAAATTGTAACGCCAGATACATATGATGAAGATGGTTATCCAATAGAATCAGGATTAATGGATCCACGACTTGGAGTAATTGACCCAGGACTTAAATGTAGAACTTGTGGTTCTAAAGGTGGAGATTGTCAAGGACACTTTGGACATATTAACTTTGCAAGACCTGTAATACATGTGGGATTTGCAGATACTATTCATAAAATTCTAAGATCTACTTGTCGTAAATGTGGAAGAGTACTTTTAACAGATACTGAAAAGTTAGAATATAAAGATAAATTAGAAGAAAGAATAGAAAATGGTGAAGATATTTCTAAAATCTTAAAACAAATCCATTTAGCAGCTAAAAAAGAAAAATGTCCACATTGTGAAGAAGAACAAATAGAAATTAAAATTGATAAACCAATTTCTCTTGTTGAAGGAACATATAAATTAACTGCTAGTGAAGTACGTGAAAGATTAGAAATGATACCAGAAGAGGATTATATCTTTATTGGTATAAATCCAAAGGTAGCAAGACCAGAATGGATGGTTTTAACAGTACTACCAGTACCACCTGTAACAGTAAGACCTTCAATTACACTTGAAACTGGTGAAAGATCAGAAGATGACCTTACACACAAACTTGTGGATATTTTACGTATTAATCAAAGATTAAAAGAAAATATGGAAGCTGGTGCACCACAACTTATTGTTGAAGATTTATGGGAGTTACTCCAATACCACGTAACAACCTACTTTGATAATGAAGCATCTGGAGTACCACCAGCAAGACATAGATCTGGAAGACCTTTAAAAACATTAGCTCAACGTCTAAAAGGTAAAGAAGGACGTTTCAGAAGTAATCTTGCAGGTAAACGTGTAAATTTCTCAGCACGTACTGTAATTTCACCAGACCCAACATTAAGTATAAATGAAGTTGGAGTTCCTGAAATGATAGCTAAAGAAGTAACTGTACCTATAGCTGTTACTGAATGGAACATGGAAAAAATGAAGGAATATATTAATAATGGGCCTGATGTACATCCTGGAGCAAACTACATAATAAGACCTGATGGACGTAAAATCAGAGTTTATGATGAAACAAAAGAAATGGTTGTTGAAAATCTAAAACCAGGATACATAGTTGAAAGGCATATTATTGATGGAGATATTGTATTATTCAATCGTCAACCTTCACTTCACCGTATGTCAATGATGGCACATGAAGTAAGAGTATTACCATATAAAACATTCAGGTTAAATTTATGTGTATGTCCTCCATACAATGCAGATTTCGATGGAGACGAAATGAACATGCACGTATTCCAAACTCCTGAAGCTCGTGCTGAAGCAAATGACATAATGAAGGTACAAGAACATATTCTTTCACCTCGTTATGGTGGACCAATTATTGGAGCTATACATGATCACATTACTGGTGCATATTTACTTACACATGCATCTACAGTATATCCTGAAGATAAAGCATTCCAAATCATTAAACGTTCTAAAATGGAACTTCCTGAATCTAAAGGAAGAGATTGGACTGGTAAAGAAATTTTCAGTTTACTCTTACCTGATAAATTAAACTTAATTTATAAGGCAGAGATTTGTAGAAAATGTGAGGAATGTAAACATGAAAACTGTGAACATGATGCTTATGTAGTAATTAGTAATGGTCAATTATTACAAGGAGTAGTTGATGATAAAGGATATGGATCTGGTAGTGGTAAAATATTAGATTCAATTGTAAAACAATTTGGTCCTAGTGAAGCTCGTTACTTCCTTGATCATGCTACAAAACTTGCAGTATTTGGTGGAGTAATGCAAAGAGGTTTCACAACTGGTACTGCTGATGAAGAAATTCCTAAGGAAGCAGAAGAACGTATTAAAGAATTACTTGAAAAATCTGATCGTAAAGTGGAACAACTTATTCAAGCATATGAAGATAATGAACTTGAAGCATTACCTGGACGTAGTTTACGTGAAACACTTGAGATGAAAATCATGCAAGTGCTTGGGGAAGCAAGGGATAACACTGGGGTTATTGCAGAACGTTACTTTACAACATCTAACAGTGCAGTAATTATGGCACTCACTGGTGCTCGTGGTTCAATGCTTAACTTAACTCAGATTGCTACTTGTGTAGGACAGCAGGCTGTTCGTGGAGGACGTATTAATAGGGGTTATATTAATCGTACTTTACCTCATTTCCGTAAAGGTGATGTGGGTTCTAAAGCTAGTGGATTTGTACACAGTAGTTATAAGAAAGGACTTGATCCATTAGAATTTTTCTTCCACGCTATGGGTGGACGTGAAGGATTAGTAGATACAGCTATTCGTACAGCACAGAGTGGTTACATGCAAAGACGTCTTGTAAATGCACTTCATGACTTAAGTGTACATGAAGATGGAACTGTACGTGATAATAGGGGAGCTATTATTCAATTTAAATATGGTGAAGATGGTATTAACCCAGCAAAAAGTGATTATGGTATAGTAGCAAATCTTGATCGTTTAATAGAAGAGATGAGATTAGAAGCTAATGGTAATGCTAAATAGGGAGAGTGGATTTTTATGAATGTAGAAGAAGTTCAAGCAGTAGTTAATGAAAATGGTGCTGATTATTTCCCTATTAAACTTGTTGAGGAAATAAGTGAAGCATCTGAACGTAATAATTTAACTGATGATGAATTAAAAACTTTAGTTCTTAAAGTTAAAGAAGCATATGAACGTGAAGAGGTTGAACCTGGTGAATCTGTAGGTACTATTGCAGCTCAATCTGTAGGTGAACCTGGTACTCAGATGACCATGCGTACTTTTCACTATGCAGGGGTAGTAGAATTAAACGTAACCTTAGGGTTACCTCGTCTTATAGAAGTAGTAGATGCTCGTAAGAAAATATCTACTCCTACTATGGATATTTTCTTTGCTGATGATTATAAAAATGATGAAGAATTTATTCGTAAAATGGGTAATAAAATAGGTAAAATAACATTGAATGATGTTATTAAAAACTTCAATGTAAATTATATGGATAACATAATTACAGCTGAAATTGATCAAGATATTCTTGATGAACGTAGACTTGAACTTTCAGAAGTTACTGCTGTAATTGAAAAAACTTTTAAACAGGTAAAGATAAATAATAATTTACTGAGTTTTGAAACCACATTTTCTAAAGATGAAGAAAAAATGCAACAAGGTATTCGAGAATTAAGATTACTTGCTGATAAAATCAGAGATCTTCAAATTAGTGGTGTTAAAGGTATTGGTAAAGTTGTTATCCGTCATGAACATAATGAATGGGTAATTCACACTGAAGGTTCTAATATTGGAGCTATTTTAAAAATTGATGGTGTGGATATTGTTAAAACAACTACAAACGATATTTTTGAGATTGAAAAAGTTCTTGGTATTGAAGCTGCAAGAAATGCTATTATTCATGAGTTATATACAACCATGGAAGAACAAGGGCTTAGTGTGGATATAAGACACATTATGCTTGTTGCTGATATGATGACTTCTGAAGGGGTTGTAAAATCCATTGGAAGACATGGTATCAGTGGTGAAAAATCAAGTGTTCTTGCTCGTGCAGCTTTCGAAGAAACTGGAAAACACTTGCTTAATGCAAGTATTCGTGGAGAAACTGATAAACTCACAGGTATAATTGAGAATGTTATTGTTGGACAACCAATACCTCATGGTACGGGGTCTGTTGGTGTCATTATGAAAGATAAAAACTAGGAGGCAGTAAATGGATATAGAAAGAGGGATACGTGTAGCCGTTGATACTGGTAAGGTTATATTAGGATCCAATAAAGCAATTCAAGCAATAAAACTTGGAAATGGGGAGTTAGCTATTATGGCTGAAAACACTCCTAAAAATGTTAAAGCAGATATTGAAGCATATTCAAAATTATCTGAAATGCCAGTATATACATTTGAAGGTTCCAGTGTAGAACTAGGTTCAATCTGTGGTAAACCATTCACAGTATCAGTTCTAATTATACAAGAACCTGGAGACTCTAACATATTAGAGATTAAGGAGTAAATTGAATTATGTCCATCAAGTTTACAACCAATGAAATCAGATATATTGGCTTGTTTGAAACAATAACAAGTGCTACGGTTAAGGACTGTATTATTGATGAAGAACATGATAAAGTTACTTTTTTGGTAAAAAAAGGAGATATGGGATTAGCAATAGGAAAACGTGGTAGTACTATTGCTAAAATGCAGAATAAAGTAGATAAGAGTATTGAAATTATTGAACACTCTGACGATCCCGGCGAATTTATAAAAAATTTGTTATCTGTAGCTAAAGTAAATTCAATAGAATTTTCTACTAATGCTAAAGGTAATAAAATCGCGACCTTGGATGTCGACTCAAAGACTAAACGTTCTACTATTGGTAAAAATGGTCAGAATATTCGGCGAGCCAGACAATTTGCTAAAAGACAATTTGATATTAGTGATATTATCATAAAATAACCATGTTTATGATTATTTATATTTAGGATTAAAAGTAAAAAAATGGTTTTATTTTACATCCTAAATTCTTAAAAAAACTCAGTTAATACTAAAAACTATAATGAAAAGTATGTAAATTATTGCACACAGCATAAATTTAAATAATACTTCATGTAAATTACACTACTTCATCTGTGTTAAATGTACATGTGGTATTTTTAAATAACTTTGAATAGAATAATAAAAAAATTTTATAAAGTATAAATGGAGGAATAAAATTTGCCAGGATTATTTGCAGCAAAAAAATTAAAAGATAACAGACAAAACTTCCGATGGAAAGACACACAATACAAAAGAAAAACCCTCGGATTAAACATAAAAGCAGATCCACTAGAAGGATCACCTCAAGCAAGAGGAATTGTAATAGAAAAAGTAGGTATTGAAGCAAAACAGCCTAACTCTGCAATAAGAAAATGTGTAAGAGTTCAATTAATTAAAAACGGTAAACAAATTACAGCTTTCGCACCAGGTGATGGAGCTATTGGTTTTATCGATGAACACGATGAAGTAATGATTGAAGGAATAGGTGGACCATCAGGTAGGTCTATGGGTGATATTCCTGGAGTAAGATGGAAAGTTACAAAAGTAAACAACGTAGCTTTATCTGAAATGGTAAGTGGAAAAATCGAAAAACCTGTAAGGTAATTAATTTATTTAAGGAGATTTAATTAATATGAGCTTTAAATTATTCGATAAATGGGATGTAACAGAAGTTACAGTAGAAGATATGGGATTACAAAACTACGTATGTTTAGATGAAATTGTTGTACCACACACAATGGGACGTCACGTAAAAAGACAATTTGCAAAATCTAAAGTATCTATTGTAGAAAGACTCATGAATAAAATCATGAGAACAGAAAGAAACAGTGGTAAAAAAAATAAAGCATACTCCATTGTAGAAGATGCTTTAGAAATTATCAACAATAAAACCAAACAAAACCCTGTTCAAGTTTTAGTAAAAGCTGTAGAAAACACAGCACCAAGGGAAGAAACCACACGTATCAAATACGGTGGTATTGGATACCAAATTGCAGTAGATATAGCACCACAAAGAAGAGTAGATCTTTCTTTAGGATTTATTACAAAAGGTGCAATGCAATCTGCATTTAAAAATAAAAAATCAGCAGCTCAATGTTTAGCTGATGAAATATTATTAGCATCAGATGAAGATTCAAGAAGCTTTGCTGTACAGAAAAAAGAAGAAAAAGAAAGAGTAGCAAGATCCGCACACTAGATTTTGAAACTACTTATCTTTTTTCTCTTTTATTTTTTTTAAAAAAGTTGATAAAACCTCTTGACTTTATGTAACTTTAGTTGTATAATATATACATAAGGTTAAGGAGGAAACCTTAGACAAGGAAACTAAAGAAAGGAAAAATAAATGTTAAGGCGAAGAAAAAAGCCAATCAAAGCTAAAACGAATAAGCTAGTAGTCAAAATCAACTTGTTCATCATAAGCATTGAGTGGC
>OLOB01002729.1_pt1 | contig 10027 bp, 10 predicted proteins | sample 1671911 | NCBI WGS metagenome assembly OLOB01 (sample SAMEA3136625, study PRJEB25190) | human gut metagenome | biome: human gut; feature: human-associated habitat; material: faeces | place: Austria | collected 2013
CAAGGGCGGGCGCGAGGCGATGCGCACCAACGAGGCGCTGTTCGATATCCTGCGCGACGCGAGCGTCGCGACGGGGATGCCGGACGGCTGGTGCGGCCTGCTGACCACGCGCGAGGACGTCTCCGTCATGCTCAAAATGGACGAGGACATCGATCTCATCATTCCGCGCGGCTCCAATGCCTTTGTGCGCTACATCATGGAAAACAGCAACATTCCGGTGCTGGGGCACAGCGACGGCGTGTGCCACGTCTATGTGGACGCGGACTGCGACGCGCAGATGGCCGCGCGCATCGTTACCGACGCCAAGACGCAGTATCCCGCCGCCTGCAACGCGGCGGAAATGCTGCTGGTGCACAGCGCCCAGCTCGCCAACGCCCTGCCCGTGATTGCGCGGGCGCTGACGGAGGCGGGCGTGACCCTGCGCGCGGACAGCCGCGCCCGCGCCGCGCTCTACGCCGCGGGCATCGCCAGCGAGGCGGGGGACGAGAGCGACTGGGGGCGCGAGTATCTGGCGCTGACGATGGCCGTTCACACGGTGGATTCCATCGAAGAGGCGATCGCCTTCATCAACAAGCACGGCTCCCACCACACGGATTGCATCATCACCCGCGACGAGGCGGCGGCCGGAAAATTCTTCGCGTTGGTGGATTCCGCCGGGGTGTATCAGAACTGCTCGACGCGCTTTGCCGACGGCTATCGCTACGGCTTCGGCGCGGAGGTCGGCATTTCCACCGGCAAGATTCACGCGCGCGGCCCGATGGGGCTGGAAGGGCTCTGCTCCTACAAGTACATTCTGCGCGGACACGGGGATATCGTCGGCGATTTCGCGGCGGAACGGCGCAGATTTACGCACAAAAAGCTCCTGTGAGAGGGGAAAGAGAGATGCTGAAACGAGGGGTTGCGCTGCTGCTCCTGCTGTGCATGGCGCTGCCGTGCGCGGCCACGGCGGAACAGGCGGATGCGCGGCGCGTGGTCTACCTCACCTTTGACGACGGCCCCAAAAAGGACACGCCCGAGCTGCTGGACGCGCTGGAGGCGCTGGATGTGCCGGCGACGTTCTTTCTGGTGGGGCTGGGCGTGCGCGCCTTTCCGGAATACGCCAGGCAGATCGTGCAGGCGGGGCACGCGGTCGGCTGCCACACGATGGGGCACGCGGCCGGGGCGATCAAGAAGGACGAGGACTTTGTCCTTCGCGACATCGGGCGCTTCAACAAGATGATGAGCGAGGAGATCGAACCGGGGTTTTCGACCGATCTGTTCCGCTTCCCCGGCGGCAGTTCGAGCTACAAGGCGCGCATCAAGGCGAAGGTGCGGGACGCGGGCTACGCCTGGTTTGACTGGAACACGATGACCGGCGACGCGCAGTATTCGTTTTCCAGCGACAGGGAGATGCTGGAATACACGCTGGGGCAGGCGCACGGCAAGGACGTGGTGATTCTGCTGATGCACGAGGGCAAGACCAGAACGCGGCGGATTCTGCCGGAGCTGGTCGCGTATTTCCGCGAAAACGGCTATGAATTCAGGCGACTTTCCACGGGGGAGGAGGATCGCGAGATCCTCTCCCGCTGCGGCGCGCACTTCATGCTGCCCGATGCGGAACAAGGAGGCCATTGACCATGAGATGCGGATGTCCGCAATGCGGAACGTATATGATTCAATCGGAGGGCATCGACTTCGGCTGCGTCTGCCCGGAATGTCTGTACCGCTGCCGGGCGTGCATGGGCACGAACACCGTCGTCAGCCGGGAAGACCTGCGCAACCTGACGTTTGTGGATCACACGGCGGAGCACGAGGCGCAGGAGGAAGCGGGCGACGGCAGGCGCGAACCGCTCCGACCCGAGGATTTCATCGACTGAGAGAAAAAAATTTGAGCATTTGTTGCAGGAGGTATTTTACATGATTGCACTGGGAAGCGACCACGCCGGTCTGCCGCTGAAGAAGGAGATCATCGCGCTGCTGGAGGAGATGCATCTGCCTTACCACGACTATGGCACATATACAGGGGATAGCTGCGACTACGCGGTGTTCGCCCAGCGGGCGGCCAAGGCCGTCGTGAGCGGCGAGTGCGAGCGCGGTATTCTGTGCTGCGGCACGGGCATCGGCATTTCCATCGCCGCCAACAAGGTGAAGGGAATCCGCTGCTGCGCCTGTTCGGACTGCTACTCCGCGGAGATGAGCCGCGTCCACAACGACGCGAACATGCTCGCCCTCGGCGCGCGCGTGGTCGGCACGGAGCTGGGACGCATGATTGCAAAGAGCTTCCTCGCGGGCGAGTTTGAGGGCGGCCGCCATCAGCGCCGCATCGACCAGATCACCGCCATCGAGAACGGGGAGGATCTGGGCTGATGAACATTCTGGATTTCGGCGCGAAGCGCGGGGCGTTTTGCGGCGACGCGATTCAGCGCGCGATTGATGCGGCGGCCGCGCAGGGCGGCGGGCGCGTGAGCGTGCCCGCGGGCGAGTATGAGACGGCGAGCCTCGTTCTGCGCAGCAACGTCGAACTGCATCTGGAAGCGGGCGCCGTGCTGCGCTTCGTCGATGATTTTGACGCATACCCCGTCGTGAACATCCGCTGGGAGGGCTATGAGCAGCCCTGCCACCGGCCGCTGGTTTACGCGAAAAACGAGGTCAACGTGGCGCTGACGGGTCTGGGCACGCTGGAAGGACAGGGCCAAAAGTGGTGGACGGCCTTCCGCGCGAAGACGCTTTCCGCCGCGCGCCCCTGCGCGGTCTGCTTTGAGGATTGCACCCGCGTGCGCATGAGCGATTTCGTCGTCCGCAACAGCCCGAGCTGGACGATCCATCCCGTGTGCTGCGAGGATGTGACGATCGACAAGCTGACGATCGTCAACCCGTTTGATTCGCCCAATACGGACGGCATCGACCCGGAGAGCTGCCGCAACGTGCGCATCACGGGCTGCCACATCGACGTGGGCGACGACTGCATCGCGATCAAAGCGGGCACGGAGGACGCGCTGGAGAACGTGCCCTGCGAAAACATCGCCATCACCGGCTGCACGATGGTGCACGGCCACGGCGGCGTTGTGCTGGGGAGCGAAATGAGCGGCGGCATCCGCCGCGTGTCCATCGCCGGATGCGTGTTTGACGGCACGGATCGCGGCATCCGCATCAAGAGTCGGCGCGGGCGCGGCGGCGCGGTGGAGGATGTGAGCGTCACGGGCGTCGTGATGAACGACGTGCTCTGCCCGCTGGTCGTCAACCTGATGTATTTCTGCGGCAAGGACGGCAAGCTGCCCATCGTATCCGACCCGAACGCCCAGCCTGTGACCGAGAGAACGCCGCACGTGCGCCGCATCCGCATGGCCGACATCGTGGGGACGAACGCGAAGAGCGCGGCCGCCTGCCTCTACGGCCTGCCGGAAGCGCCGCTGGAGGATATCAGCATCGTGAACACGCAGATTCACCTGACCGAAGATGCGCCGAGCTTCCCGGTGATGAACGCGGTGCAGCAGCCCGTGACGCTGGCGGGGCTGACGGCCGAGCATGTGCGCGGCCTGCATCTGACCGACCTGCGCATCGTCGGCGCGCGCGGGGAAACCGTGACGCTGCACGACGTGGAATAAGGGGGGAATACGATGAGCTACGAGAAGACCGTTTGGGCGGGCGAAGGGACGCTTGCGCGCGAGCAGGAGTATAACTACCACTGGTGCTACGAGCGGGGGATCATCACCAAGGCGTGGCTGGATGTTTACGCGGCGACGGGCGACCGCCGCTTCTACGACGCGGCCAAGGCGAACGTGGATCAATACGTGACCGCGGACGGCGAGATTCTGACCTATGAGCCGGACAAATACAATCTGGATATGATCTGCATGGGGCGCACGGCGCTGCGGCTGTTCAAGGCGACGGGCGAGGCGAAGTATGAAAAGGCCTGCCGCCGCCTCATCGAGCAGATCAAGGGTCAGCCGACGACGGCGGAGGGCGGCTTCTGGCACAAAAAGCTCTACCCCCAGCAGATGTGGCTGGACGGCATTTACATGGCCTGCCCGTTTCTGACGGAATTTGCCGTGACCTTCGGCGAGATGCAGTGGGCGGATCTGGCGGCGAAGCAGATGACGCTGATCTTTGACAAGACGCGCCTTGAAAGCGGCCTGCACGCCCATGCGTGGGACAGCGCGAGGGCGCAGAAGTGGGCCGACCCGCAGACGGGGCTTTCCCCGCACGTCTGGGGGCGCGCGATGGGCTGGTTTGTGATGGCGCACGCGGACGTTCTGGCCGTGCTGCCGGAAAGTCACCCGGCCTATGCGCGCCTGAGCCTGCAGATGAAGTCGCTGCTGCATGCGGTGATGGCCGCGCGCGGCACGGACAAGCTCTGGCATCAGGTGATGGACAGGCCGGAGAGCGCGGAGAACTACGCGGAATCCTCCTGCTCGGCGATGTTCATCTATGGGCTGGCGAAGGGCAAAGCGCTCGGCCTGTGCGGCGCGAAGGAGGAGGCCGCCGCGCGGGAGAGCATGGACGCGCTCTGGGCGCAAAACGTCGTCACGGCGGCGGACGGCTACCCTGAACTGACGCGCATTTGCAAGGTGGCGGGGCTGGGCGGCGAGCCGTATCGCGACGGCAGCTACGGCTACTATGTCCATGAAACCGTGTGCAGCGGGGACACGAAGGGCACCGCACCCTTCCTGATGGCCTGCTGCGCGCTGGAGGTTTAACGCATAGCTTAACAAAGGCAAAGGGCGGGTTAATCGCTTAACCTCACAAAGTTTCGCACAAGAGATTGATTTCCATTTTATGCACTTGACACAACTTGACCAAAAAATTATAATGAACATGCACAGAGGGAACAGCTTTTAACAGGAAAACCCGTTGTGTTTCGTGGCTGGCTGAAAGGGGCGGGCAAGCCCCTTGGCGCCGGAAAAACCGGCAAGATAGATTAAAAGGAGAGCGAATTTGTGATGAAAAAGATGATCGCATGCCTGCTGACGCTGGCGCTGGCGCTGACCGCCGTTTGCGCGTTGGCCGAAGGCTCCCTGACCTTCTCTTGGTGGGGCGGCGACGCCCGCCACGAAGCGACCCAGCAGGCCGTCGAGGCTTTCAAGGCCGCGACCGGCATTGACGTGCAGTGCACCTACAGCGCGTGGAGCGGCTGGGAAGACAAGATGAGCCAGTATTTCGCCTCTGATTCCGCCTTCGACGTGAACCAGATCAACTGGAACTGGCTGTATTCCTTCACCAACGCGGACGGCAGCAGCAAGTTCTACGATCTCAATCAGGTCGCGGACATCATCGATCTGTCCCAGTTCGACGAGAAGGCGCTTGCCCAGTGCACCATCGACGGCAAGCTTCTGGCCATCCCGGTGGCGATGACCGGCCGTATCTTCTACTGGAACAAGACCACCTTTGAGAAGGCCGGCCTTGCGACCCCGATCACGCTGGAAGATCTGATGGCCGCCGGCCCGATCTTCGCCGAGAAGCTGGGCGAGGACTACTATCCGCTGGCGCTGGGCGCTTACGACAAGATGATCCTGATGGTCTACTATCTGGAGAGCGTTTACGGCAAGGATTGGGTTGCCGACGGCCAGCTCAACTACACCACCGAGGAAATCGCCAAGGGTCTTGAGTTCATCCAGACGCTGGAAGACAACCACGTGATCCCCAGCGCCGAAACCCTGACCGGCGACGGCGCGGACAGCCTGGACAAGAACCCCAAGTGGATGGAAGGCAAGTACGCCGGCATCTTCGAGTGGGATTCCTCCGCGAGCAAGTTTGAAAAGTCGCTGAGCGAGGGTCAGGAGTTCATCGTCGGCAATTACTTCGCCGACATGGGCGAATACCACGGCGGCTTCACCAAGGTTTCTCTGGCGTTTGCCATCGCCAACACCGCGGCGGACAAGCAGGCGGCGGCTCAGCTCATCGAGTTCCTGCTCAACAGCGACGAGGGCGCGAAGCTGATGAACAGCCAGCGCGGCATCCCGCTGAGCAAGAAGGCCAACGTGCTCTGCGCGCAGGAGGGCCTGCTCAACGCGAAGGTCGCCGAGGCGAACGCGAAAGTGCTCGACTGGTGCTCCAACAAGCTGGACCCGAAGTTCGAGAGCAGCGCGCTCAAGAACAGCGACGGCGTGTACTATGACGCGATGGACGGCCTCTCCTACAAGGATTACTCCATCGAGGAAGCCGCCGAGGTGCTCTACGAGGGTATCACCGAAGTGCTGGCCAAGTAATTTCCAAAATGAGATCATCGGGGCGGCTTGGCGGAGGTTAAGCCGCTCCGATTCGTTCAATCAAGAAGGAAAGGGGGAGACCCGATGACGAAGGGATCTTCCGCCGCGCGCCAAGACCTCAGAAAGCGGCGCGGGCTGAGCAAGCTGGAACAGGGCTACATGGGCTTCGTCCTGATCCTGCCGTGGCTGATTGGCTTCTGCATCTTTAAGCTCTATCCGTTCGTATCCTCGCTGGTGTACAGCTTCACGGATTACGATCTGTTTAGGGGCGTGCAGAATGTCGTCGGTTTCCAGAATTACATCGACGCATTTACCAAGGCGAAGAACGTCAAGGCGCTGAAGGTGACCTTCACCTATGCGTTTATGACCGTACCGCTGAAGCTGATTTTCGCGCTGTTCATCGCCTACATCCTCAATTTCAAGATCAAGGGCGTGGGGCTTTTCCGCACGGCGTACTATGTGCCCTCCATTCTGGGCGGCTCGGTCGCCATCGCGGTGCTCTGGAAAGCGCTGTTCAAGAACGACGGCGTGGTGAACACGATTCTGACCATGCTGGGCTTTGAATCCATCAACTTTCTGGCGGATAAAAACTGGGCGCTGTTCATTATCTGCCTGCTGCGCGTGTGGCAGTTCGGCTCGGCGATGGTGCTGTTCCTCGCGGCGCTCAAGGGCGTGCCGGAGGATCTCTACGAGGCGGCCAGCATCGACGGCGCGACCAAGGGCCGCCAGTTCCTCTCCATCACCATTCCGCTGATCTCCCCGGTGATTTTCTACAATCTGGTGACGCAGCTCGTGCAGGCGTTTCAGGAGTTCAACGGCCCGTACATCATCACCAACGGCGGCCCGCGCAATGCGACGACGCTGATCTCCGTGATCGTGTACAACACGGCGTTCAAGGATTACAAGGTGGGCATGTCCTCCGCGATGGCGTGGGTCATGTTCGTGATCGTGATGATCCTGACCATCATCGCGTTCGTCAGCCAGAAGAAGTGGGTCTACTATTCCGATGACGATGGGAGGGGCTAAGCGATGAGCGCGACTGGCATTGTTTTTCTCGCCCTGAGCGTCGTGATGCTCGGCCTCGGCTTTTACGGCGCGTCCGTTGACGTGGTCAGCGCGACGGGGCTGGCCGAATCCATCGGGCAGATGAAGAATTTCTATTTCCTGCTCGGCGGCCTGATTCTCTTCATCGTGCTCTACCGGCTGGCGCTTGGCAAGGCGAGCCTGCGCGTGCAGCACACGATGAGCACCACCATCCGCTACGTCATCCTCATCGGCGTGGGCGTGTTCATGGTCTATCCGCTGCTGTGGATGATCAGCGCCACGTTTAAGGACAACAACGAGATCTTCTCGACCCTGAGCCTCATCCCGACCAGACCGACGATGGAAGGCTACAAGGCCGCGATGAACAACTATGGCGGCGATATCAACATCTGGCAGGCCATGCTGAACACCTATAAATACGTGATCCCGAAGGTGATCTTCACCGTCGTTTCCTCGACGATCACGGCTTACGGCTTCGGCCGCTTCCGCTTCCGCGGGCGCAACTTCCTGTTCGCGGTGCTGATGGCGACGCTGTTCCTGCCGCAGGTGGTGCTCAACATCCCGCAATTCCTGATGTACCGCCAATTCGGCTGGGTCGATTCGCCGTATTACCTCGCGCTGATCGTGCCGACGCTGTTCGCGCAGGAGACGTATTTCGTCTACATGCTGATTCAGTTCATGCGCAATATCCCGCGCGAGCTGGATGAGGCGGCGAAGATCGACGGATGCAACATCATGCAGACGCTGGTGCTCGTGCTCGTGCCGATGCTCTGGCCGGCGATGGTCTCCGCGGGTCTGTTCCAGTTCATGTGGTCGAGCAACGACTTCATGGGGCCGCTGCTCTACGTCAACAGCCCGGCGCGTTATCCGGCGACGCTGTTTGTGCGCATGAGCATGGACGCGGATACCGGCTTTGCGTGGAACCGCGTCATGGCCGTTTCCCTGATTTCCATTATCCCGTCGCTGGTTGTGTTCTTCCTCGCGCAGAGGCAGTTCATGGACGGCGTGACGGCCGGCGCCGTCAAGGGCTGATTTCGCTTCTCCTCTTCTTTGGAGGCTGTCAAGCTAACAAAAACGATATTTTAAGAGCAAAACTAAGTATTTGGGCCCGAAGGTTTCCAAAGGGCGATGCGCCAAACGGGCGCCGTAAACGCTCGGAAAGCCCTTTGGTGGGGATATGGGGCAAAGCCCCATATCCCAAATGCTTAGATATCGCTTCTTGAAATGTTTGGTTTAAGCTTGACAGCCTTTTTTGATCTAATTAGGAAATAGCGTATCAAAGCGTATGCGTCAAAATGACGTCGCCTGTCAGCGTCTTGATGGTAAACACACCGTTTTCATAGATCATGTAGCTCTTGGGATGATCTTCCTTCGGCAGGGCGGCAGAGCCGGGGTTGATGTAGGTCATGCCGTCCTTCTCCTGCACGGTGAGCACATGCGTGTGGCCGTGAATCAGCAGGTCGCCCGGCTTGTGCGGCGGCAGGTTATCGAGGTTGAACAGATGGCCGTGGGGGATGAACGCGGTGCGGCCGTCCAGATCAAACAGCGCGTAATCCGCCATGATCGGGAATTGCAGCACCATTTGATCAACCTCCGCGTCGCAGTTGCCGCGCACGCAGAGCAGCTCGCTTTTTACGCCGTTGAGTAGCGCGATCACGCCCTTCGGGTCGTATGCGTCCGGCAGGTTGTTGCGCGGGCCGTGATAGAGCAGGTCGCCCAGCAGAACCAGACGCTCTGCCCCTTCTTTCTCAAAAGCATCCAGCATTTTCCTGCAATAGTAAGCAGAACCATGGATGTCAGAAGCAAACATATATTTCATAAACTTGGTTTCTCCTCTGTTTTTAGTGTTCGAATTGTCTCTCTCCTTTTCGGTTTACATAACCTCATGAAAAGGACATTTTTCTTCTTTACATTATCATGCCTTGATGGAAATTACAAGATAGTACTCTTTTGAATTTTTTCTCATATATCGCATATCAGATTTCTCCCTCTGTACTCCTTCATTCCCCCGATCACCGTTTTTGTCTTATATCCATTTCGCGCCAGAATCCTGGCCGCCTGAAGACTTGCCCCGCCCCGGTCGCAATACAGCACCAGTATTTTCCCTTTTGGAAAATCATATGTCTGCATTTCTTCAAATTCCTCATATGGCACATTTACCGCTCCCTTTATATGTCCGGTATGGTACTCTTTCGGATTTCTTAAATCTATAAGAAAGGAATCTTTCCGTCCAACATAATAATCCAGCATTTTTCCGGAAATCGGCTCTACAGGAAACATGGAAAATCCCCTTTTTTATCAGTATATCCGCAAATACAAAAAAGGTGCCAAAATGCACCTTTTTTAAGTATTGCTTTTCGCAACCTCCGCAGGGGACTTACTTGATTCAGTTAAATATGAAATAAGATCAGAAATCCGTTGTACATCTGCGGACTATTTCGCATGGAACACACACATTCTTTTCAATTTGTATTTCTCTCTCAAGAAGGTCTATCATCCGTTCCACTGTCTTTTTGCACATTACCCCCAGCTTACTGTCCACCGATGTAAGCTCAGGATCACTGCTGATTGCAAGAATTGAGTTATTATATCCGACGACCGCCAGTTCCTCAGGAATCGCCAGTCCCTTAATCTTTGCATACTTTACTGCTCCGATTGCAATTCCATCCTCCGTTGCAAGGACGCTGTCGAAATCGAGGATCCGGTTGTATTCAAGCAGCATATCCCGCGTATATTCAATGTCATTTTTGGTCTTGAATTTCAGATTTCCACGAATGGGATATCCGGCGTCCTGCAAT
>OLOB01002730.1_pt1 | contig 10025 bp, 6 predicted proteins | sample 1671911 | NCBI WGS metagenome assembly OLOB01 (sample SAMEA3136625, study PRJEB25190) | human gut metagenome | biome: human gut; feature: human-associated habitat; material: faeces | place: Austria | collected 2013
GTTTTGCTTTATATGAAAATGATGAATATATTGGTAAAATTACCAAAGAGTTTACTTTCTTTAAACCTAAATTTATTTTAGATTATAAAGATTGGCAAATAGAAGGAAATTTTTGGGAATGGGATTATCAGATCGTGGATTATTCAGGAAATATTATTGGTTTAATTAATAAAGAAATCTTTCATATGAGTGATACATATTCTTTAACAATAGAACATGACGAAGATGCCTTTTATGTTTTGATGATTGTTCTTGCGATAGATGCTCAAAAATGTAGTCAAAATAAATGATTGTAAGTCAATCATTTTATTTTCTTAAAAAATTAGCACTCTGTGCTTGACTATGCTAAAACAAAGTAATATACTATCTTTAGCATTTAAATAGCAGGAGTGCTAAAGGAGGATATATTATGGCAGAAAAAAAACAATTTAAAGCAGAATCGAAAAGATTATTAGACTTAATGATTAATTCTATATATACACATAAGGAAATCTTTTTAAGAGAATTGATTTCTAATGCAAGTGATGCAACAGATAAACTTTATTATAAAGCATTAACAGAAAATATTTCTGAAATCAATAAAAGTGATCTTACAATTGATTTAGCTTTTGATAAAGAAAATAGAACATTGACTGTTACTGATCATGGTATTGGAATGAATAAAGAAGAACTAGAAGAACATTTAGGTACGATTGCTAATAGTGGTTCTTTCAAATTTAAAAATGAAACTGAAAGTGATGATATTGATATCATCGGGCAATTTGGAGTTGGTTTCTATTCAGCATTTATGGTTGCTAAAAAAGTAGAAGTTTCTTCAAGAGCTTATGGTAGTGATCAAGGATATACATGGGTATCTGAAGCAAGTGATGGTTATGAAATCTTTGAAACAGATAACTTACCAACAGGAACAACAATTAAACTTTATTTAAAAGATAATACAGAAGAAGAAAATTATGATGATTATTTAGATCAATATCATATCGAATCTTTAGTTAAAAAATATTCTGATTATGTACATTATCCAATTAAAATGGATGTGACAACATCTAAGAAAAAAGAAGATAGTGATGAATATGAAACTTATAAAGAAGTTATCACTGTCAATAGCATGATTCCTTTATGGAAGAGAAATAAGAAAGATATTACGAAAGAAGAATATAATAACTTCTATAGCGATAAGTTCTTTGATTATGATAAACCTTTAGATGTATTACATTTTAATATTGAAGGTAATGTTAATTATAATGCACTATTATATATACCTAGTCATGCACCATATGATTATTATAGTAAAGAATATGAAAAGGGATTACAACTATATACTAATGGTGTATTAATAATGGATAAATGTAGTGAGTTACTTCCTGATTACTTTAGTTTTGTAAGAGGAGTAATTGATACTGAAGATATACCTCTAAATATATCTAGGGAAACATTACAAGATGATAAAAATATTAAACTAATAGCTAAAAGTATTGAGAGTAAAGTAAAAAATGAATTACTAGATTTACTTAAGAATAATAGAGATAAATATCTAGAATTTTATAAAGCTTTTGGTATGCAATTAAAGTTTGGTATTTATAATGATTATGGTATGCATAAGGATAAGCTAGAAGATTTAATTATGTTCTATTCTTCTGGTGAGAAGAAGTTAATTACTTTAGACGAATATGTAAATAAATTAAAAGAAGAAGATAAGAATATTTATTATTGTGCTGGTGAAACAGTTGATAAAATAGATATGTTACCTCAAGTAGAAGGTATTAAAGATAAACATGAAGTATTATATTTAACTGATTATGTTGATGAGTTTGCTATAATGGCTATTCATGAGTATAAAGGTAAGACTTTTGTTAATGTTAGTAATGAAAGTACAGATTTATCTACTGATGAAGAAAAAGAAAAGATAAATAAAGAAAATACTGATAATAAAGATATGCTAGAAGAAATGAAGAAAGTACTTGAAGGTAATGTAGAAGAAGTTAAACTTACTAATAAGTTAAAGAGTCACCCAGTATGTTTAACTACTACTGGAGAAGTATCTACATCAATGGAGAAAGTTATTAATGCTATGCCTACTGATGAAAAGATTAAAGCAAATGAGGTACTTGAAATTAATGCTAGTCATAAGATTGTAGATAAATTAAAAGATTTATATAAGAATGATAAAGATGAGTTTACTAAATACACAAAGGTTATTTATTATGAAGCAAGATTAATTGAAGGATTACCTATCGATAATCCTACTGAAATGAGTAATCTTATGTGTGATATAATGGCAGATAAATAAAAATTAAGAAAGGAATGTGATTATTATGTTGCCAAGTAGATTATTTTTTGACGATAGTTTCTTCAAAGGAGAAGAAACAGTAAAGTGTGATGTTTTTGAGAAAGATGGTAAAATCTTTGTTGAGATGGAAGCACCAGGATATACAAAAGATGATATAAGCTTATCTATCGATAAAGGTGAATTATCAGTTACTTTCGAAAAAGAAAATGAGAAAGAAGAAAATAAAAAATACTTACATCGTGAAAGAAAGAGTTATAGCAAAGTAACTAGAACCTTCTATCTAGGAGATGTAAGCGAAGATAAGATAGATGCTAGTTTCAAGAATGGTGTTCTAGTAGTTAGTGCTCCTAAAAAGAAAGAAACTGAAACTAAGAAGACTATTAGTATAAAAGATCATGAATAATGGTCTTTTATTTTTGTGAAAAAAGTACTTGAATAACAATAAAGATAATGCTATAATTATATTGTTGTTACTGCCCTGTAGCCAAGCGGTAAGGCATCAGACTCTGACTCTGACATGCGTTAGTTCGAATCTAACCAGGGCAACCAAATAAAAAAATAGCCCTTAAGTTAAAGGGCTTTATTTAAATTAGTTGCAACAATTATTTCTTCTACATCCGCAAGAACCATTACCCCAGAATAAAACAAAGAATATAATTAGAACAACTATAATTATCCAGTATCCACTATTGTTATAACCATAACCATAGCCTGGACATCCATATCCGTACATAATACCATTCTCCTTTCATAGATATTATATTTATCTAAAAAAGAAGTGGGTATAATGTATACCTAATATAAATAATAAAAATAACCAAAGGATGTGATTTTATGACAAATAAAGATTTAGCAGATTTAATATTTCCTAACTTAGAGCACGATGTAGATTATTATGAGAGCTTATATCCAGAAAGAGAATTAAAAGAAGGAGAAAAAGTAACAAGATTTGCTCCTAGTCCAACAGGGTATATGCATATTGGAGGATTTTATCAAGCACTTACTGATTATGTACTTGCTAAAAACTCTGGTGGAATATTCTATCTTAGAAATGAAGATACCGATAAGTTAAGAGAGGTAGATTCAGCAGTAGAACTAATAATGGCTACTTTAAGAGAATATGGAATAGTACCTGATGAATATGAATATAAAGGCGAAATAGTAGGTAATTATGGTCCTTATATTCAAAGTGAAAGAAAAGATATATATCATGCTTATATTAAGAAATTAATTGAAATAGGAAGAGCATATCCATGTTTTTGTACTAGAGAAGAATTAGATGAATTAAGAAAAAATCAAGAAGAAAAGAAAATGCGAACTGGATATTATGGAAGATATGCTAGATGTAGAAATATTAGTGTAGATACTGCTATTGAAAGAATTAAGAATGGTGAACCATATGTTATAAGATTTAAATCTGAAGGAGATTTTAATAATAAGATTATTTTTGAAGATTTAACTAAAGGTAAACTTAGTTTGAGTGAAAATGATACTGATGATGTAATAATGAAAAGTGATAGTATGCTTCCTACTTATCATTTCGCTCATGTAGTAGATGACCATTTAATGCATACTACTCATGTCGTAAGAGGAGAAGAGTGGTTACCTAGCGTTACTAAACATATTGAGATGTTTAGAGCATTAGGATTAAAACCTCCTAAATATATTCATACACCACTTATTATGAAACAAGATGGTGATGTTAAGAGAAAGATAAGTAAGAGAAAAGATCCTGAAGCCTCAATGAGTTTCTATAGTGAAAAAGGTTATCCTATTATTGCAGTAATAGAATCATTAATGACAATTATTAATTCTAATTATGAAGAGTGGCATAATGCTAATCCAGATAAGACTTTCTTAGATTTTACTTTCTCACCTAAGAAAATGTCTCCATCAGGAGCATTATATGACTTAGAGAAATTAAATAATATATCTAGAAATTATATTAGTAAAATGACTAAAGATGAAGTATATAATGAATTATCTAAATGGTCTAAAGAATATGATAAAGACTTTTATGAATTAATTACTAAGTATGAAGAATATACCAAAAATATATTAAATATAGAAAGAGAACAAAAGAAACCTAGAAAAGATTATGCTAGTTTTAGTGAAGTAAAAGGACAAATATTCTATATGTATGATGAGTTATATAATCCTGATACTTATGAATGGGGTAGTATTACTGATAAAGAAGAAATAATTAGAATACTAAATACTTATATTGATAACTATTTTGATGTATCAGATAAAGAAATATGGTTTAATAATATTAAAGAACTTACTGATAGTTTAGGATACTGTAGTAATATGAAAGAATATAAAGAAAATCCAGATAATTATAAAGGATCAGTTGCTGATATTTCTACAGTATTAAGAGTGGCTTTAACTAGTAAGAGTATGACTCCTGATTTATATGAAATAATGAAATTATTAGGAAAAGATAGAATTATTGAAAGAATAAATAATTTACTAAAGAAATAGTTTAATGCTATTTCTTTTTAAGCCTTATAAATAAGTCTTAAAAAGCATAAGTGAGCTTATAATCTCACTTATGAAAATTTATTTATTTTGTAAATACTTATTGTAAAATATAATTACTTATGGTATTATTTTATATGTAAGGTAATAGATATGATTTGCATATGGTTAACTATAGAGAAAATACCAAATAATTCGCAAATCAATAGGAAAGGAGGCCCTTCCAATGAAAAAAGTAGTAATTAGAAATGTTAACTATTTGTTAATTAGGGGGGGGGCTTGTAAGTCTATTAACTTATATAAATAAAGGAATTATAGATAAAGACTATAAAGAGAACTAATAGAAATATTAGTCTTTCTTTATAGTCTTTTTTATATTATAGAAAAGAGGTATTATAATGAATAAATATAAGTTATATATGATATTAGGAATAATAGTTTTAGTGTTATCAGTAGGTAGTAGTTTTGCTTATTATATATGGAAGAGTACATCTAATGCATTAGTTAATTTAAATGTATGTACTCCAACAATAACATTTGCAGGTGGTTCTACAATAAATGGAGTAGATATGATACCAGTACTAACTAAAGAAGAAGGAACAATAAAAGATATTGAAGTAAAAAAGAATAGTACTTGTAATAGAGATGTAACTATGAATCTATATTTAGAATTAACTACATTTCCTACAGAATTATCTGATTCTTCATTTAAATATGAATTATATAAAAATAGTGAAACTATGGCTATAGCAAGTGGTAACTTTTCTAATAAAGAACAAGGTAATACTATAACACTTTTATCTAATCAAATATTAAATACAAGTAAAGATACATATACATTATATATTTATATAGATGGTAATGTTGATAATCCAGGTACAATGGCAGGAAAGAACTTCTTATTTAAGTTATGGGGTTCAGGAGAAGGAGCAATATATAAAGAGAATGTAATAACTACTTCAGATAATCCAAGTACGAGTACATCAAAGTTCTTTAATACTGAAGTAATGAGAGAAGAAATACAATCACTTACTATTGCAGAAGATAACACAGTACCAGATACACCAGGAGTAGTATCAAAAGATATATCACAAAATAAAGATGGAACAGTAATGTTATGGTATACACCAAAAGAAGTAACATCAAGTGATGGAAGTACAAAAACAATGTATGATATGTGGATAGGTGGAGAAAATGGAGTATTACAAACAGGAACTAATGCTTCAGGTATGTTTGCTTATCTAACTAATATAGAAAAGTTAGATTTATCAAAACTAGATACAACATATATAACAAATATGTCTAAAATGTTTTATATGAGTTCGGGTTTAAAATCAATAGATTTATCAAACTTTAATACAAGCAATGTTACTAATATGAATGGTATGTTCTGGGGATGTTCTAGTCTAGCAAGTTTAGATTTAAAAACATTCAATACTAGTAAGGTAACAGATATGAATAATATGTTTGCAGAATGCTCTAACATAACAGAATTAGACTTGTCTAATTTTGATACATCAAATGTTACTACGATGGGTAATCCATATAGTTATGGTTATGGTGGTATGTTTAGAAATTGTAAATCATTGAAGAAATTAAATGTAAGTTCATTTAATACTTCAAAAGTAAAGTATATGAGTAATATGTTTCAAGGATGTTCTAGTTTAACTAGTCTAGACTTATCTAATTTTGATACTAGTAATGTGACAGCAATGGCTTCAATGTTTGCTACGTGTACTAATCTAACAAGTTTAAATCTAACAAGTTTTAATACTAGTAAAGTAACAAATATGCAAGGTATGTTTTCTGGTTGCGGTAGTCTGACCACTTTAGATTTATCAAACTTTAATACTAGTAAAGTAACACTAACGAATAATATGTTTTATGGATGCTCCAATCTAACTACTTTAGATTTATCTAGTTTTAATACATCAAATGTAACTAATATGAATGGTATGTTTTCTGGTTGCAGTTCTTTAGTTAATTTAAACTTGTCTAGTTTTAATACATCAAATGTAACTAATATGTATAGTATGTTTGCCTTTTGTAAAAATATTAAAACTATATATGTATCTGATTTATGGAATACATCAAATGTTACTAGTTCTTCTTTAATGTTTCATTCTTGTACTTCTTTATCTGGAGCAGTATCCTACGATAATACAAAAACAGATATATCTATGGCTAATTATACTACTGGATATTTAACATATAAAAGTAATAACTAAGAAAGATATGACTAATATCTTTCTTTTAGTATATATTTATGGCTTATATATAATGGGTATGTAGATACATTGTTATTAGACTATAGGCTAATAACAACACTTTAATACCTTAGAATTAAAGCGAATATAATATATTATCTAAATATGTCGAATATCTTTACAAATAAATAAACTATTGCTATAATGTAAGTGTAAAATAAAGGAGAGCCTATGATTACACAAACTATAGATATATCTAATGTAAAAAAGATATTAAAATGTTGTCCACATTACGATGATATAATAAATTCAGAAGTCGACTATGAAGATGAATTATCATTTGATTTAATAGATTGGTATAAAGATTTAATATTCTCTTGTAATGCCGATAACGAAGAAGAAGTAAAAATAATTAGATTAATTGATAGAAGTCTCTATATGTATGTAAATAGTTATAAATATAAAATAGGCTTAAAAAAAATAATAGATATAAAAGATATAGATTTAAATAGTGATAAAAGTATTAAAAATCTAATTAAAAAGATTATTAATTATACCACTAAATATGAAAATAACGAAATATTAAATATAACTAGCGGAAGATGGCTATAAAATATTATAGCCATCTTAAATATTTAATAAACAAATTTCATAATAATATGATAAAATAATAAGTAGGTGGTAGTATGTATATAAATGTATTAACTCAAATAGGAGCCAAAGCAGTAGATCAAAATTATATCTATTCAGTACCAAAAGAATTAATAAGTAAAATAAAAGTAGGTATTAGAGTAAAAATAAGTTTTGGTAAAATGATTCTTGAAGGATTTGTTACTAAGATAAATCCAGATATAAATTATGATAAAACCAAAATAAAAGATATACTAGATATAGTAGATGATACTCCAGTATTAAATAAAGAAATGCTTCTTCTAGGTAAAGATATGAGTAATAAACTATTATGTTCATTAGTATCAGCCTATCAAGTAATGCTACCTAAAGCCCTAAAAGCTGAAATAAATACCAATATCAAAATAAAATATAATAAATATCTTAAAAGATTAAAAAGTATTGAAGAAATAGATGAATATATTAAAAATTGTAAATATGAAAGTCAAATAAATATATTATGTAAGTTAAAAGAAGGGGATATTCTAATAACTAAAATGACTAGTAGTATTAATACTATTATTAAATATGGTTTTGCTAAAATAGTCATGGAAGAAGAAAAAAGATATAATTATACAGGTTCACATAACTATAAGAAAGTAGAACTAACTGATAAACAAGAAGAAGTAGCTTCTAGAGTAATAAATTCATTCGGTACTTCAAAAACATTTCTTTTATATGGAGTTACCGGTTCTGGTAAAACTGAAGTATATATGAATATTATAGAGAAGACTATTAATAATGGAAAGACCGCTATTATGTTAGTACCAGAGATAAGTCTAACACCTCAAATAGTAGGTAAATTTATCTCTAGATTTGGTAATATAATATCTGTATTACATTCTAAATTATCTGATACTGAAAGATATGATGAATATAGAAAAATAACCGAAGGTAAATCTAAGATAGTAATAGGTACAAGAAGTGCTATCTTTGTACCATTTAATAATATTGGAGTAATAATAATCGATGAAGAACATACTTCTTCATATAAACAAGAAAATCATCCAAGGTATAATGCCAAAAATATAGCTATTTGGCGTAGTAACTATCATAAATGCCCAGTATTACTAGGTAGTGCTACTCCTAGTCTAGAATCAATGGCAAGAGCAGGTAATAAAGTATATGAACTTCTAACACTAACTACTAGAGTAGGATCTAGTACTCTTCCTAAAGTCCAAATAGTAGATATGAAAGAAGAAGTAAAAAAAGGCAATTTCATATTATCAAGTATCCTAAAAGAAAAGATAAAAGAAAAATTATTAAAAAAAGAACAAGTAATATTACTTCTAAATAGAAGAGGATACTCTTCAGTAATAACCTGCAGGGACTGTGGTTATACTTTGAAATGTCCAAACTGTGATATTACATATACTTATCATAAAAGTAGTAATAACCTAAAATGTCATTACTGTGGTAAATCAGTACCATTAAATAATAAATGCCCTAAATGTGGGGGAGAAAATGTCAAAGACTATGGTCTTGGTACTGAGAAACTAGAAGAAGAATTACATAAATTATATGACGCTAAAATAGTTAGAATGGATGTCGATACCACTAGTAAAAAAGGACAACATGAAAAAATAATTGAAGACTTTGGTAGTCATAAATATGATATCTTAATAGGTACACAAATGATAGCTAAAGGCTTAGATTTTCCACTGGTAACTCTTGTGGGAGTAGTATCAGCAGATTCCTCATTAATGGTACCAGACTTTAGAGCAGGAGAAAATACCTTCCAGTTACTTTCCCAAGTATCTGGTAGAGCGGGCCGTAGTACAAGTCCTGGTGAAGTAATAATCCAAACATATAATAAAGAACATTATAGTATCGAATTATCTTCAAGACACGACTATATAAGTTTCTATAAAGAAGAAATGCAAATACGTAAAATGCTAAAATATTCACCATACTATTATATGACTTTAATTAGTATTACCTCTAAAGATTATAATATAGGTTTTGAAGAATCCGGTAAAATAGGAAACTATTTAAAAAGTAAATTAAACCCCAGTACCATAATATTGGGACCTACTACTGCAAGTATGTTTAAAATAAATAATATATATCATTATCAAATAATATTAAAATATCAAAAGGATAATAACTAACTGTTTTGGCATTTATATACCCAACTAAATTGTACTCCATATCTACATAGAAACAATGTTCATCGATTTTAAAATTAGCATTTTTTAATATGGATGTTTTATATGTTGAGGTTGGTAATAATGTGCCAAACATTATAAATCCATATTCATTACCATTATAATACATTTCATCCAAATTATATTGAACACCAGGTACCAAATTAGGATAAAATTTAGTAGGATTATAAACAGCTGTAACAGCAAAATCCTCTATAAAATTTGTTAGAA
>OLOB01002731.1_pt1 | contig 10024 bp, 16 predicted proteins | sample 1671911 | NCBI WGS metagenome assembly OLOB01 (sample SAMEA3136625, study PRJEB25190) | human gut metagenome | biome: human gut; feature: human-associated habitat; material: faeces | place: Austria | collected 2013
TTACGCCAAAATCGAAAGGAGGCGGCCATGACCATGACGGATACCGGCGTGAAGCCAATACCGGCGTACGTGCCGCCCGAGGACGGCAAGCCACGCAACGCCGTGGACGAGAAATGGATGCGACTGCACCGCGCGATGATGAACCGTCCGGCACGACTCGCGAAGAAGGCGCAGAAGATTGAGAATAGCGATCGTCACTAGTCGCCTGTGCGACTCCGGCGACCAGCTCGCATTGCGCCGCTTCGTCTGCTGCGAGCCGAACGGCCCGGAGTACGCGATGGACGTGCAGCGCTATATCCGCGGACTCCGCGTCAAGGACGAGCCGGGAATGTACCGGATGGTCCTCCAGTACGGGGAAACCCCGAACGCTCCCATCGTCGGCTTCTGCGAGTTCGGATACGACCCCGCCGCCCCGGAATCCAGTGGTTACGCGATATCGTTCATCGCCACCGCGTTGAGCGAACGCGGCCGGCATCTCGGTGCGATACTGTTGGACTGCGCGCTGCGATGGATGGCGAACGACGCCGCCAGACACGGGCGCACCCCGTACGTGCTTACACAGATCGATCCCCGGAACGAGGCCAGCGTTCACCTTTTCTCCGGCGCGGGCTTCGAGAACGAGGGGCGGGATAAGAACGACCCCGAATTCGACATCTGGTCGAAGGAATTCGAACCGCTCGCCACGGACAAACTCTACTTCTACTCCCCCATCATGATTGACGAGGACGATAAGAACTGACATTTCGGGTATGCTTCGCCCCGTGTAGGATGGGGAGGCGAAGCGTCCTCCTTTCCAATAAGCAAGCTGGTCGATGTTTCAACCGCCCTGTTGACGCTGCAACGCCGGCAGGGCAATATTTTTATCTAAGCGATTAACGCATACGTCTCCCCGGCTCGTAGAATCAAGGTATGGGTAAACATGGGACGAAGAAGACCACAGCGCAATCTGTCATAATGACAGTTCTGTCCGTTCTGTGCTATACGGCGGGCGCGTTCTGCGCGCTGTTCGTTTTTGTCGGCGCTTGGCCCATGCTCATCTTCACAGCGTTCTTCATCTTTATCGGCATGTTCGCCTGGAAACATCGATTCGACAGCAACGGTGATAAACCAACTTCCTCTCGAAACACTATTGACGAAGCCGCGGTATGGTGGAAACCGACAAATACGATTCCGGTTCACGCTAAGCAGCATGTTTCCGGAGCGATCGAATACCTCGTCTACAACTACAACGAGCCGGTTGTGGCGAATATTCCGCGAGACAGGATATTCACCGCTGAAATCATTCGACGCAGGATGAACGTGCCTTTCCACGGAAACAGGGATCTCGGCTATGTCCTCGGAGGCGGTAACGGCAACGGCTATGTGCTTTCCTACAACGGCGCACCGTTCGGCGTGATTCCGAATGACAGGCTCTGCGCCTATCTTGATGACGTCCACGCACGCACCATCAGCTGCGTCTGGCATGAATGGTACGAACCGACCATCAAATCGATCAAGGCTCTCGCTCCCTCCACGCGAAGAAGCCGCAGCGAACAAACCATAGCGTCTATGATCGGTGCCGGCAAATGGGATAGCGTGGACAATGTCGATTCTATCAAGGTCAACGATTACAAGCAGCCTAATGCGATGGCGGACAGCCTGCTGTCCGGAAGGAGCTTCATGGACGTCGAGGTGTCCTTGGATATGATTCCGACGCCCAAGGGCTCTTCCGCCAAACCGCATGTCGGGATATTCCATGGCGATGTGGTTCTGTTCGAGTTCGACGCGAGGAAGATGGTCTATGGAGAGCTGGTGCGCCACGCCGGCCGGAACGCACTGGCCCGAGTCGAAAAGAAACTGTTCAGCGAGGGGAACGACAGCCCTTATTACTCCATCATGCTTGTGTTCCAATCAGACACCTCCTCTCAGGCGCGATTACTGCAAAGTCATGTAGGCATTGCTGATAATCGGTGATGGTTTGTATGGTCAGGTCGAGCTCCGAGGCTATGAGCCAAGGCGCTCCTTCGTATGTTTGTTCTGCTTGACGGTATTTTTGCGAATCTACTAGGAGCCGCGCGGCCTCCAATCTGGTACGTTGCTCGTGCATTCCGCATTGGTAGTCGGCGTGCAGCCAATGGACGAGTTCGTGTATGAGCACGCATTTTTTTGCGGTGTATGTAAGTCTTCTGTCTATGAGAATGACGCGGTTTGCTTCTGAGTAGCAACCCCACATATTGTCTAAGATGTCGCTTTCTACGGTGACATCTATTCCGCTCGAATAAATCGCCATGCGCATGGGGCCATAGTTCATGTGCGTGTCGAACGGAATAAGGCGTTTCATGCCGATGCTTCTCCATCGTGGTTCATGTAATAGTCCTTTCCCTCTGCTCCGTAAGCCGCAAGGCTGACATCGCTCTTGTGTGCCAGACGTTTTGTCTCCGCTATCCGCGATGCCGTTTGCGCTTTCTCGTAGGCGATGCGGGTCATGTCGGCGGCGTTTGCTCCGAGCGCTTTGCATAGATCTCCAAACACATCGATGGGAATTTGTCTTTGTCCTTTTAGATAGCGAAGAACGGTGACGGGACTCAGCCCGACTTCTTCTGCAATGTCATCGTTGGTTTTCCCCATGCGGGCTTTTTGGGCTCGAAGCTCTTCTGCGATGGCTTCGGCAAATTGATCTCCATATTCGGTCATGGATAAATAATAACACATTCGGGGAGAAAGTTAACCATATAGATTAAAAACTAACTTGACTAACTATCCAAATGGTGCTTACATTAACCATATGGTTAATCAAGAAAGCACCACAAAACAGGTGGCAAATAAAATCACATCCGCGCTGGAAGCCGCGAAGCGCTCCGTTAAGTGGCTTTCCGACCAATCAGGGACACCCTATGTGACCCTTCGTCGACAGCTCAGCGGGAAAGCCTCCATTTCCATTGGTCAGATTGCCGTTTATGCGGATTGTCTGCGTGTTGAACCGATGACAATGCTCCCTGACTCATTCATAGCGCTCGCTGGCAAGGAGGAGGCGTGATGGCCATTCTTTCCAGCAACGACTGTCGTGAGTTCCGTGTGGCGCGCACCCCAGAGTTGGAGTCCCGTGGATACCCGTGCCTCTTCTCCGTCGCTCTTGACGGACACACGATCCAGAGGGTCACCAAGAGCGGCCTGAAGGCCATGAAAGCGGAAATCAACCAAGCACTCAAGGACTCGAAATGAACGCCAAGGATTACGGCCATCACTTCAGCGGTTACCGGAAGCCGGAGGCCACCGAACCTTCCCATGGTTTCATGAGTCGCCTCATCTTCTGGGCCATCGTGTTCGCGGTCTGCATCGGATGGGTGATGACCCACACGGGTTGCGCGCATCCCATCGGCAACGGTTTGGCCGCGCTCATGGGCTTCGGGCTCGTTCCCTTGCGGCTCCTGTGCCTCGTTTTGAGCGAGGCGGGCGTCGAATAACAGTCTTGCCGGACGGCGTGGAAAACCGTCTGGCATAGCGGAAGGAAAACCGAATAACCCACGTTGATAACTGAAAAAACAACTGACAGATACGGTGTCGGTTTTCTTGGACCGGCGGGGCGTCGGCTTTGGTCTATTCTCCGGCGTCCCGCTTCGGGCGGTGCAGGTTGCCCCCAGTCAAGATCGCGTAGGTCATGTATGCGCGGCAAAGACCGGGACCACGGTTCGATTCCGTGGCCGTCCACGACCGCAAGGTTACGCAAAAAAGAAAAGCCCCAGCGGCTACTGGGGCGGAAAGAAACTCCACTAGAAAGGATACCCCAATGAGTGCGCCGATACCAAACCTGATGACGGTGGAACAGCTCGCCGAACACTACGGGAAGGCGAAGAAGACCATCCAGAACAAGCTCACGCGAGGCTGGGGGCCGACGCCGGTCACCGACCCCGACACCATGCAGGTGCTGGGCTTCGAGGTCGAGGAGGTGGCCCGTTTTGACCGCATCAACAAGCAGACGCGCAAGCAGCGCCTCTACGCCTGACGTGCCGAACGACATGTGGCTTGCGGTCGCGGACCGGCTGCTCACCAACCTTGACATCCTGACCGCATATCCCACCCGGCAGTCGCTGGCGAGCCTCATTGGCCTGAGCATCCACGAGGCCGGGCTACGGCTCGTCGGACTACGAGAGGATATGGATGACGGACACGGTGGAACTGTGGAGCCCGATCACGGACGAGGGCATGAGCATGACGCCGGGCGAACTGATCGTGGAGTTTATGGATCTGATCAGCGACCGGAACAGTCAGACCGGCAACCCGTACCTGTACGTGATGCCGTTGCCGGGCATGGTCGTCATCGACAGGCAACGGCGCAGGGTGAGCGCGCGAGTGGAATACGTCAGCAAGTCGAAGCTAAGGAGCAGGAATGAAGCGAGTGACCGTTGACATGGCAGCGCAGGCGACCGGACTGTTCGACGTGCACCGTTTCCGCCAGCACACGAAGAAGGAGCGTGAGAGTGCGTGGCACGCGTTCCGCGCACTGGGTGTCGGCGGCTCGGACATGAGCACGATTCTCGGCCTCAACCCGTACTCGACCCCCTACGACCTGTGGTTGGAGAAGACGAACCGCGAGCAGCCGGAGGATATCAGCGGCAAGTGGGCGATCGTCAAGGGCAACGCCTTGGAGGTCGAACTGCGCCGCCGGTTCCGCCAACTGCACCCGGAGTACCAGGTCATCGACGGCACCGACATTTCCTTGGTATCCAAGCAGCATCCGTTGATGCACGCCTCGCTGGACGGCTTCGTCTACGACGAGGAGAGCGATTCGTGGGGCATTCTCGAGATCAAGACGGCGAACGCGAACCGTGGGCGCACCGACTGGCACGACGAGACGGGCGAGCTAATCGCGCCGGATTACTACTTGGCGCAGGTCACGCATTACATGGCCGTCACCGGCTTCACGTGGGGCGTGTTCTACGCGGATATCGGCGAAAGCGAGCCGGTGGAGGTGCGTTTCGAACGCGACGAGGACGATGTGAGCGCCGTAATCCATGCGGCAGAGGACTTCTGGGGTTTCGTCACCCGTGACGAGATGCCCGCCCTCACCGGCGCGGACGTGGCGAAAGCCTACCCGGAGCCTTCGGAGGGCATCGAGGACATGAGCGACAGCACTGATCTGCGCGAGCTCATGGCCGACTACAGGCAGGCGGCCGCCGACCTCAACGCACTGAAGACACGCAAGGAGGAGCTGCAGGACTGCATCCTCACCTACATCGGAGACCACGAGGGGGTGCGCTGCGGCAACCTGCAGGCCACCTACAAGCATTCCTCACGCAAGGGCTACACGCGCGTGGTCGAACCATGGGAGGGCCGCACCTTCCGATTCAGCGAAATCAAACCGAAGAAAACCAAGTAAAGGAGAACCGATTATGGGACAGTTAGCGACACAGGCGCAGAACGTGCAGATGCAGGCCATGAACCCGCAGCGCCAGATGAAGCAGCTGCTCGAGAAGAGCTGGCCTCGCATCGCGGCGGTCATGCCGCAGGAGATGAGCGAGAAGCGCCTCTACCAGATGTACGTGAGCACCATCAACCGCGAACCCCAGCTGGCCAGCTGCTCGGTCGAATCGGTGTTGTCATGCTTCATGCGCTGCACGAGCCTCGGTCTGGAACCGTCGAACGTGAACGGGCTCGGCATGGCCTACATCCTGCCATTCGGTAACAAGAACATGCGCACCGGCCAGAAGGAGGCCATGTTCGTGCTCGGCTATCGCGGCATGATCGCGTTGGCCCGTCGTTCCGGCCAGTTGAAGAGCATTCACGCGCAGGCCGTGTACCAGGGCGACGAATTCGATTACTGGGAGGATGAGACCGGCCAGCACTTCAAGTTCCGCGCCACCCGTGGCGTGCCGCACACCGAGGCCACGCTGACCGACGTGTATGTGAACGCCCAGCTGCTGCCTGCAGGAAGCGTGTTCGTGCACATGACCAAGGAAGAAGTCGAGGCCGTCAAACGCCGCAGCCCCGCAGGCAACAAGGGCCCATGGCGCACCGACTATGAGGCCATGGCGTTGAAGACGGTGGTGCGCCGCAGCTTCAAATGGCTCCCGGTGAGCGTCGAAGCCCAGTCCGCGGCCGTCTCCGACGAGACCACGCCCGACTATTCCGAACTGTTCCGCCCCCTGCCCGACGAGACGGTGGATGATTCGCCGGTTGACGTGAGCGTGGACGAGTCCGAACAGCCGCAACAGGAAACCCAGCCCGAGGCGGAGCCTTCCCCGGTGGATGTGAAGCGTTCTGAGATGATTCGCCGCTTCCAGGCGTTGGGCGTGGCTTCGGACGCGGAGGCGTGCGAGACCATCACGAAGATTCTGAATCGTGAGGTGAAGGCAAGCGATGAGCTGACCGAAGCGGAGCTTGACAAGGTGCTGGGCCAGTTGAAGGCCGGCGTGAAGGAAGGCGAGTGACCATGACGGGAAGAGCGACCATCATCATCCAGGGCACGGCGTGGGGCGTGCGAGAAACGCAGAACGGCAAACGGTATCTGAGCGTATCGATGTCGCCCGGCTACCGTGACCGGAACGGCAACTGGGTCAGCCAGCCGGAACAGTACTACTCGGTGTGGCCTGCTGGCTACGCGAACCTCAACCCAGTGTTCGACCAGATCGCCCAGCTGCGTCAGAATCAGGACCAGTTCGTGGACGTGACCATCGTGGGCGAAATCAGCGGCCTCGACGCCTACACGAACAAGAAGGGCGAGCCCGCCGCAAGCTGCAACGTCAACGCCAGCGCTGTGGCCATCACCAACGTTCGCCAGAAGAACGGCGGACAGCAGGGTTACGGCGCTCAGGGAGGCTACACGTCGCAGCCTCCGGCCTCAGACCAGTGGGCCAACGGCGGCAGCGACCCGGAGTTTTAACGATGCTGCATTTGTATCACGATGAGACGCCGCCGGACGTGGAACCGGTCTGCGAGAGGCACGGGTGCCCGCTGTACCCGGCAAGACCGATTCCATGCCCGGAATGCGCTTTGGAAGCAGACGAGATGTACGCGGATTACGGATTGGAGAGATGATGGCGAACCCATCGAAAAGCAAAGGCACAAGCCTCGAGACGTGGACCGTGCGTTACCTCGCGTGGGCGTTGCAGGACACGCGCATCGACCGTATGCCGTTGCATGGCAACGCCGACCAGGGCGATCTGATCGGCGTCATGTTCCATGGCGAGCCGGTGTGCGTGGAATGCAAGGACACGAAGATGCCGAACTATCGCAAGCATTGGCGGGAGCTCAAAGTGGAGATGGCGAACATGGACACTCCCTACGGGGTGCTCATCCAACACCGCAGGGGCGTGGGCGTGAAAAGCCTCAAGGGCATGGCCCGGCAGATGGCCGTGTTCGACATCGGAACGCTCGAACGGTTCCTCGCCACTCACATGGGGCACGTGTTAGGACCGGACTACCGGATTCGCCGCGAGCTCGCGAACCGGCTGCGCGGCGAATCGAGGCCGGTGCCCTCCAATCCGATGCTCGTGTGGATGCCGCTCGAATTGTTCGCGCTCCTGCTGAACGACGGCTTGGCGTTGGGGCCGGACGATGGCCAGGATTAACCCTCATACCTACATCGGTGGCAGCCGTCGCACCGAGGCGCGCGGCGGCTACCGGCGCAAACCCAAGCCCAGCGGGGATGGCCCGAAGTTCAGCGAGATCATCGAGGCCAGCCCCGAACTGCTGGCATTGATAGCCGAATACCGAAGAGACAAGAGAAAGGAGGCGGACTGATGGCCAGACAGGGCTACGGGAAGCTGAGTAACGGCTTCCATTCGAACACGAAAGTGCTGAAGCTACAGCGTATGCGTCCGAGCGCACTTGGAGTGTACTGCATGGCCATTTCCTTCTGTTCCGACGTGCTCAACGACGGCGTGATGAGCGAGGACGACGTGATCTACCAGCTCAACGCGACCGAAGAGGACATCGAAGCGCTGATCAAGGTCGGCATGTTCGAACGTTCGGACGACGGCTCCTACCGCATCCACGATTATCTTTCCCATCAGTCCAGCCGCGAACAGGTGGAGACGAGGGCGGAGGGTGCTCGCAACCGCAAGCGCAAGCAGCGTTCCGAAGCCGATGTCACACCCGAGTCACGCTGGGACGAAACGAATGTCACAAGCATGTCACGCCGTGACAATTCGAATGTCACACCCGAGTCACGCTGGGACTCTTTAACCAAGAACCAAGAACCAATAACCAATAACCAAAAGAATTCTTCTAACGAAGAATTCTCTCTCCCCCAAACCCCCTCGCAAGCCGAGGGGGCCGCAGAGAGCGCCGACGAGGATTATCCCATCGAGTTCGAGCAGTTCTGGCAGACCTATCCACGCAAGACCGGCAAACGCAAGGCCTTCGAGGCTTGGCGGAAGGCGCGGAGGAAAACCAACAACACGTTCCTGATCGCCAAGGCGTCGAGGTACGCCGCCGACCCGAACCGGGAACCCGGCTACACGCTCACCCCGGCGAACTGGCTGGACGGCGAACACTGGGACGATGACCCGCTGCCGGCCAAACCCGAGCCGACCGCACGCCCCTCGCCATCGGCGTGGAACCGTTCGCAGGCCAACCAGGACGCGAACGCGGCACTGATAGCCCACTACGCGGCCGAGGAAGCCGCCGAAAACCAATCACGGGAAGGAGTACTGACATGCTGACGCTCAAGGAAAGCACGCTCGTGCTGGCGAAGATTCGCGTCCACCACGGCAACGCGGCCATCACCGACTTGGAGGCTCGCACGTTCCACGAGGAGCTTCGCGCGGACATGACGCTGGGAGAGGCGTTGGAGGCGGTGAAGCGCTTCTACGCGGACAACAGCACGGGTCGCTGGTGTGGTTCCGGCGACATCAACGGCATCGTCCGCAAGCTGCGCAACGGTGCGAAACCGTCCGAAGCGCAGATAGGCCGGGAGTGCGAACGTCTGGGACTAGTGGAAGATCAGGCGTGGTTGTATCGCCGGCAGCGCATGATGGGCCGTTCCTCGGACGAGTCTCGACAGGTGGCGTTGGCCGCGCGTGACCCGTTGCGTTTGCCGCCCGCGAAACCCAAGCGCAGGCGTGAGGGTGGTGGTTTCAATCCGGGTTTGGGCGTGGCGTTGGACGAGGTTCTGGCGACACGCCGTCCGGCTGAATCATGACCGGTTTGATGGCATAATTGGGAGTTGCTGACATGTCCGAGACCTTCAAAAAAACCGAAGGTCAAGGTCACTATTGTCTTTTTCCACTGAAACTACGAGGCTCTGCCGCTACCACGGTTGCTGGCGGGATATCGTCACCGACGCGCCGTCACCGCTTATCGGACATGGCGTCGAACCGAATCTGAATCTCCTGTGCGACAAGCACGCCAGCCAGTTGACCGGCGACCTGCGATGGTTGGAACACAGTCTGCCCGACCTGTGCGAGTATCGCATCAACCGCGCCTACGGGCACAAGAACGGTGGCGGCGGTCAATCCGGCACCGCGCCCACACCGTTGCGCGAAGCCCTGCATGATCTGCTGTACGCGGACGATGACCACGGTTATCCGGGTTTGCAGGGCACGTTGTACGAGTGGATGCGCAGTCTGAAAATCAATCTGCCCGAGTCCACGCCACTGTCGGACATGGTTTACCGTATCGCCAATCATCCGAAACTCGTGGAGCATTCCAGCACGCCCGTGTACGCGGAACTGGTGCACAGTCTGACGCGCAAGCTGCGTCGTTTTCTCACGGACGATGACGGGGAAACCGTATTGTACGGGCCATGCCCGGCCGACAAGTGCTTGGGTCAGCTTTCCTGCTACGCGGACGCGGAGACGGCGAAATGCTCGAAATGCGGTTTCAGTATGCCGGTAGCCCTCATCAGGGCGGAACGGGTGAAACGTCTCCTCCAATCGGAGGCGGTGAGAACCCGTGGCGAACTGTTGGACATCATCAAGGCGTGCGGAATGCGCGTGAACCGCAACACTTTGCGTAGTTGGATACATCGAGGCCAGTTGCCCCAGCAGGGCGAGGATGCGTACAGCAATCCGCTTTACCGGTTCAGTGATTTCTACCGTCTCCC